>Ga0335073_10001337_pt1 | contig 32857 bp, 32 predicted proteins | sample Lox_Sample_22_FD_207093 | JGI IMG/M metagenome (GOLD analysis project Ga0335073, IMG submission 207093) | Soil microbial communities from Loxahatchee National Wildlife Refuge, Florida, United States - Lox_Sample_2.2 | ecosystem: Environmental > Terrestrial > Soil > Wetlands | place: USA... | reverse complement strand
GCAGGTCCAGATACTTACCGTAGCTGCGGGCGCTCTCGGCCACCTGGGCCGCGAGCTCGCGTGTCGGCGTGAGTATGAGTGCGCGCGGCGCCCGCCCCTCGGCACGGGCGAGCCGGTGCAGCATGGGGAGAATGAATGCGGCGGTCTTGCCCGTGCCGGTCTGGGCGCCGGCGAGCACGTCGCGTCCGGCGAGCACGGCCGGAATGGCCTGTAATTGAATGGGAGTGGCGGTGGTATAGCCCTTTTCGGCCACGGCACGCGCCAGTTCGGACTTCAGTCCGAGATCTGCAAATGTCATCAGAAAAACCTCTCGTCATGAGCTCGCTCGGCAGCGCCATCGTGGCCCTGCAGGCCGCGGATCGGCGTGCAGGCGTAGGCTGCGGCGGTCAGGCGCGAGGGTGTTGAACGTGGGGATCGAAGTAAGCCGGAAGGGACAGACTGCGAGCAAACCGGGTGCTGACCGTGCACCCCTCTTTGTTTGGCGCGCGGACATTACACGGTTTGGGCCGCCTCGTCCAATCACAGCCGCCGGGCGGGCGCCGCCCGTCACACTTTTGACACAGTTTGCGGACGCAGCGCGCCGGCAAACACCTCACCCACAGACAGCGCCTCCGCGAAATTGCGCCTTTGACGATGCAGTGAAGTCGGTACCGTCCTACGCCTCCTCACTACGGCCGCCGACAAGCGAGAACGTTGAAGCGGGTATCCTGCGGCAGCCGGCAGCCGGAGCAGAAGATGACCGACAACCCCGATCCGCCATCTGCGGCCGACCTCTGTCCGTCTGGAATCGAAGGGCTGGACGCGGTGCTCGGCGGGGGACTGCCGCGCAACTGCATGTATCTGGTGCAGGGGGATCCCGGCTCCGGCAAGACGACCCTGGCACTGCAATTCCTGCTCGAAGGCATGCGCCGCGGCGAGCGCGTCTTCTACATCACGCTGTCGGAGACCAAAGCGGAGCTCCACCGGGTGGCACGCTCCCACAATTGGTCGCTCGAGGGCATGGCCCTGCTCGAGCTCTCCGCGATCGACTCGCTGCTGCGTCCCGAGTCCCAGACCACGGTGTTCCACGCCGCGGAGGTCGAGCTGAACACCGTCACCCAGTTGCTGCTCGCGGAAACACGCAAGCACCGGCCCACGCGCGTGGTGTTCGACTCCCTGTCCGAGTTCAGGTTGATGGCCGAGACGCCGCTGCGCTATCGGCGGCAGCTCCTCAGTCTCAAGCAGGAGCTCTCCGAGCAGGGTGCCACGGCGCTGGTGCTGGATGACAAGATGGACAGCAGCCTGATTGGCGCCGACCCGCACGTGCTCAGCCTCACCCACGGCGTGCTCGAAATGGAGCAGCTCTCGCCCGAATACGGCAAGTCGCGCCGCCGCCTGCGGCTCGTGAAGTTGCGCGCGGTGAGTTTCCGCGAGGGCTACCACGACTACATCATCGAGACGGGCGGCCTGCGCGTGTTCCCGCGGCTGATCGCCGCCGAGCACCGCACCAACCTGCCGCGCGAGCCCGTGGCCAGCGGCATCGAGGAGCTCGACGAGCTGCTCGGCGGGGGGCTGGAGCGGGGCACGACCACGCTGATCGTCGGCCAGGCGGGCACGGGCAAATCCACCCTCGCGCTGCAGTACGCCAGCCACCTGGCGAGCGACGGCGAGCGCTCGGCGGTGTTCTCCTTCGATGAGACCGTCGGGCTCGCGCTCGAGCGCGCCAGTAAGCTCGGGCTGGCGTTTCCCGACTTCGTGCGCCGCGGCACGATCAGTCTGCAGCAGGTCGACCCGGCGGAGATTTCCCCGGGCGAGTTCGCCGATCGCATCCAGAAGCAGGTCGCCGCGGGATGCAAGCTCCTCGTCATCGACTCGTTGAACGGTTATCTGAACGCGATGCCCGGTGAGCGCTACCTGTGCAACCAGCTGCACGAGCTGTCCACCTACCTCAACCAGAATGGCGTGCTGACGCTGTTCATTCTCGCGCAACACGGGCTGCTGCTGTCCGCCGAGTCCCCGGTGGACATCAGCTATCTGGCCGATACCGTCGTCAGCCTGCGATTCTTCGAGGCGTGCGGATCGGTGAGGACCGCACTGTCCATCCTCAAGAAGCGCAGCGGGCGCCACGAGCGCACCATCCGGGAGTTCATGCTCGAGAGCGGCCGCGGCATTCGCATCGGCAAGCCCTTGAGCGAGTTTCAGCACGTACTGAGCGGCGCGCCGGTATTCCGTGGCGGCCACGAGCAGATGCTGAGGCATTCGGATGCCGGTTGAGCAGCAGACCGTCCTGATCGTTGCCCCAGTGGGACGGGACGCCGCGGCCATCGCCGCGCTGCTGCAAGAGCACGGCTACGCGAGCCACGTCTGCAGCGGCGCGGCTGAGGCCACCGCACGCGTGACGGCGCAAGCGGGTGCGCTGCTGCTCACCGAGGAGGCCCTCGAGCGCGAGTACATTCCGGGCCTGCTGGAGCGCCTGGGGGCGCAGCCCGCCTGGTCGGAACTGCCGGTGATCATCCTTACGAGCGGCGGGAAATCCCGCTCGGCGCGGCTCCTCGAGCTGACGGCGGCTGCCGCCGGCAGCGTCACGCTGCTCGAGCGGCCGCTGGCCACCGCGACGCTGCTGCACAGCATCGAGGTCGCGCTGCGCTCGCGGCGGCGTCAGTACCAGGTGCGTGACCTCCTCGAGAAGCAACGCGCCCGCGAGGCCGATCTGCAGGAGGCCGACCGTCGCAAGGACCTCTTCCTCGCCGTCCTGTCCCACGAGCTGCGCAATCCCCTGGCCCCGATCCGCAACGCGGCGGAGCTGCTCGGCTCAGCGCGACTGACGCCCTCACAGCTGCGCTGGACGCAGAGCATCATTCGCCGCCAGACGGCCCACATGGCGGCGCTGCTCGACGACCTGCTCGATCTGGCCCGCATCACCCAGGGGAAGCTGCGCCTGCGCACGCAGAGCTCCTCATTGAAGAATATCGTGGAGGCGGCGGTCGAGACCGCCCAACCGATTCTCGAGGCCAAGGGCCATCGGCTCTCGATCTGCATACCGGACGACCTGCCGCTGCTGACGGTCGACGGGGTGCGCCTCGCCCAGGCCGTCGCCAATCTCCTCACCAATGCCGCCAAGTACACCGATGTGGGGGGCTGCATCGAGCTCACCGCGCGGGTGGAGGAGGCGCTCGTGCTCACGGTCGCGGACAACGGGATCGGCATTGCCGCCGATCAGCTCGGCCGGTTGTTCACCATGTTCTCGCAGGCCTCCTCGGGCAATCGCTCCGAGGGCGGCCTCGGGATCGGACTGGCGCTGGTGAAGGGGATCGTCGAGCTGCACGGCGGGACCGTCGAGGCGCAAAGCGGCGGCGTGGGACGAGGGAGCGAGTTCACCATCCGCCTGCCGCTCACGCCGGCGGCGGCCGCCGCCGTGGTGCCGGCCGAGATGGAGCCACCGTGCGCGCCGGCCGGGCGACTGCGCGTGCTGATCGCGGACGACAACCGCGACGCTGCAGACAGCCTGGCGCTGCTGCTCGCGCACGACGGTCACGAGGTGCGCACCGTGTACAGCGGGCAAGCCGCCGTCGCGCTGCTGGAGTCCTTTTCCCCCGAGGTCGCACTGCTTGATATCGGCATGCCCGATCTCGACGGCTTCGCCGTGGCGGATCGGATCCGGCAGCGCCGCGGCACGACCGAAGTCTGTCTGATCGCAATCACCGGCTGGGGTCAGGAAGACGACAAGCACCGTTCACGCGAGGCGGGCTTTGCGGCGCACCTGACCAAGCCCGTCGATCCGCACGGGGTACGCGCGCTGCTGGCGGGCCTGCGCACGGGCGAGAGCGCCGCGTGCGTCATGCCGCAACTGGAGTGAGCCCGCGGGCCGGACGTCGGCCTTTTCCTACTCCGCTCTTCTGAGTGACCGTCCGCATGTAGCGACCGGTGCCGCCTGTGTCGGGCATCCACGACCCCTATTGTTCGTCGCAGGTCTTCCCTTACATGAGGAGTTTGCGATGAACAACGATCGTACCGCCGGCGCGTGGCATCAGCTCAAAGGCAAGGTGAAGCAGCAGTGGGGCAAGCTGACCGACGACGACCTGACTCAGCTCGAAGGCAATAGCGAGCAGCTGGCCGGGAAGCTGCAGGAGCGCTACGGTCTCGCGCGCGACGAAGCCGAGCGGCAGGCGAAGGAATTCCGCACGCGCAACAACTGGAATTGACCGCCAGGGCGGTGGCGGAGGCGGCCGGCCCGACCCGCCCATGGTGGCGGCCCCAATCCCCGGACGCCCCGGCCACCGCTGCTTCCAAGGCTCAAAGGAGTCAATTCTCAGGTGCAGGCGAGGCGAGCGCGCAGCGCTCGCCCTCGCCTTTGCCACGCTCCTCGGCCTGCTCGCGGGCCTCGACCCGCCCGCGCAGGCGGCGAGCCCGCCGCGCGCTTCGCCCTATGTGCCGCCGCAGCGAACGCCCACGGTCCCCTCCGACGAGGAGCTCGAGGCCTCCGGCGCGGTCATCGGCCGGATCATCATCGACAACCAGAACATCTTCAATCTCGACGATCCGCACGATGACAAGTGGCCGTTCCGGCTGGCCGATGCTCTGCACGTCAGGACGCGCGCCGGCGTAATCCGCAAACAGCTGCTCTTCAGGCCGGGAGACCGCTACTCGCGCCGCATTCTCGATGAGTCGGAGCGGATCCTGCGCCAGGAGTCCTACTTCTACGATGCCTGGATCCGGGCCATCGCGTACCACGACGGCAAGGTCGACGTGCGCGTGACCACCAAGGACGTCTGGACACTCAATCCCGGCTTCAACTTCGGTCGCAGCGGCGGCACCAATTCCACCGGCGTGAAGCTCGAGGACAGCAACATGCTCGGCAGCGGGGCCGACGTCGCCGTGTCGCATTCTTCCACGGTCGACCGCACCACGAACCAGGTGACCGCAACCGATTCGCATGCGTTCGGAACCTGGTTATCGGCGGGCGTCAACTACGCGGACCAGAGCGACGGCTACGCGCGCGAATTCTCGCTCCAGCAGCCCTTCTACGCGCTCGAGACCCGCTGGGCAGCGGGGATCTACGGCCTGCACGACCTGCAGACCGACTCACTGTGGGATCGCGGCCAGATCATCGATCAGTTCCAGGACCTGCATCAGGGCGCCCAGGTGTACGGCGGCCTCTCCGCGGGACTGCAGAACGGCTGGGTGCAGCGCTGGAGCGCGGGCCTCACCTACGACGAGCACCACTTCGCTCCGGTGAGCAGCTGGACCGGCCTCACCGAGATCCCGGAGGACCGGCGCTTTCTCTACCCCTGGGTGCAGTACGACCTGATCCAGGACGACTACCTGAGGCTCTTCAACCATGACCAGATCGGGCGCACGGAGGATTTCTATCTCGGCACCTCGGCCAGCGTGCGCGTCGGGGTTGCCGGTGCGGGCTTTGGCTCCACGCAGAGCGCAGTGCTCATCCAGAGCTCGGCCACCAGGGGCTTTCGCAGCGGCGGCTCGACGCTGCTGCTGTACGGGGATTTCTCCGGCCGCGTCACGGGCGGGACACTCGAAAACGGCCTCGCCGATGCCGTCATCCGCTACTACGTCGAGCAGAGCAAGAACTGGCTGTTCTACACGACGCTGCTCGCCACCAAGGGCTGGAGGCTCGACCTCGACGATCAGATCCTCCTCGGCGGCGACAACGGCTTGCGCGGCTATCCGCTGCGCTATCAGGACGGCAGCGCGCGCACCGTATTCAGCGTGGAGCAGCGCTACTTCACCGATTGGTACCCATTCCGCCTGTTCAGGGTGGGCGGGGCGATTTTCTTCGATGCCGGCCGCACCTCGGGCAGTGCGCCGCTCGCGCAGCCGAACCTGGGCCTGCTCAAGGACGCCGGCTTCGGATTGCGTTTTGCCAACGCGCGCTCCGGATTCGGCAACGTGATCCACGTCGACATCGCCTTTCCCTTCGAGACGATGCCCGGCATCGCGCGCGCGCAGTTCCTGGTGCAGACCGAACAGCACTTCTGACAGGTCGCGCCCCTGCGCGCTATGCTCCGGCGGCTTGCAAACCAAAGAGCCGGTGCTGGCATCCAACGATGAACCGGCCAAAGGAGCAACACGGTGTTGAGGGCTGTAAAGTGCTGGGTCATCGCCGGCGGACTCCTCGCCTTCGCCTCACTCGCCCACGCCGAGCTGCTGGGCGCGCAGGCGCAGTCGATCGCATCTCACGCGCTCGGGCAGAACCGCGCGATCGAGGTCTATCTGCCCGAAGAGGCGCCGCGCCAGCCGTCGCAGCGCTTCGAGACGCTGTACGTTCTCGACGGCGACTGGAACGCCCGCATCGTCATCCAGACGGTCAACTTCATGCGCCAGCTCGGCATGATCCCGCCGATCATCGTCGTCAGCGTGCCGAACTATTTCGACGCGCACGGAATCAACAGCCGTGACCGGGATCTGACGCCGAGCGCGGTGGATGACCAGCCGCGCTCGGGCGGCGCCGCGGACTTCCTCACGTTCCTCAAGAGCGAGCTCATCCCCTTCGTCGATCAGCACTACCCGGCCAACGGAATCCATCTCGTTCATGGACATTCCTACGGCGGCCTGTTCCTCATGTACGTGCTCGAGAACGCGCCGCAGCTGTTCGACGGATACCTGGTGCTCGATCCGGCCATGTGGTGGGACCACGACGCCTTCAAGGCGGGGCTGCGCACGCGGCTCGCGGCGCTGCCGGGCCAGGGCAAGGCGGTCTACATCGCCGGCCGCACCGGCAGCGGAGCGAAGGACATGGGGCTCGACGATCTCGAGCCCATTCTTCAGGCGGCCTTCCCCAAATCACTCCACTGGCAAATGCGGCTCTACGAGGACGAGACCCACGACTCTCTGAAGCTCAAGGCCACCTACGACGCACTCAAATACGTCTACGGCGGATACACCCAGGAGCCGGCCGAAGTCGCGCCGGAGCAGGGCATCATGCTCAGGGACCAGCCGGTGCGAGTGGGGGTATTCGGCCAGCGCCTCGACGTGCATTACACGACCGACGGCTCCGAGCCGACCGACCGCTCGCCCGCGCTCGATGGCGGCCCGCTCACCGTGTCGGATCCGGACCGGACGCGGATCCGGCTGCTTTCGACGCGCGGGCGGTTCGATCGCGAGATTCCGATTCACCTGAAGTTCGGCGCGCCGCTCCCGCCCGCTCGCGCTCCGCTCGCCGCGGCGCACGGCGCTTCCTGGCGCTACGCGCTGTACGCGCCTGAGGCCTGGGCCCGGCTGGCAGGCAAGCGCGCCGGGCCCGCGCTGCGCACGGGCACTGCCGCCGATCAGCTGGTCCTCAAGGACGTGGGTCGCGAACGGGTCGCCGGCCGGCTCGAGCGCGTCCTGGAGATTCCCGCCGATGGCTACTTCGTGTTTGCCGTCCATGCGAGCCAGTCGCGCCTGCGCCTCGGCGGGACGACGCTAATCACCGACGACGGGCCGGACGAGCGGCGGATGCGCTCATTCATGGTGCCGCTGCGGCGCGGCAGCTACCCGCTGTCGGTCGACTTCGTGACGGCCACCGAAGATCCCTCGCTGTACGTCGCGGTATTCCGCTGCGGGGAGGAACAGCCCGCCTGGTGGACGCAGCGGCCCTGGGTCGAGCTGCGCACTCACTGAGCTGGGTGCGCGAACGGCTCGAAGTCGCGCCGGATGCGCGCGGCCGCGCCGAACAGCAAGGCGGCGGCCAGCAGGTAGAAGACCGTGCCGCCGAGAATCGCGTAGCGCAGCGACTCGCTGCCAAATCGCGCGGCGAGCCGATCGGATGCCAGCCCGAGCAGCAGTGCACCCAGGCCGAGGCCGAGCAGGTTGTTGATGAAGAGGAAGATCGCGGAGGCCAGCGAGCGCATCGTGGGCGGGACCAGCTGCTGGATTGCCATGATGACCGGCCCGAGCCACACCAGCTGCAGCGCGGCGGGCAGGAGGAAGAACACGAAGGCGGCAGGTCCCATCGGCAGCGTGGTGCCGATGGCGTAGCAGGGCAGGATGCACACGAACGCGAGCGCCGGCACGACGGCGTAGGCGCGCCGGTCGCGGGCGCCGGCGCGATCGGCGATGTAGCTGCCGAGCAATATGCCCGGAATTCCCCCGAAGATGAGCAGCGCACCGAGCAGCCGCGACACCGACAGTACGCTCATGCCGTCACTGCGTATGAAGAACGACGGCAGCCAGAAGAGCAGCCCGTACCCCATGATGGAGCCGCAACCGGCCCCGAGCGACAGAAGCCAGAAGGCGGGCTTGGAGGCCAGCAGGCGCCACACCTCGGAAAACGGCGGGGCCGTCCGCACCGCCGCCGCGCCGTCGCACGCCCCGCGCTCGGGCTCGCGGATGGTGAGCAGGAACACCGGGGCCAGCAGCACCCCGATGCCACCCAGCAGCATGAAGGCGGTCCGCCAGGTGAACGCGGTCGTCAGATAGCCGCCGAGCAGGTACCCGAGCGCGCTGCCGATCGGAATGCCGAGCGAATAGAAGCCGAGCACCCGCGCGCGGGAACCGGGACGAAAGTAATCGGCGATGAGTGCGTAGGCCGGGGCCACTCCGCCGGCCTCGCCGATGCCCACGCCGAGTCGCGCGAGAAAGAGCACCAGGAAACTCCCGGCGAATCCGGTCAGCGCCGTGAACGCGCTCCAGCAAAGCAGCGCCACGGTCATGATGCGCACGCGATTGCCGCGATCCGCCCACCAGCCCACCGGGATCCCAAGGGCCGTATAAAAGAGTGCGAACGCCGTGCCGCCGAGGAGCCCGAGCTGACCGTCACTCAGGTGCAGCTCCGCCTTGATCGGCCCCACCAGGATGCCGAGCACGATCCGGTCGATGAAGTTCGTGATGTAGACGAGCGTCAGGAAGCCGAGCACGTACAGCGCATAGCGATCGCGGCGGGGGCTGGCAGGGGCCTGGGCGGCCACCGCCGTCGGTACTTGCATCATGGCGTGGACACCGCTGCCTCCCGGTCCGAAGCGCTACAGAGCGAGGGCATTCTAGTCCAGCTGCGCGCTCAGCGGAGATCGCTGACAGCGCGCCTGCCCGCACACCGACGGATTCGGCACGCGGGGCTGCGCACACTGAATCGCAACATTCGCTGCCAGAGGAGCTTATATGCGACTGCGCGCGACTTTTTGGGCACCGGCCATACTCGCTGTCGGGCTGCTGGGCGCCTGCAATAACAGGACCCCGCAGGCCGGCGGTGACAATCCCCCGCCTCCCGCTGCGGCTCCCGACATGCAGCCGGGCACCCCGCCGCCCGCTTCGAGCCAGCAGCCGCCGGCACCACCGGGCTCGAATCAGCCCACCCCCGACCAGAATCAGCCGCCACCGCCGCCTCGCTAGCTGCCGGCCACCCTCCCCCGGGGAAAACCCCGGGGGAGCTCCGCTCGCGCTCATGGCTGTCGCGGCACGATGTCGTCGATGGACACGATTCCCACCAGGCGCTTGTCGCGGCTCATGACCGGGAGCCGCCGCACCAGCAGCTCGTGCATGTTCCTTGCTACGTCCTCGACCTCCTCATCCTCGTAGCAGTACTTCGCTCCGGGGCTCACCACCTCCCCCACCTGCGTGCTGCGCGGATCGCGGCCGCCGGCGACGACGCGCACCACGATGTCGCGATCGGTGAGCATGCCGATCAGCCGATCGTCCCTGGCGACCGGCAGCGCGCCGATATTCATGCGCGCGAGCGTCTCGGCAGCCTTGAGCACGGTCTCGTCCGCGCCGATGACCTGCGGCTCCAGCGTCATGACTTCGGAAACTTTCATCGATGCCTCCTTGCAGCCTGCGTCCGCCGCTGTGAAACCATTTAGGTCCGCGCTGCTCAGTGTTAGTTCCGGCCGTCCGACTGATCGACAGTGCGGCGCAAGCCGTCCATACTCACCGCCGATGGTGAACTGATGGAGTAGTCAGCCATGAACGACGCCCAGACCCCATTTCTCTCCGACGTGAGGACGCTGCGCGAGCGCGCGCGCCAGCATCTGTCCCGCGGCCCGGTGACCCCCAGCTATGCGAGCGACGTCGGCCGCACGATCGAGATCCTGCAGCAGGTGCTGGCGACCGAGATCGTCTGCGTGCTGCGCTACACCGTGCACTGGATCTCGGCGACCGGCATCTCCAGCGAGAGCGTCAAGGAGGAATTTGCAGAGAACGCCGCGCAGGAGCAGGAGCATATGAAGGCCGTGGCCGAGCGCATCAATCAGCTCGGCGGCAAGCCCAACTTCAACCCCGAGGGCCTGCTCAGCCGCTCGGCCACGCAGTATGTCGAAGGATCCGATCTCATCGACATGATCAGGGAGAACCTGGTCGCCGAACGGATCGCGGTCGAGCACTATCGGGAGCTGATCCGCTACTTCGGCGACCGGGACCCCGCGACCCGGGTGATGCTCGAGGAAATACTGGTCGTGGAAGAGGAGCATGCCAACGAGATGCATGACCTCCTGGTCGCCCACCAGGGTAAACCGATGCTCGATCGGTGACGGCCCGCGTCCCGAGGCCCCGGTCCATTCACTCAGACAGGAAGTTACCATGGCGCGCAGATACAGCCCGGCAAGCGGCCGCAAGGTCGAACGCGTGATGCATGAGATGAAGGAAGGCAAGCTCAGGAGCAGCACCGGACAGAAGGTGCGCAATCCCAAGCAGGCGGTCGCGATCGGCCTCTCCGAGGCGCGCCGCGCGGGCAACAAGGTGCCGAGCAGGCCGAAGCGGCGGCGCTGACCGTCGCTCCGGCGGCTTCGCGGGCACTCCCTTCAGCGAGTACCGCTGCTCGGCGCTGCGGTGCTCGTCAGGCCGGCCTCGAGCTGTTTGGCCATCGCGAGGTGGTGATTGACCACCGCCAGGGTCTTCTCGGCGAAGTCCTTCACTTCGGGCATCTGACCGTGGTCGATCTCGTGCTTCAGCAGCTGCACGGTTTTCTCGTGGTCGCGCACCATCGCTTTCGCGTACTCACTGTCGAAGGCGCTGCCACTCGCCTGCTCCAGCCGCGCCGCCTCGGCAGCCTCGGCACGATCCGGCTTGCTCGGCACCTCCACCGAGTTGGAAGCCGCCAGACTCTTGAGCTGGTCGTCGTTCTCCGAGTGGTCCTTGATCATCTCGCGACCGAAGTCCTGCACGCTCGGGTTGGTGGACTTCTGCGCCGCCAGCCGGCCGGCGTTCACCTCCGCCAGGTCGCCTGCGGCGAGCTTCCTCAGGAAGGTGGCGTCGGTGGAGGCGGGCTTGCCCGCCGCAGCGCCACTCATCGCCGGGGCCTGTGAATTCTGTGCGAATGCGAGCGAGCTCGCCGCCACGGCGAGTGCACACGTCAGCAGTCTGATCTTCATAAAAACCTCCGATGGTTGCCTGCGTTACTTTTCGCGGGGGATGCCGATGCTACTGCGGCCCGCACGCGCGGCCCTGTCGGTGCAATCTGATAACTGTGCGCCCGAAGTCCCAACACGCCGACGGCCGTGGCAGCCGCCGCCGCGCCCGCGGACGAGGCCGGAACCATCGCGCCGCAACGCCGGTCCTCATGAAGGGTGGCAGAGCGGATGGAGCGTGCGTGCTGCAGTCGGTGGAAAGCGAGAAGCGGAAGGATTCGGGCGCAGGGCGCCGTCCGCTCATCGTGGGCGCCGGGCCCACTGGCTTGTCGGCCGCGCTGTTCCTCGCGCTGCAGGGGGTTCATTCGCGGATCATCGACCGCGCGGCGCAGCCCGAGAAGGAGTCGCGCGCGCAGGTCGTGAATCCGCGCACGCTCGAGCTGCTCGAGCCGACCGGCGTGGTGGATGACCTGCTCGCAGCCGGACACCCGATCCACCGCGCCAGATTCTACGTCGGCTGGAAACCCATCGCCCAGGTGGAGCTCTCCGGCGCCCACCCACGCTATCGGCCGACGGTCATTCCCCAGTCCCGCACCGAAGAGCTGCTGACCCATGCCCTGTCGCACTATGGGGTGCGCCCGGAGCGCGGCGTACGCTTCGTCGCGCTGCGGCAGGACGCGGACGGCGTCAGCGCACTGCTGGTGCACCCGGGGGGCGAGCGCGAGATCACGCACGCGCCGCTGCTGCTCGGTGTCGATGGAGCGCGCAGTCACGTGCGCACTGCGCTCGGGGTGGGGTTCGAAGGATCAGCGTTCCCCGAGCCCTGGCCGCTCTTCGACGTTCATCTGAACGACCCGCTCGATCTCGAGTCCGCGCACGTCTCCTTCGTGCCCGGTGGGCTGGTATTCCTGCTCGGGCTGAAGCCCGGCCTGTGGCGTGTCTTTGCGGACGTGCCCGATGCGCTCGAGCGGCTGCCGCCGGGAAGCGCGCGCGGCGTCATCGAGTGGCGCTCCTCCTTCCACATCAGTCACCGCCTCGCGCAACGCGAGGCGCTCGGTCGGGTCGCCCTGGCCGGCGATGCAGCCCACATTCACTCCCCGGTGGCTGCGCGCGGCATGAACCTCGGCATCGAGGATGCGTATGTATTCGCCGCCTGCGCGGCCGACGCCCTGAACGGGCAGTGGCAGCGGCTTCAGGATTTTCAGCGGCTGCGACGACCGGTGCATCATGCAGTGATCCGCCGCATCCGTCTGCTCACTGAGCTGGCGCGCGGCCGTCCGCGCATGCTGGGCGCCATGCGCCGCCCGCTGCTGCTGGGTGTGACGCATTTCCCCCCGGCACTGCACGCGATGGTCGCGCTGCTCACCGGCCTCGACCACGAAGTCTGCCTGCACTGAGGCAATGTGCGAGCGACCGTAGGACGCGAGAACCAACACCTGTCGGCTGACTCCTGCGCCAAGCTGCCCGCTGCAACTAATTTCGCGACAGCGTGTCTCTGAAGTGTCGATTGTCGATGTCCTCATCATCGGTGAGGTGATCTGACTATGCGTCGCCGCGATCTGTTGACGGGCACGGCCGTTGTTCTGGTCAGCAGCACGCTGGCGCCGGCGCAGGCGCTCACCGGCGCCCTCCCCTGGCACCCGGATGCCGGCACGCCGCCGCAGCCGGTCGAGCCCGGCGCTTGGAAGTTCTTCACGGCCGCCGAAGCTGCGGCGGTCGAGGCGGCGGTCGACCGCATCATCCCGCCCGACCCGCAGACGCCCGGTGGCAAGGACGCCGGTTGCGCGGTGTTCATCGATCGGCAGCTCGCCGACGGCTACGGTCAGGACCGCGGTCTTTACGACAGCGGTCCCTTTCAAAAGGGCAGCAAGCAGCAGGGACCGCAGTCGCAGAGCCCGCCGGCCGCGCGCTACCGCGCCGCACTCGCCGCGCTCGACCGCTACTGCCACTCGGCGGACGGAGGTGGCCGGCCGTTCGCGGAGCTCGCGCTGCAGCGGCAGGATGAAGTTCTCAAGGGACTCGAGGCCGGCACCGTCGAGCTCGCCGGTGTCGACGGCAAGGCGTTCTTCGAGCAGTTGCTGAAGGACACGCAGCAGGGATTCTTCGCCGATCCGATCTACGGCGGCAACCGCGACATGTGCGCCTGGAAGATGATCGGATTTCCCGGGGCGCGCTACGACTATCGCGACTGGGTCGGCCGACACAACGAGCGTTACCCTCACCCGCCCGTGAGCATCGCCGGGGCGCCGGGCTGGAAACCCGCATAAGGAACCGCCATGGCGCGCCAGCTGCCGCACAAGGACGTGGTGATCGTCGGTCTCGGCTGGACCGGCTCGATCCTCGCGCAGGAGCTCACCGACGCCGGACTCGAGGTGATCGCACTCGAGCGCGGGCCATGGCGCGACACCGCGACCGACTTCTCCCCGGCCTACGTCCAGGACGAGCTCCGCTACCGCATCCGCCATGACCTGTTCCTGCGGCCCGACCAGATGACCTTCACGTTCCGCAACAAGCCGCACGACACGGCACTGCCGATCCGCACCTGGGGTGCGTTCATGCCCGGCAACGGCGTCGGCGGCGCGGGTCTGCACTGGAACGCGGAGACCTGGCGCTTCCTGCCGTCGGATTTCGTGTTGCACACGCACCTGACCCAGCGTTACGGCGCGCGCTTCCTGCCCGCCGACATGACCATCCAGGACTGGGGCATCACCTACGCGGATCTCGAGCCCCACTACGACCGCTTCGAGTACCTGTGCGGTACCTGCGGCACGGCCGGCAACCTCGGCGGCAAGATTCAATCCGGCGGCAATCCGTTCGAAGGGCCGCGCTCGCGGCCTTATCCGAATCCGGCGCAGGAGCAGCCCTTCGGTCCGACGCTCTGGGCGAAGGCCGCGACCGAGCTCGGCTATCACCCCTTTCCACAGCCCTCCGGCAACCTCTCGCGCGCCTACGTCAATCCGCTCGGCGTGCGCCTCGGCCCGTGCACCTACTGCGGCTTCTGCGAGTGGTTCGGTTGCGCCAATTACTCCAAGGCGAGTCCGCAGACGACGATCCTGCCGGTGCTGATGCGCAAGGCCAACTTCACGGCCCGCCCGGAGTCGGAGGTGACCCGCATCAACACCGACGCCTCGGGCCGGCGGGCCACCGGCGTGACCTTCGTCGACAACCAGGGCGTCGAATGGGAGCAGCCCGCGGACCTGGTGGTGCTCGCGGCCTTCACCATCTTCAACGTGCAGCTGCTGCTGCTGTCGCACATCGGCACGCCCTACGATCCGGTGGCGAACCGCGGCGTGATCGGCCGCAACTTCACACACCAGACGATCTCCGACTGCACCGCCTTCTTCGACAAATCGAAGTTCATCTTCAATCCTTTCATCGCCTCCGGTGCGATCGGCATGTGCATCGATGAGTTCAACGGCGACAACTTCGATCACGGCCCCCATGGCTTCGTCGGCGGCGGCTACATGGGGCACATCCAGACCAACGGCCGGCCGATCGAGACGACCCCGGTGCCGCAGGGCACGCCGCGCTGGGGCGCGCAGTGGAAGCAGGCGGTGCGCGACAGCTACCTGAGCGCCATCAAGCCGGGCACCGGCGTCCACGGCAGCATGTACAGCTACCGCGACGTCTACGTCGACCTCGACCCGGTCTACAAGGACCGCTTCGGCCGCCCGCTCGCGCGCATCACCATGGACTTCCACGACAACGAGCTGAAGCAGAACGCCTTTCTCACGGACAAGTTCGCCGAGATCTTCCACGCCATGGGCGCACAGCGGGTCGACAAGGAGCCCCGCAAGGCCCCGTACGACATCACCAAGTATCAGACCACGCATCTGTGCGGCGGCGCGATCATGGGCAACGACCCGCACACCAGCGCGCTCAACCGCTATCTGCAGAGCTGGGACGTGCCGAACCTGTTCGTCATGGGCGCGACGGCCTTTCCACAGAACGCCGGCTACAACCCCACCGACACCGTCGGGGCGCTCGCCTACTGGGCGGCCGATGCCATCCGCAATCGCTATCTCAAGAGCCCGGGGCCGCTGGTCCATGCCTAAGCTGAGCGCACTCTGCGCGCTGGGCGCGCTGCTCGCGTTCGCCGCAAGCGGCTGCGCCCCGCAGTTGCCTGGAGCGGGCGCGAGCGCCGCAGGCTCCGCGCAGGACTTCGGCAAGATCGAGCGCGGCCGCTACCTGGCGGCCGTGGCCGACTGCGCCGGCTGTCATGCCGACCCCGGCGGCAGCGGGGCGCTCTCGGGCGGTCGGCCGATCCCAACGCCCTTCGGCATGGTGCTCGCTCCCAACATCACCACGGACCGCGCCACCGGCATCGGCGCCTGGAGCGATGCGCAGTTCGATACCGCGGTCCGCCTCGGGCGCACGCCCGATGGCAAGTGGCTCTATCCGGCCATGCCGTTCCCGTACTACAGCCGCATGAGCGCCGCGGACGTGGCGGCGATCCACGCGTACCTCAACACGCTGCCCGCGGTCCGGCACTCGGTGCGGGCGGACCAGCTGCCCTTCCCTTATGACATCCGCTTCGGCATGCGCCTGTGGGACGCGTTGTACTTCAAGCCCGGCCCGCTGCCCCCGGACCCGCGCAAGTCCGCGCAGTGGAACCGCGGGGCGTACCTGGTGCGCGGTCCCGCGCACTGCGCCGCCTGCCACACGCCGAAGACGCATCTCGGGGGCGATCGACCGCAGCAGCCGCTGCAGGGCTATGCCCTCGACGGCTGGTTCGCGCCCGACATCGCCGGCGGCGACCAGCTCGGGCTCGGGCACTGGTCCACGGCCGACATCGTCGCCTATCTGCAGACCGGGCATAACCGCTTCGCGGCCGCCTCCGGTCCGATGGGCGAGGAGGTGGCGAATTCCACCTCGCAGCTCGCGCCGGCGGATCTGCAGGCCATCGCGGTATTCCTCAAGGACGAGCCGGATCAGGCGCTCCTCGCCAGGCCCCTCGATCCGCACGAGCCCGTCATGCAGACCGGCGCGGCGATCTACGCGCAGATGTGCTCCGCCTGCCACCGCAGCAACGGCACGGGCGTTGCGTACCTGTTTCCCGACCTCGCCGATTCCTCCTCCGTGGCGGCCGCCAACCCGGCCACCATCCTGCGCGTTCTGATCCACGGCGTGCAGAGCGTCGGCACCGCGCGCGAGCCGACCGCGCCCTCGATGCCGGCCTTCGGGCGAGAGCTCACCGATGCACAGATCGCCGCCGTGGCGACTTATCTTCGCAACAGCTGGGGACACGGCGCCGCCGCCGTGAGCGCGGCCGAGGTCCGCGATGCACGCCGCTCCGCGAGCGGCAGCTCCTGAGCCGCCGCTCGCGGCCTCGCCCGATCAATCGCCCTGGATCTGGATGCCGTCCTTGACCGAGACCACGCCTTCGGTGTCACGCGCCAGCGCCACCGCGCGGTTGGCCGCCTCGCGCGTCGGCGCCGTGCCGCTCAGCCACACGATGCCGTTCGCGTCGGTATCGACGTGAATCTTCGCGAGACTCGAGATGTGCTCGGCCGCCAGCTTGCTCTTGACTTTGGTCGTGATGACCGAGTCCTTGACGAAAGTCTTCGGATGCGACTGATCGACATCCTGCGCAAAGGCCGCGCCGCCGAGCAGTGCGAGGGTGGCGGCCAGCGCGGTCACGGTGTTGCTGAATCTCATGTTGGATCCTCCAGTTGGGGTCGCGGCAAGGTAGCAGAGGCCGTAGCGCACGATCTGCCTGCCGTCACGCGCAACTTCTGTCGGTGCGCTCCTACCGCGCCATCGGCGCGGACCGCTCGAGCCGGCGCGCCGCCACACGCTACGCTGCATTCATCCAGGCACGCGCGGACGATGTGACGGAACTCGTGACGTGGCGCAGCTCTTCAGTCCGAGCTTCGGCTTCGCCCTCCGTCTCGCCGTCATCGCCACGGTGTTGGTGCTGGTCGGCTCGATCCTGCTGTGGCGCGCGCTGATCGCATATCCGCCGGCGATCGGCGCGCCGGTCCGGCAGCCCGTCCCCTTCAGTCACAAGCATCACGTCGGCGATGACGGTATCGACTGCCGCTACTGCCACAGCGCGGTCGAGACCTCGGCGTTCGCGGGTCTGCCCCCGCTCGCGACCTGCATGACCTGCCATTCGCAGCTGTTCACCGACCAGAGTGTTCTGGCGCCCCTGGTACGCGCCTTTGCGAGCGGCGTGCCGCTGCACTGGCGGCGCATCGACAAGCTGCCCGACTTCGTCTACTTCAACCACAGCATCCACATCGCCAAGGGTGTCGGCTGCGTCACCTGCCATGGCGTGCTCGAGCGGATGCCGCTCACCTGGCGCGTCGCGCCGCTCACCATGCGCTGGTGCCTCGACTGCCACCGCAACCCGGCGCCGGCGCTGCGGCCGCCGGAGGAAATCTACAACGCCACCTGGCAGCCGCGCGCTGCCGCGGCGGTCGCGGCGCGCCTCATGCTCGCCTACCGCATCGACACCCGCCGCCTCACGGATTGCTCCACGTGTCATCGCTGAGCGACCCCGCGGCCGTGACCGCGCTGCCACTGTGGCGCTCGCTCGCCGAGCTCGCCGGTGCCGGCGCCGCACCGGGAGGGTACGGTGCAGCCCCGCTGCGCGCGCAGGAGGCAGCCGGCCTCGACCGGCGGCAGTTCCTGCAGAATCTGGCCGCCTCGCTCGCGCTCGCGGGAGTGGGCGCCTGCAGCCGGCCGCCGCAGGGCGAGCTCGTCCCGTACGTGCACGCCCCGCCGGGCCAGGTGGACGGCCTGCCGCGCTTCTTCGCGACGACGCACACCCACGAGGGCTATGGCCACGGCGTACTGGTCGAGAGCCACATGGGCCGACCCACCAAGGTCGAGGGCAACCCCCAGCACCCCGCGAGCCTCGGTGCCACCGACATCTTCGCGCAGGCGAGCGTGCTCGAGCTGTGGGACCCGAATCGCTCGCAGGTCGTCAGCCATCGCGGCGAGACGGCCACCTGGGACGACTTCGCCGCGGCGCTCGCGCAGCGCAGCGCGGACTTCGCGCGCGATGGCGGCGCGGGTCTGCACGTGCTGACCGGTGCCACGACCTCTCCCACCCTCGCCGCCCAGCTCGCAGCGCTGTGGCAGCGCTACCCGCGCGCGCGCCACTACAGCGCCCAGCCGACCGGCAACAGCCAGGCACTGGCCGGCGCGCGTCTTGCCTTCGGCGCGCCGCTCGCGACACGGCTGCACCTCGAGCGGGCCGCCGTGGTGCTGTCTCTCGATGCGGATTTTCTCAGCGATCGCGCCGCCGGCGTGCGCTACGCGCGCGACTTCATCGCCACCCGCGACCCGCAGCGCCGTCCGGTCAGCCGCCTCTACGTGATCGAGCCGACGCCCTCCATCACCGGCGCCATGGCCGATCACCGCCTGCCGCTCGAGGCGCGACACCTCGAAGCGTTCGCGCGGCGCCTGGCACGGCGCCTCGGCCTGCCGGTCGAGGCGCCGGCGCCGATCCCCCCCGCCGCGGCGCACTGGCTGGAAGCGCTCGCGGCCGACCTCGAGGCACATCGCGGCGCCGCGCTGGTCGCGGTCGGGGCGTCGCAACCGCCGTGGCTGCACGCCCTCGGACACGCGCTCAACGCGGCACTCGGCGGCGCCGGCACGACCGTGAGTTGCACTGAGCCGGTGGAGACGCTCGCCGGCGATGCCGGCGCACTCGCGGATCTGGTTGCCGCCATGCACGACGGTGCCGTCGACACGCTGCTCGTGCTCGACGCCAACCCCGTGTATCAGGCGCCCGGGGATCTCGACTTCGCCGCGGCGCTCCCGCACGTGACCCACCTGATGCACCTCGGCCTCTACCGCGACGAGACCGGCGCGCTTGCCGAATGGCATCTGCCGCAGGCGCACGAGTTCGAGGCATGGTCGGATGCGCGCGCCTTCGATGGCACGGCGAGCCTGGTGCAGCCGCTCATCGCCCCGCTCTACGACGGCCGCTCGGTCCACGAGGTGCTGGCGATGCTGCTCGGAGCGGAGGTGACCGACGGCCGCGCGCTGCTGCGCAATCAGTGGCGCCCGCTGCTGGACGATGCGGCCTGGACCCGTGCGCTCGAGGCGGGAGTGGTCGCGGGCACGGCGCTGGCGCCGAGCGCGCGTCCGCTGCAGCGCGGCTTTCTCGCGACGCCCATGGCAGCCCGCGACGATGAGCGCGGTCCCGAGCTGCTGTTTCGCCCGGATGCGACCGTCGGCGATGGCCGCTGGGCCAACAATGCCTGGCTGCAGGAGCTGCCCAAGCCCATCACGCAGCTCACCTGGGACAATGCGGCGCTCGTCAGCCCGGCATACGCGGCGCAGCAGCAGCTGCGCGACGGCGATGTGATCGAGCTGCGCCGGGCGGCCCGCGCGCTGCGGGCCCCCGTGTGCATCGTGCCGGGACAGGCTGCCGGCAGCATCACGCTGCCGCTCGGCTATGGCCGGCGCCATGCCGGCCAGGTCGGCGATGGCCGCGGCTTCGATGCCTACCTGCTGCGCGCGTACGCGACACCGGGGCAAGCCAGCGGTGTGCTGGTACGGCGCACCGACGAGCACTACACGCTCGCCGGCACCCAGCTGCATTTCCGCATGGAGGGTCGCGCACCAGTGCGCGTCGGGACATTCGCCGCCGCGTCCGCCGACGCCGCCGGCAGCGCGCCGCCCGCAGCCGCGCCACCGCTCGCCACGCTCTACGGCGACTACCCGCCCGGCGAGTACGCCTGGGGCATGAGCATCGACCTCAACGCCTGCATCGGCTGCAAGGCGTGCACCATTGCCTGCCAGGCGGAGAACAACATTCCGGTGGTCGGCAAGGAGCAGGTGAGCCTGGGCCGCGAGATGCACTGGATCCGCGTCGACCAGTACCACCAGGGCGAGGCCGCCAATCCCAGCACCTACTCGCAGCCCGTGCCCTGCATGATGTGCGAGCACGCCCCCTGCGAGCTGGTGTGCCCGGTGGATGCGACCGTGCACGACTCCGAGGGGCTCAACGTGCAGGTCTACAACCGCTGCGTCGGCACACGCTTCTGTTCCAACAACTGTCCGTACAAGGTACGGCGCTTCAACTTCCTGCAGTACGTGGATGAGAGCGCCGAGCTGCTCAAGGCGCAGCGCAACCCCGAAGTGAGCGTGCGCCGCCGCGGCGTCATGGAGAAGTGCAGCTACTGCATCCAGCGCATCGAGGCCGCGCACATCGCCACGGATCGCGAGGGCCGCCGCATCCGCGACGGCGAGGTGCTCACCGCCTGCCAGGCGGTCTGCCCGACGCAGGCCATCCGCTTCGGCGACACCGCCGACCCGCACAGCGCGGTCGCGCAGGCGAAGGCCTCGGCGCGCAATTATCTGCTGCTCGGCGAGCTCAACACCCGCCCGCGCACCAGCTACCTCGCGCGGCTGCGCAATCCCAACCCCGCGCTCGGAGGGGACTGATGCAGGCGCCGGCGCAGGCGGCCTTGCGCGCCACGGGCGGGCGGCTGTGGCGCGGCGGCGTGCTGCTCGCGCTCGGCCTGACGCTGCTGCTCGTCTGGGGCGTCGCCGTGCTGCTGGCGCGCGGTGTCGGCATCTGGGGCCTCGACATTCCGGTCGCCTGGGGCTTCGCCATCACCAACTACGTATGGTGGATCGGCATCGGCATGGGAGGAACCTTCATCTCGGCCGCCCTCTACCTGGCGCGTGCGCCGTGGCGTGCCGCCCTCAGCCGCTACGCGGAGGCCATGACGGTTTTCGCGGTGTCCGTGTCGGGGATCTTTCCGATCCTGCATCTGGGCAGGCCGTGGTTCTTCTACTGGCTCTTCCCCTACCCCAACATCATGAGCGTCTGGCCGCAGTGGCGCAGCTCGCTCGAATGGGATTTCTTCGCCATCCTGGCCTACCTGCTGGTGTCGGTTCTCTATTTCTACGTCGGGCTCCTGCCCGATCTTGCGACGCTGCGTGATGCGGCGGGCAGCGGAGCGCGCGCGCGCTGCTACGGTCTGCTGGCGCTCGGCTGGCGCGGCGACGCGCATCACTGGCGGCGCTTCGAGACGCTCAGCCTGCTGCTGGCCGGCCTGGCCGTGCCGCTCGTGTTCTCGGTGCACAGCATGGTGGCGCTCGACTTCTCCGAGGGCCTCGCGCCCGGCTGGCACTCGACCGTGTTCCCGCCGTTCTTCGTCGCCGGGGCACTGTTCTCCGGCTTCGCGATGGTGCTCGCGCTCGGCATCCCGATGCGCCGCGTGCTCTCTCTGCAGGCGTACATCACCCCGCGGCACCTGGCCAACATGGCGAAGCTGATGCTGGCGGTGGGACTCGTGGTCGATTACAGCTACGCCGCGGAGCTGTTCACCGCCTTCTACAGCATGGACCGCTACGAGATCGCGCTCGCGCTGCGGCGCATGACCGGCGCCTATGCCTGGGTGTACTGGAGCACGATCTTCTGCAACGTGCTGCTGATCCAGCTGCTGTGGTGGCCGCGGGTGCGCGCGAGTGCCGGCGCGCTGTTCTGCATCAGCGTCGGGGTGCTCATCGGCATGTGGCTCGAGCGCTTCATGCTGATCGTCACCACGCTCTATCAGGATTACCTGCCCTCGAGCTGGGGCATGTTCTACCCGACCTTCTGGGACCTGGCATTCCTCGCCGGCTCGCTCGGCCTGTTCTTCCTGCTGTACCTGCTGCTGGTGCGATGCGTTCCGGTCGTGTCGCTGTTCGAGCTGCGCCGGCTGCGTGCGCAACGGAGCGCGCCGTGAGCACAGCCGCGCTCCATGGGCTGCTCGCCGAGTTCGACAGCGCCGCGCAGCTGCTGGCCGCGGTGCGTGCGCTGCGCGCTGCCGCCGGACATCTCGTGCTCGAGGCATACGCGCCGTTTCCGGTCGAGGGGCTCACCGCGGCACTCGGTGAGCGAACCGATCGGGTGCCGCTTGCGATGCTGCTCGGCGCACTCGGCGGCGGCCTCGGCACCTTCGCGCTCGAGTGCTATGCCGCCGTCTTCGATTACCCCCTCAACATCGGCGGCCGCCCGCCGTTCAGCTGGCCGGCGTTCATCCCGCCGGCGCTCGAGATGACCCTGCTCGGCGCCGCGGTGCTCGGCGTGCTCGCCATGCTCGCCGCCAGTGGCCTGCCGCGCCTGCGCCATCCGCTGTTCGCGGTGGCGGCCTTCGAGCGTGCCAGCAGCGATCGCTTCTTTCTGCTGGTGCGCGCCGCCGCGCGCGGGTTCGACGAGGCTGCGGTGCGGGCGCTGCTCGAGGAGCTCCCCGCGCTCGCGGTGATCGCGGTACCGGCATGAGCAGGTATCGCCTGGTGCTGGCCCTGGCCGCGCTCACGCTCGGCGGCTGCGAGCGCGGTCTGCACCAGATGTACGATCAGCCGCGCTACGATCCGCTTGCGCCCTCGCCGCTGTTCGCCGACGGTAATTCCGCCCGCCCGCAGGAGCCCGGCACCGTGCCGTATTCGGCGGGCAGCGCCGCGCAGAGCAGCAGCGGCCGCAACGGCACCCTGCCGGCGGCCGCGCCGCCCCCCGTCACCGCGGAGCTGCTGGCCCGCGGGCGGCAACGCTTCAACATCTACTGCGCGCCCTGTCATAGCGCTACCGGGGACGGCGACGGCATGATCGTCCGGCGCGGCTTCCCGGCGCCGCCGAGCTACCACAGCGAGCGGCTGCGGCAGGCGTCCGACCGTCATTTCTACGACGTCATCAGCGACGGCTACGGCGTCATGTATCCGTACGCCGACCGCATCGCCCCGGCCGACCGCTGGGCCATCGTCGCCTACATCCGCGCGCTGCAACTCAGTCGCCACGCGCCGCGCGCGCTCGTGGAACAACAGCCATGAAGACGCCCTCAGCGCAGGGGCGCGCGCGCGCCGGCGTCTTCGCCGCCGGAATCGGCCTGCTGCTCGGGTGCCTGTGGGCGGGCCGGTCCGCCCCGCAACAGGGACTCCTTTCTTATCTGTTCGCGTTCCTCTTCTTTACCGGTCTCTCGGCCGGCAGCCTCGCGCTGCTGCTGGTGCACGTCCTGACGGGCGGCGCCTGGGGGCTCGCCCTGCGAGGCGCGCTGCTCGCGGCGGCGCGCCTGCTGCCGCTGCAGGCGGCGCTCGCTGTCCCGCTGCTCCTCGGGGTGCGAGCCCTCTATCCGTGGAGCGCGCCGAATCTGCTGGCGCACGATGCGCTGCTGCGTGCCCAGAGCTGGTATCTCGAGGATGCCTTCTTCGTGGCGCGCGCCACCGGCTGCTTCGTGCTCTGGCTCCTCGTCCTCGCCCTGTACATCCGCTGGCGGGCGCGTGCGGCGCGCGTGGCAGCGCTGGCGCGCCTCGCCGCTGTCGGCCTGATCGTCTACGCCCTCTCGACGCTGCTGGCGGCGACCGACTGGGTCATGTCCCTCACCCCGCATTGGCATTCCTCGATCTTCGGCATGCTGGTAGCGACCGGCTGGATGCTCGGGGCGGCCTCGCTGGCGGTGCTGCATGCGGCGGCGGGCGCCGCACGCGGCGCCGCCGCACCCGCCGCGCCGCTGCTGCGCGATCTGGGCAACCTGCTGCTCGTCCTCGTGCTGGCGTGGACCTACCTCGCCTTGATGCAATACCTGACGATCTGGATCGCCGATCAACCGGCAGAGATTTCCTGGTACATCCCGCGCACGCTCACCAGCTGGCGTGCCCTGGCTGCCTTCCTGATCGTGTTTCATTTCGCGGTGCCGTTCGCACTGCTGCTGTCGCGGCAGGTGAAGGAACGGCCGCGCGCGCTGGCGGCGATCGCCGCCATGCTGCTGATCGCCCAGCTCGCCGATGCGCTGTGGCTCGTCGTGCCCAGTCTGCGCGCGCAGGGGCTCGCGCTGCGCTGGAGCGACTTACTTGCCGCGGGCGGCATCGGGGCGCTGTGGTGCGCGCTCTACCTGGGGCAGCTGCAGCGCGCCCGGCCCGACCACGATGCGAGCGGCGCATTCGCCGTGAGAATGGGGGACGTCAGTGCCTGAGCCGCCCTTCGGTCACGAGTCCGCGGCCCTGCCGGTGCAGCGACTGCTCGCCATCGGCGCAATCCTCGCCGCCGGCGTCGTTGCCACGGTCGTCGTGGTGTTCGTTGCTCTCAAGCTCGGCGCCAGCCCCGCGCTCGGGCGCGCGCCGCCGCAGGCGGCGGTCCTGCCGCCCGAGCCGCGGCTGCAGGCGCACCCTGCGGCTGACCTCGCGGCATTTCGTGCCGGGCAGCAGCGCGAGCTCGAGCAGGCGGGCCCGGCCGACTCCACCGGGCAGTTCACCCGCATTCCGATCGAGCGGGCGATGGCGCTCTATGCGCGACAGCACGGCAGCAGTGCGAGCCCCCCCGCAGCGGCCCCGCCCCCGCCGCCCGATCTGCCGACCCGCGTGGGGTTCGACCAGCGCCTCGGGGCGGCCGTGCCGCTCGCGCCCGTGTGGCGCGATGCGCAGGGCGGGCGAGTCGCGCTCGGAACTGCGCTCGGCAACCGGCCGACGCTCCTGGTGCCGGGCTACTACCGCTGTCGCAACCTCTGCGACGTGGTGCGCGCCGGCGTTGCCCAGGCGGTTGCAGCCAGCGGGCTCAAGCCCGGCGGTGAGTTCAACCTGGTGCTGTTCAGCATCGATCCGCAGGAAACTGCGGCGGATGCCGCCGCCGCGCAGCGCCGCGACGCCGCGGCCTATCCGCGCGGCGCAGTGGCGCACTGGCTCTACCTCACGGGCACGGCCGCCGCGGTGAGTGAGCTGACGCGGGCCATCGGCTTTCGGTCGCTGTTCGATCCCCGCAATGGCCAGTACGCGCACCCGGCGGGCATCGTGCTGTTGAGTCCGCGCGGCCTGATCACGCAATACCTGCTCGGGGTGCGGTTCTCACCGCTGACGCTGCGGCTCGCGCTGGTCGATGCCTCGCACGGACGGATCGGCACCTTCGTCGATCGGCTGCTGCTCATCTGCTGCGACTACGACCCGGCCACCGGGCGCTACAGCCTGCTCATCACCCGTGTGCTTCAGGGTCTCGGGCTGCTGACCGCCGCGACGCTCGCGGCGCTGCTCGGCGTGCTGCGCCGGGCGGAGCGCACCCGCCGCGCAGGTGCGCCCTCGTGAACCCCTTCCATATGCTGCTGCCGGAAGCTTCCAGCATCGCCCCGCGGATCGATGCGCTCTTCTGGTCGATGACGCTGCTGTGCGCGGCGGTGGCGGTGGCCGTGTTCGTCGCGCTCATCGTCTACGCCGTGCGCTATCGCCGCGGCAGCAACGCCGATCGGCGCGGGCGACTCAACCAGGATCTGGCCGTCGAGCTCACCTGGATCCTGGTGCCGTTCGCTCTGTTCGTGGCGGCATTCATCTGGAGCCTGACGATCTTTACCTTCGCACACACGCCACCGGCGGACGCGCGCACCGTCTACGTGATCGCCCGGCAGTGGATGTGGAAAGTCGAGCACCCGGAGGGGCAACGCGAGATCAACACGCTGCACGTGCCGCTCGGCATGCCGGTGCGCCTCGCCATGACTTCGCAGGACGTCATTCACAGCTTTTACGTGCCGGCCTTCCGCCTCAAGCAGGACGTGCTGCCCGGACGCTACACGCAGCTGTGGTTCGTGCCGACGCGCCTCGGGTCCTTTCCACTGCTGTGCGCCCAGTACTGCGGCCTCGATCATGCCAGCATGGGTGGCGAGATCATCGTGATGCCGCCTGCCGGGTTCGCCCGCTGGCTCGCGGGGCATGCGGGCGCGGGGAGCCTGGCGGCCCGCGGCGCGCAGCTGTTCCGCAGCCACGGCTGCAGCGGCTGTCACGATCCGAAGTCCGCGATCCATGCGCCCGATCTCACCGGGCTCTACGGAACCACGGTACACCTCGCCGACGGTCGCACGGTCGTCGCGGACGAGCGCTACCTGCATGACTGCATCGTGCTGCCGGCCGGGCAGCTGGTGGCGGGCTACCCGCCGGTGATGCCCTCCTTCAGCGGCCAGTTGAGCGAGGAGGAGCTGCTCGCCCTCATCGCCTACATCAAGTCGCTGGCCGCTGCGGGGCCCTCGCGGGGCGCACCATGAGCACGCTCGAGTCCGCCGCCGTCCCGCGCAGCTTCCTTGCGCACGGCCATCGCCTGGGCGCCTGGCTGACGACGCTCGATCACAAGCGCATCGCGATCCTCTACGGTCTCGGCATCACCTTCTTCTTCGTGCTCGGAGGCGCGGCGGCGACCCTGATCCGCCTCAACCTCATCACCCCGGACGGCGCCCTGCTGAGCGCCGAGACCTACAACAAGGCATTCACCTTCCATGGCGTCATCATGGTGTGGTTCTTCCTGATCCCCTCGATTCCCGCGACGCTCGGCAACTTCCTCATCCCGCTCATGATCGGGGCGCGCGACGTCGCTTTCCCGCGCCTCAATCTGACGAGCTGGTACCTCTACATGACGGGGGGCCTGTTCACGGTGGCGGCGCTGCTGGCCGGCGGGGTCGACACCGGCTGGACGTTCTACGTGCCGTTCTCGACGCTCTTCTCGAGCAGCCAGGTGCTGCTCGCCGTGATCGGCGTGTTCGTCAGCGGCTTTTCCTCGATCCTCACCGGACTCAACTTCATCGTGACGATCCACAGCCTGCGCACGCCGGGGATGAGCTGGTACCGCCTGCCGCTGTTCGTCTGGGCGATGTATGCGGTCTCACTCGTCATGGTGCTGGCGACGCCGGTGCTCGCCATGACGCTCGCGCTGATCGGGCTCGAGCGCGGCCTCGGAGTCGGCATCTTCGATCCGGCACTCGGCGGGGATCCGCTGCTGTTCCAGCACCTCTTCTGGTTCTACTCGCACCCGGCGGTCTACATCATGATCCTGCCGGCGATGGGCGTGGTGAGCGAGATCATCGCCTGCTTCGCGCGGCGGCGCGTGTTCGGCTACCGCTTCATGACCTACTCGATGCTGGCAATCGCGGTGATCGGCTTCCTGGTGTGGGGCCATCACATGTTCGTGTCCGGCCAGTCGGTGTATGCGAGCCTGGTGTTCTCGCTGCTGAGCTTCGTGGTCGCCGTGCCCTCGGCCATCAAGGTGTTCAACTGGACCGCGACGCTGCGCAAGGGCGACATCACCTTCGAGGCGCCGATGCTGTACGCGCTCGGCTTCGTCGGCCTGTTCATGCTCGGCGGCCTCACCGGACTGATGCTGGCGGCGCCGGCGCTCGATATTCCCCTGCACGATACCTACTTCGTCATCGCGCACTTCCACTACGTGATGGTGGGCGGCTCGGTCATGGCCTATCTCGGCGGCATTCACTTCTGGTGGCCGAAGCTCACCGGCAAACGCTACCCGGAGAGCTGGGCGCGCTTCGCCGCGATCCTCATGTTCTTCGGCTTCAACCTGACGTTCTTCCCGCAGTACATCCTCGGCTACGAAGGCATGCCGCGCCGCTACCATGCCTATCTGCCGGCATTCCAGCCGCTCAACGTGCTGTCCTCCGGCGGCGCCTCGATCCTCGCGATCGCCTATCTGCTGCCGCTCGGCTATCTGCTGTGGTCGCTGCGTCATGGCGCCGCCGCCGGCGACAACCCCTGGGGGGCGCGCGGGCTCGAATGGCAGACGAGCTCGCCGCCGCCGCAGGAGAACTTCACGCACCCGCCGCAGGTGCGCGAAGCGTACGACTACGAGGCGCCGCCGCCATGAGCGCCGGCGCACCGGCCGCCGTCGGGCGGCACGACCCCTTCCTCGAAGCGCAGTTCGACGATGCCGTGCAGCAGCGCGAAGCGGCAACGCTCGGCATGTGGGTGTTCCTCGCCACGGAGATCCTCTTCTTCGGCGTGCTGTTCGCCAGCTACACCGTCGGCCGCGTGCTGCACCCGGAGGGGTTTGCGGCGGGCAGCCGCCGCCTCGACATGCTGCTCGGCACGATCGAGACCGCGGTGCTGCTCACCAGCAGCTGCCTCATCGCGCTCGGGGTGCGCGCGCTGCGGCTCGAGCAACGCGCGCGCTGCTGCGGCCTGCTGCTCGCGACCGCCGCTCTCGGCCTGAGCTTCCTCGCGCTGCACGGCTTCGAGTACTACCGGGAGTACGGCGAGCACCTGGTGCCCGGCATCGACTTCCTGCAGACCGGCCCGGCGGCGCGCACCATGGAGCTGTTCTTCTGCCTCTACTACTTCATCACCGGGTTTCACTCGCTGCACGTGCTGGTCGGAGTGCTCGTCATCGCCGTGCTGACGGTGCGCGTGTGGCGCGGCGCCTTCGGACCGCGGCACTACACGACGCTCGAGCTCGCGGCGCTCTACTGGCACCTGGTCGACATCGTGTGGATCTTCGTCTACCCGCTTCTCTATCTGGTGGGACGGGCCGGATGAGCGGTGCGGGCGGTGAGCCGATCCGGCCGGTGCGCCGCTATCTGTGGGTGCTGGCGGCGCTGCTCACGCTGCTCGCGGTGAGCGCCGGCAGCGCGTTGCTCAAGCTCGGCGCCTTCAACAGCCTCATCAACCTCGGCGTCTCGGTCGCCAAGACGCTGCTCGTCATGGCGGTGTTCATGCACGAGACCGGCGCCCGCAGCCTGACGCGCCTCACCTCGGCGCTCGGTTTCATCTGGCTCGCGATGCTGCTCGGCCTTGCACTGCTCGACTACCTGACCCGCGTGCCGCTGGCGGCGCCGTGGCAGTAGCCGCTCTGCACGCCGACAGGCGTTTGCGCCTGCCGCCGACATGAGCCGGGATTGCCGCGGTGCAGGCTTGAGCACTCTCGGAACAGGCTGAACCGCGGAGACAGACATGGCGCAAAGCAAACTCACGGGACTGCGGGTGGCGATCCTCGCGACTGACGGCTTCGAGCAGTCGGAGCTGCTCGAGCCCCGCAAGGCGCTCGACAAGGCGGGAGCCACGACCGAAGTGGTCGCCCCGAAGGACGGACGCATCCGCGGCTGGAATCACAGCAAGTGGGGCAAGGAAGTCGAGGTGGACCAGGAGCTCGAGCAGGCCGACCCTCGAAGCTACGATGCCCTGGTCCTGCCCGGCGGCGTCATGAATCCGGATACGCTGCGCATGAACCCCGCCGCGGTGGCCTTCGTGCGCGCGTTCGTCGATGCCGACAAGCCCGTAGCGGCCATCTGTCACGGGCCCTGGACACTGATCGAGGCCGGCGGGACCCAGGGACATCGCATGACGTCCTGGCCCTCGCTCAAGACCGATCTCAGCAACGCCGGCGCCGAGTGGGTCGATGAAGAGGTGGTGGTGGATGGCAAGCTCGTGACGAGCCGCAAGCCCGACGACCTGCCCGCGTTCAATCGCGCCACCGTCGAGCTGTTTGCCCAGGATCGCTAAAGGACTCTTCCCGGCCGCTTCCTTGCCGGGGCGCGGGTGGCAACGCCTCAAGCAGGCAACGAACAGCTGGCTCGGTCACGAGGGTGGGCGGCTCGCCGCCTCGCTCTCTTTCTATAGCCTGCTGTCGCTCGCGCCACTGGTCATCCTGTCGATCGCGATCGCCTCGCTGGCATTCGGCAAGGCGGCCGCGCAGCAGGCCATCGTCGATGAGGTGGGGGGCCTGGTGGGCGCCGACGGCGCCCACACCATCGAGCTGGTCATCGAGCATGCGAGCGCGCCGCATGCCTGGAGCGTCGCCTCGGCGATCGGCCTGCTGGTGCTGCTGTTCGGGGCATCGAGCGTGTTCGGCGAGCTGCAGTCGGCGATGAACAAGATCTGGGATGCCAGGCCCCCGGCCGAGGCCGGCGTGCTGACGCTCGTCAGGGCCCGGCTGATCTCATTCGCACTGGTGCTGGCGTTCGGCTTCCTGCTGCTGGTCTCGCTGGTGCTGAGCACCGCTCTCAGCGCATTCGGCAAATTCTTCCGTGCACACCTCGGCGCACCGCATGCCGTGCTGCTCGCGGCCGATGCGGCGATGTCCTTTGGCGGGATCTTCGTGCTGATTGCGCTGATCTTCAAGTACGTGCCGGACGTCGATCTGCGCTGGCGGGACGTGTGGGGCGGAGCGCTCGCGACCGCGCTGCTGTTCACGGCAGGCAAGACGCTCTTCGGCCTGTATCTCGGCCGCGCCGCGGTCACTTCCGCATACGGGGCCGCCGGCTCGCTCGTGGTCGTGATCCTGTGGACCTACTACTCGGCGATGATCTTCTACTTCGGCGCGGAGCTCACCTACGTGTGCTCGGCACCGCCGCGCCCCGCCGCCTGACTGCGCGGCGCCGCGCTCACGGCAAGCGCGCGGTACCCGTCGTGTCCGGGGCGCCGGGCGCGGCCAGAACCTTGCCGAGCCAGGTGAGGATCGGGGTCTCGGCCGCGGTGGCCGCGTGCTCGAAGGTCTGGTTGTCGAGATCGGCGCTGCGCAACTCGACCGGCCCCGCCTGATTGAGCAGCTCGAGCGCGCGGCGCGTCTCGAGATCGCCGCGCGGCTGGATGGCGATCACCGCCTTGCCATCGAGGACGGCGCGCTGAAAGAGCCGCACCGACGCTTCCCCGGCGCCCTGACCGCCGGTCTGCAGCAGCGCGCGAAAATACAAGGTCAGCTTCTCACCGAGGTCGGCACGCGGCACGAGCTCGGCCTGTGCCAGCTCCTCGCGCGAGGTCAGCTGCACGCGGTCCGTCGGGAATCCATCCGCGACCGCCCGCGTCCGCAGATTCTCGGCGACGGCGTGATTCCGGAACGCCGCGATCAGCACCGCACTCATGGCAGCAAGCGTGAGCCGCCTGAGAAGGTCGGGGCAGCGCCGGCACGCGCATTTCAGAGTAGGATGAAACCGACCCGGAGGGTCAACGCCATGATTCGCAAGCTCGGTTCCGGACGTTACCGGCTGTACTCGAGAAAGATCGATCCGCGCACCGGCCGCCGCCGCAACCTCGGCACTTTCACCACGCGCGCGGCGGCGGAGAAGCACGAGCGCGACGTGCAGTACTTCAAGAGCCGCGCGCGGCCGCGTGGGTCTTGAGCAACCCGAAGCTCCTTCCCTGCGATGACCTGGCGATCCGCTCGCGGCCGAGCGTAGCCGCCTGCGCGCGGCGCAAATGGTGGGTCCTGACGGCGGCCGTGCTCGGCTCCACGCTCGCCTACATAGACGAATCGGTGGTCAACGTGGCGCTGCCGCGGATCGAGAGCGACCTTCAGGCGACGCTCGCCGCGATGCAATGGGTGATCAACGCCTACACGCTGTCGCTCTCGGCGCTGCTGCTGATCGGGGGTGCGGCCGCGGATCAGTTCGGACGCCGGCGCATGTTTCTCTGCGGCGTAACCGTGTTCGCGCTCGCCTCGATCGCCTGCGGCGCGGCGCCGCACGTGGCGGTGCTGATCGGGGCGCGCACCCTGCAGGGAGTCGGAGCGGCGCTGCTGGTGCCCTGCTCGCTGGCGCTGATCAGCGCCGCCTTCACTCAAGAGGATCGCGGCGCCGCCATCGGCATCTGGGCGGGCGCCTCCGCCATTGCCTCCGGTGCCGCTCCATTGCTCGGCGGCTGGCTCATCGACCACGTGAACTGGCGCGTGATCTTCCTGATCAATCCGCTGCTGGCGATTCCAACTCTGTGGATTGCGCTGAGCGAGGTGCCGGAGAGCCGCGATCCGGATGCCTCGCCGACCATCGACTGGCGCGGCGCCGTGCTCGCTTTCCTCGGGCTCGGGTGCCTGGCGTATGCGCTGATCGGCTCCGCGCAGCTGCGCCTGAGGGATGCGACCGCCATCGTGTCCGTGCTCGGGCTGCTGCTGCTCGGCGGTTTCGTGTTGGCCGAGCGCTCGAGCCGCGCTCCCATGATGCCGCTCGAGCTGTTCCGCTCGCGCACGTTCACGGGCATCAACCTGCTCACGCTGCTGCTTTACGGGGCGCTCGGCGGCGCATTCTTCTTTCTTCCTTTTCTGCTCATCCAGGCCGAAGGCTACTCGGCGACGGCGGCCGGAGCGGCGTACCTGCCGTTCACGGTGATCCTCGGGCTGCTGTCGCGCTGGTCGGGCGGCCTGCTCGACCGCTTCGGTGCGCGTGCGCCGCTGACGGCCGGCCCGGCGCTGGTCGCGCTCGGATTCCTGGCCCTGTCCTTCAGCGGCCGCCCCTATTTCACGGTGCTGCTGTCGATGGCGTTGCTCGGCTTCGGCATGACGATCACCGTAGCTCCGCTGACGGCGGCGGTGCTGAACGCGGTGCCGTCCAACCGCACCGGCGTCGCCTCCGGAATCAACAACGCGGTCGCTTCCGTCGGCAGCCTGCTGCTCATCGCCGCTCTCGGCAGCATTGCCCTCGGCGTCTTCGACCGCTCGCTCGAGCAGCGGCTCGTCGCGGCACGCGCTGCGCCGGCGGTGGTGCAGGCCGCGCACACTGCCCGCGGCGGATTCGTCGTCCCGCCGATGCCGGCCAGCCTGTCGCCCGAGCAACGCAGCCTCGGCCGCTCGATCGTCGCGGGCGCGCTCGTCGATACGGTGCGCTTTGCGCTGTGGATTGCGGCTATCCTGGCGCTGCTCTCGGCACTGGTCGCGTTCTTCACCGTCGACGATCGGCGGCCGCCGGCCCACTCGCACGACGCGGCCTGAGTGCGCACGATGCGCTGCGTGTCAGTCGATCCCTACGCCCTGTAGCTCTCGCACCGACACGGGGGACAAAGCGGACCGCGCGCCCACGCGTGGCGTTAGACTGCGCTGCCCGGCTCTCGCGTGAAGGATCGTCCCCATGGCAATCGAGGTGCAAATCGCCGGTCAGCTGGCGCGCGCCGGCCGCGCGGCTTCCCCCACCGATGCGTTC
>Ga0335073_10001336_pt1 | contig 32871 bp, 29 predicted proteins | sample Lox_Sample_22_FD_207093 | JGI IMG/M metagenome (GOLD analysis project Ga0335073, IMG submission 207093) | Soil microbial communities from Loxahatchee National Wildlife Refuge, Florida, United States - Lox_Sample_2.2 | ecosystem: Environmental > Terrestrial > Soil > Wetlands | place: USA... | reverse complement strand
ACCGCTTCCCAGCAAACACGGATTGGACTGGTGCTGGCCGACGCGGAATTCGACAGCGAGAGGAACCACACCTACATTCGGAAGCAGCTGGGCGCGCACAGTGTGATTCCCGCCAAGCGTGGGAAGAAAACTTGGCGTGTGCGTGGCGTGCGCGCGGAGATGCGCCGAGCATTTCCGTCCCGCATCTACCGGCGCCGTGCGCTGATCGAGAGCGTATTCTCTTCGGTCAAACGCAAACTCTCGGCGCGGGCCCCAGGCCGTAGCCTGCCCATGCAAGTTCGCCAAGCCCTGCTGCTCGGCCTGAGTTTCAATCTGTACCGCTTGAGGCATCGTCACCCTTTCCCGAGGATGTCAACAGAGCCAGTCCACTTCAAGCTCCAACCGTCGGGTGCCGGGTGCCCCACATGCCGTTTTTGCATGTGGGATCCGTGCGTCTTGGCCCCGCCCTAAACTCGTACCTGTAGCAGCGGCTTTACGCCGCTGCCGCTTGCTTACCACAAACGCTCCTCCAAACCCCGTCATTCGGAACGGAGTCCGCGGAGTAAGGAATCTCTCTTCTCTCGTGGATTCACCCAACTTCAGCATCGCCCTCAGCTCTTCCCGTTTCCGTGCGCCGCCGCCTCCCACTCCTTTTTCGTCATCACGCACCGGAACCCCAAATGGTTCGTCCCCGTGCTCACTTCGCCTTTTCCCCGCGTCCCCACGATGTACCGCGAGCAATACTGATCCGTGCACAAATACGATCCTCCACGGTGCACCTTTTTCGCCTGATCCGGCTCCGACGGATCGTAGGGATGCTCAGGCCCTTGTGGATTCCGCGTCACTCCGCCAACCTTCGCCAGTTCCGCGTAGTATTCCGGACGGTACCAATCGCTCGTCCATTGCCACACGTCTCCTGCCATATCGTACAACCCATATCCATTGGCGGGATAACGTCCCACCGGCGAGATCCCCACAAATCCGTCTTCTCCCGTGTCCTTGTTTGGAAAATGTCCTTGATGCGTATTCGCCATCCACTTCCCATTTGGACGAAATGCATCCCCCCAAACATACGGTTTTCCCGCAAGCCCGCCTCGCGCCGCAAATTCCCATTCCGCTTCCGTCGGCAGCCGTTTGCCCGCCCATTTGGCGTACGCTGCAGCATCCTCGTACGCCACCTGCACCACCGGATAATTGTCCTTCCCGCGAATACTGCTCGCCGGTCCCGTTGGATGTCTCCAGTTCGCCCCTTTTACATACGACCACCACTGCAAATGATCATTCAGCGGCACTGCATGGTCCGGCGGCGCAAACACCACGCTCCCCGCCACCAGATTCTCCGGCGGCGCCCCCGGAAAATCCGCTGCCGTCGGCGTCCGTTCCGCTACTGTCACATATCCCGTCGCCTTCACGAATTTCGCAAACTCTGCATTCGTCACGTCGGTCTTGTCCATGAAAAATCCGTCCACATACACCCGATGCACTGGACGCGAATCCTCCGTCGCCTGCATTCCCACTTTTCCATCGCTCGGCGAATCCGCCGCACCCATCGAAAACTCTCCACCCGGTATCCACGCCATCCCCACCGGTGCAGCTCCCGTAGGCTTCCAAGTGTTCTCCACCGTGGGCTGAAACGCGCTCCCCGCCGCAGGCATCGTCGCCGCGGACTCTGTAGTCCCACCAGCCACCTTTGTCGCGCTATTCGTTGGCTGTGTCGTCCCAGCGTTTGCCTTCTGCTCCACCTGCTTGCACGCCGCTAAACTCCACGCCAACGCAATCCCACCAATCACCCCGACCGCCAAACTGTTGTATCCGGATTTCATGATCCTCTTCCTGCTCCCTGTTTATTTCCCAAAATAACCATCCTTCTCTCGCGACATTCTCTCACCACCCTACCTTCCTGGCGAGCATCTTCCTGGCGAACCTCGCCGCCATGTTTTCGCCTCGCGGCCGCGAAACTGCGGTGGCCCAGCCACCGCGCCCGTGCTAGTATTCAGCCCCGTTGATCGTCACTATCGCCCACCGCCTGATCAGTCCATTCATACGCCTCAACCGCGACAAATCGTGACGGGCTGTTTCTGCGATGGCGCAAGTTGCAACGCAGATGGGAGTGGTGCCCGGTTAGTCGCGAAATGAGAAAGTAGGTACGAAGACCACTTACCCGCGAGGCCCCGTTAATCGGGAGCTGTTGGCCTTAGCGGGGCTTTTTGGCATAGATTTGAGTACCAGAAATTCATTGGAGTTCGACAGGTCAGCAGCCCTCCGCTATAGTGGCGGTGCTGCTAAACTAGCAGGGTGCCAGTTGGGCTAACCTTCCTAATTGTTTGCCTCGTCGCGATACCGACCCACGCGGGCGAGGATCAGTTGCTAAAGGTCTTCGAGGCTCACTACAGCTCCGCACAAACTCTGCAAGCCACCTTCCTGGAACGGTACCTGGAGAATGGCGAGGTGGTTCGGGCGGAAGCGGGCAATGCCTATTTCCTGCGGCCCGGCAAAATGCGTTGGGACTATCAGCAACCCGAGAAAAACACATTTTTGGTAGACGGAAAGTTCGTTTGGTTCTACTCGCCTGCGGATCATACGGCCACGCGAATGCCCGCGAAGCAGAGTGAGGACTGGCGGACTCCGCTGGCGTTCCTAACCTCACACATGAAACTGTCGCGGCTATGTTCGGAAGTGGCCCCGGCACAGGGGCAATTGCCGGCTCGCATGGGCGACAGCGTGTATCGATGCACGCTGCGGAATGCCGAGAGTGCTTCGACTCGTTCGGTGCTGTTCGAGTTGTCGCCTGAGGGAGAGTTGCGGCGCATCGTGATTCCCCAGGACGGAGGAATTACGCTGGAGTTCTCTTTTGCCGGTTGGCGCTGGAACCCACCTTTGGAGAAAAACGTGTTTCAGTTCACGCCCGAGCCGAACACGGTAATTGTCGATGGGGTGCTACCGGATACGCCGGGGATGCGTCAGTAAGGAATAGGAGCCATTGGGCTTGCCTGATGCGCGGGGCTTGCTGTCCACGCGGATGCCGGGTATGGTCGGCTTGAGGTAGACTATCTAACATGGGTGAGTTTGTTTGCCGCGTCGCGGACGCGAATGGGCGGGTCTTCTCTCACGTAGAGGCGGCTTCCACAAAGGATGAAGCACGGCAGAAGTTGGCCGATCGCGGACTCTACGTGTATTCAGTGGACCCGCGAAACACTCTGGTCAGCGGGTTTTTGGGGGTGCGCCGGGACCGCAAGATCGGTGGAAACGATTTTCTGGTGTTGAACCAGCAATTCAATACGCTGATCAAGGCCGGCCTTCCTATCTTGCGTGCACTGGATCTGCTGGCGACCCGAGCCAGCGCGCCGAGGTTGCGGCCGATCCTGACGCAGATTCGTGACCGTGTCCGGGAAGGGAAGTCGCTGTCCGAAGCGGTGGACGAAGCCGGAGTATTTTCGAAGGTGTACTCGACGGCGATTCTGGCGGGAGAAAAGAGCGGCAATCTCTCCGGCGTGCTTGAGTACTACATCAACTATCAGAAAGTCAGCACGGGCGTACAGAAGAAGTTGATGGCGGCGCTGGTGTACCCGACGCTTTTGATCATTACGGCCACGGCGATTGTGACGTATCTGGTGACGTTCGTGGTACCCAAATTTGGCGCGCTGTACCGCGATTTGGGAGTGGAGCTGCCGACGCCGACAAAAATTTTGATCGCGGTTACGATCGATTATCGCTTGTACATCTTGGGGTTCATCGCGGTATTGGCGCTGACGGCCGTGGGAGTGTTCTTCTGGTCACGGAGCGAGCAGGGCGGTGTGGCCTTCGACCGATTCAAATTCAAACTACCAGTATTAGGCCCAACGCTGCTGAAGTTTCAGGTGGCGCAATTTTGCCGGACGCTGGGCACGCTGCTGACGGGTGGTACGCCGTTGGTCGCGGCGTTGTCTACAGCCTCGGAATCGATTGGCAGCCGTTTGTTGCGCGGGACCGTGGGGCAGGCGACGCAGATGGTGCGAGAAGGGGAGTCGTTGCACGGCGCGCTGTCCGCCAACCGTGTCATGCCGGAGATGGCGCTGGACATGATTGAGGTGGGAGAGACCAGCGGCGCGTTGGCACCTATGTTAAATAGCGTGGCAGAATTTTACGAAGAAGAGGTATCGCTGAAGCTAGGAGCTATGGTTTCCTTAATCGAGCCCATCTTGCTGATCGTAATGGGCTTGCTGGTTGCCGGCATCCTGATTTCGCTGTATTTGCCAATCTTCTCGTTTTCGGTTTCGGGAACATCGAGGTAAGGTAGTGACTCGCTATGGCGGCTGACCCAAATCTTCCGAATTCCGCACTGGCGCCCGGCGCGCCGATGGACCTGGAGCAGGAGCGCTCCCACGCGCGACGGCTTGCGGCCAGATACCGTTGTGGATTCATCGATCTACAAGAACAGCGCATTGACCCAGACCTATTTCGAGGAATTCCCGCGGACCTGATGTTCCGCTACAATTTTGTGCCCTTGGTGGAGCATGACGGCGTGCTGGTTATCGCCGTGGCCGACCCCAGCATCGTTATCCTGAGCGACGAACTCCCGCTGCTGCTCGGCAAAAAACTGGCTTACAAGGTAGCGACACCGCGGCAGATCAGCGATCTGCTGAAACGCACCGAACAATCGCAACGCGTTCTGGAACAGGCCACCGAAGCCTTCACCCTGCAGATCTCCAAGGACGACCAGGAGGAAGGCGAGGAGACCATTTCCGGCGACCGGCTGACGCGGGATACCACCGCCAGTCCGGTAGTTCGCCTGGTCGAGACCATTATCTTCACCGCTCTGGAACGCCGGGCCAGTGATATTCACATTGAAGCGCGCGACACGGAAGTGGCCGTGAAATATCGCATTGACGGCGTGCTGCAACATGCCATGCAACCGATCGCTAAAGAGTGGCACTCCACGGTGCTGTCGCGCATTAAAGTGCTGAGCGATCTGGATATCGCCGAACGCCGCGTACCTCAAGACGGCCGCTTTCGCGTGAAATACAAGGGCCGCTTCATCGATCTTCGTGTGTCGATCATGCCTGCCAGTCACGGCGAAGATGCCGTGCTGCGCGTGCTGGACAAAGAAACGCTTTCCGAGAAATTCCAGAGCCTTAGTCTGGATGTCGTCGGGTTCTCTCCGGACGAGACCAAGAGCTTCCGGCGATATATCCGCGAGCCCTACGGAATGGTGTTGGTCACCGGGCCGACAGGGTCGGGCAAGACCACCACGCTGTACGCGGCGATCAATGAAATCAAGTCCGACGAAGACAAGATCATCACTATTGAAGACCCCGTGGAATATCAACTCCGCGGCATCACGCAGATTCCCGTGAACGAGAAGAAGGGGCTGACATTTGCTCGCGGATTGCGCTCGATCCTGCGGCACGACCCCGACAAAATCATGGTGGGCGAAATCCGCGACCAGGAAACCGCGCAAATCGCCATTCAATCCGCGCTTACTGGCCACTTGGTGTTTACTACCGTACACGCAAATAACGTGACCGACGTGATTGGCCGGTTCATCAACATGGGTGTCGAGCCCTACAACTTCGTGTCCGCACTGAACTGCATCCTGGCCCAGCGACTGGTCCGCTTGATTTGCCCTAATTGCAAACGAGCGAAGAAATATACGGAGACGGAATTGACCGAATCGGGCATCGATCCGGCCACCGCGAGCCAATTCCAGTTTGCCGAAGGTGCCGGCTGCCTGGAATGTTCGGGCACGGGCTTCCATGGCCGCAGTGCCATCTGCGAATTGCTTGACTTGAGTGACCACATCCGTGAAATGATTGTGGACCGCAGGCCTACTTCCGAAATTAAGCGAGCAGCTATCGCGGCCGGAATGATCACGTTGCGCGCAAGCGCGCTGCAGAAGGTGCGCGCCGGCGTGACCACGCTGCGGGAAATCAATAAGGTGACGTTCGTTGAGCAGTAGCGCGGCAATCCGAGAAGGCATTTACAAGGTCGACGCGGTCCGCCGGTTCCTGCGCTGGCTCGATGCTACGCCGCATCCCGCACTAGCCATCGAGATTTCACCGGAACGAATCGCCGGTGTGCGCTATGGACGCGCGGGTACGCATGTTTCTTATGACATTGAAGAACTGCCAAAGGGAGCGATCGTCGCGTCGGCGATTGAAGCCAACATCCAAGTTGCGCCGGCGGTGAAAGCGGCGGTAGCCAAGGTTTGCCAAACTATTGCCGCCAAAGATGAAGACGTGGCTCTTTTGGTTCCCGATCCTGTGATTCGTGTGTTCGTGCAGCATTTTGATGAATTTCCGCGCAGCAACGAAGAGGCCGTGCCCATGCTGCGTTGGAAACTCAAGAAAAGCGTACCTTTCGAGGTAGATGAAACGCTGCTTTCGTATATGCGCCAAGCGCCGAAGGCGGAAGGCGTGGACGTAGTGACGGCGATTGCGCGGCTGCGCATCATCAAGGAATACGAAGCGTTGCTGGAGGAATCCGGATTGCGGCCGGGTGTGGTGATGAGCACCACGCTGGCGGCGGTTAGCCTGCTGGAGGACCAGAAGCCCACCTTGCTAGCCCGTGTGGCAGGCACCTCGTTGACTACTGCCATCGTGAGAGAGGGAGTGCTGGCAGGATACCGGTGCACGGAGTTGCCGGTGCATACGGAAGCCCTGACCCCACATTTGCTTCTGGAAGAGATATATCCGCTGGCCGCGTATTATCAGGATACCTGGCAAGAGGGAATTCAGGCCGTGCGCGTGGCCGGTTTGGGCCATCGGCTGCCGGAGTTTGTGAAGCCGCTCGAGGATGAGTTTAAGTGCCCGGTCCAGTCGTTGCTGAGCGCCGCGATAAAAGATGGGAACCTGAAAGCGGAAGCGCGGCCGCTGGCGGATCACGAATTGGAAGGCCTGGTCGGTTGGATGCTGCAACGGAATTAAGGAGAGTTAACAAGAAGGTATGCAAGTCGGACTGAATCTCGCGACCAAGCCACTCATCAGCCATCGGCGGTTCTTGCTGGGTTCCGCAGCGCTGGGGCTGGTGGCCTGCGTTCTTCTTGTTTATCTCAGCTGGCATTTCTACACGTTGCGCAAGGCCGACGAAGTGTTCCGCGCGCGCATGGGAGCGCTGCAGCAGCAGATGGCGGGCCTTCAGGAACAACGCGGCGAACTGGTGCGTTTTTTCGCGAAGCAGGAGAATCACAATCTGCAGGATCGCGCACGGTTTGTGGGCAGTGTGATCGAAGCGCGCAGTTTTAACTGGACCAAGATGTTCATGGACCTGGAACGCACGTTGCCGGCGGGTGTACATGTGGTGAAAATTTCGCCGACGTTGGAGAGCGGGTCGCTTTCGGTGAAATTCGTGGTGGCCGGTTCCTCGGAAGAGGCAAAAGTGAAGTTGCTGAAGTCGTTTGAAGATTCGCCGTTGTTCACGGATGTGGAACTGACGGCGGATATGTCCCCCAAAGCGGGGGGCGCACCGACGACGGACGTTTTTACGATTGAATTTTCTGCGATTTACACGGGTATTTGAGGATGACGGACTTCAAGACCAAAAAACGGTTGATTATCGGGGCGCTAGCGGTTCTTCTTCTGGTCGATGGAGCGCTGGCTTATTTCAATGCCAGGATGTCATCTCCCGCGAATAACCGGGCGCAAGCGTTGACTGCTGAGAGCCAGCGATTGGCGCTGGTGAAAGCCGACGTGGATCGCGCGGCCAAAATCCGGCAGACCATTCCGGATATATTGAAGAAGTTCGATGATTTCGAATCGACGTTGCTGCCGGCCTCGAAAGGCTATTCGGTGGTCACGCAAGAGCTGGATGAATATGTACGAGATTCCCATTTGCTGGTGGACGCTTCGCAGTTCCATTCCAAAGAAGTGACGGGGCGGGATCTGACCGAAGTGAAGATTGAAGCCGCGGTCACGGGAGATTACAACGGGATTGTGAACTTTCTGAATCATTTGCAGCGATCCAAGAATGTTTACATTGTAGATTCACTAGGCGTAGATACAGAAGCCGCGCATGGAGCGACTGGTGCGCTGCGTGTGACGCTGCACTTGAGGACATATTTTCGGAAGGCGTGATGGCGCAAACGAAGCAGCAACGAGAGCGAATCGTGCTGGCGGTACTGCTGGTAGTGGCGGCAGTGGTCTGGTACTTCTATTTCGGCAAGCATCACAGCACAAGCGCGGGAATGACGGTCAGCGGGAAATACACGCCCATTGACGCGGAAGATTACAGCGTGATTTTTAAGGATATGGCCGCGTCGGCGTCCACCGTGTATAAACCATCCGGGCGCAATATTTTCATTGCGGGGCCGGTGCCGGTTACGACGAACGCCGCGGAAACCGTAGTCAAAGCGCCGGTCAAAAAAGGGCCGGAGTATCCGACGGTGCACCAGCCTGCCCCGCCGCCGCCGCCGGTGCTGACGATGAAGTTCTACGGTTATGGCTCTTTGCCAATCAACGGGCCGCGGCGCGCGTTTTTGTTGGATGGCGAAGACATCCGCATTGTGCAAGAAGGCGACACGGTACAGAACCACATCAAGATTACGCACATTGGGAATGACCGGATCGAGTACGAAGACACGGTCACCGGCCAGAAAAATTCGACGAATTTGGAAGCGGGACCGCAACCACAGGGATGAAGCAGAGGTTCCCAACTCGACGAAGGACGGGGCGCGATGCGGGCTATGCCCTGTTGCTCATGATGTTTTTTCTGGCGCTGCTGGTCATCAGCATGGCCGCGGCCGCACCTACGGTACTGAGCAGTGTGCAACGTGAGCGCGAAGCGGAGATGGTGTGGCGCGGCAAACAATACACGCGCGGGATTCGCATGTATTACATGAAGATGCAACGCTTTCCGACTTCGCTGGACGATTTGACCAAGCCGAAAACGGGAATCCGGTTTATGCGGCAGGCCTACAAGGATCCGATGAATCAAGTGGATGGATCGTGGAGGCTGATTTACGTCGGGCCGAACGGGCAATTAATCGGCAGCCTCAGCGACCGCTCCCTCACACTCAACGGCATGGGCGCCGGGGGCATGGGAGCGCAGGGATCGAATTCACTCTTCTCGTCGGGCAATGGTCAGACCAATACAGGTGCTGGTGGCTTCGGTTCGTCGAGTTTTGGGTCATCGAGTTTCGGATCTTCCGGCTTTGGATCGAATCAGAATCAGGCTGGAGTTGCGACGGCAAACGGCGGTGGCGGAGCGGGCACGGGCCAGGGCGTCAATAACGCGGGACCTGGCACTCCAGGTGCGAACGGCACGGGAACCACGGACGATCCGCTGCAGCCACACTCGCTGGCGGGCCCGATGGATGCCAGCAACACCATCGGCGGAAACATTATCGGCGTGGGAAGCAAGGTGAACAAGAAATCGTTCCTGATTTACGAACACGCCAAGAACTACCGGCAGTTTGAGTTTATCTGGGATCCGTCGAAGGACACGACCGTGGGCCGCGCCTCCGCGGGAATCGGCACCCCCGTTCAGAACAGCAATGGGATGAACCCTGCTGGCTCCGGCACCACGCCGAGTTCGCCGTTCTCGTCGAGTCCAAATCCCGGGCAGGGTATTAACCAGCAGCAGGGACCGGCTCAAGGCCTGCCAACCCCAGGTGGTATGAGTTCCGATCCGTCGCCGTTACAAGCCCCAAATCAATAGAGCGCGCGGCTCTTCGTTCCAGAGTGGAACGCAGGAAAATTCAGACGCATTTTCGTGTAAGCGTGAGTTCTAAAGGAGTTAGGTGGCGTTATACCGCCCAATTTGTCGTAAGTGCGGATTCTGAAGGAGTTGTAAGTACCGCATTTTGATAATGATCTGTAAGTGCGGAATCTAAAGGGCTTGTTGATGCCATCGGACGCAAGCATTCATTCCACGGAGCTTAGGGTGTAAATTCGTGGCTGCGTTGGCGAATTCCCGAACTGCGGCATGGCTAACCCCTCCCCTCTTTTTGCTAGCTGTTGACTCTACGAGGGTTATGCAGACAGATTTTCGTAAGTATTGAGTTTAAAAGGGTCGTGGGGTTTGCACAGCTAGGTGGACTTGCGAGGGAATTCGAGACTGGACGCAAGTCTTCCTGACCAGGATGCTATCCTTATCGTAATACATTGTCAAGATAATTGTTTAGTTATTCTTTGGCCGCGGTTTGGGTTTTGAGCTTGGCGTAGCTTTTGGCGATACGTTGGACGTACTTCATGGTTTCGAGGTACGGAGGCACGCGGCGGCCGTATTGATCGACGCGCTCGGGGCCGGCATTGTAAGCGGCGAGGGCCAGCGTCAAGTCGTGATACTTCTCAAGTAGCCCTTTAAGATAGCGGGTTCCGGCGTTTACGTTCTGTTCAGGATCGAAGATGTTTTTCACGCCATACAACGCAGCAGTTTGCGGCAAAAGCTGCATCAGGCCACTGGCCTTCTTCGGAGACACGGCTTTGGGATTGAAATTCGATTCGACGGCAATCACGCAGTGAATCAAGTCCGCATCCATGCCGTAGCGTTGTGCGGCGGCACGGATTACCTTTTCGAATGGCGTTTTATCGGTGAGGGGTTCCTCGATGGGGTCAAAAATCTCTTCGGGCTCAATCGCTACAATTTCAGTGAGCGGAACCTGCGCAACACCACCTTGCAGATGCAGGATGTAGTGATCGGGAAAGATCTCGTAGCCGGTGACGTCAAGCCGGGCGCCGTTTCGGAGTACGACATAGTCCGCGCGCGCCACGGTGGCAGCGGCGAGGAGCAACATGAGAACGGCCAATCGAACAAAGAGAGAGCTTATTTTCACGCTAAATCCGTCTACACCAGAGCGAAGCGCTCAATCGCTGCAGCTACACCGTCTTCGTCATTGGAACGGGTGACGTGCCAACCGCGCTCTTTCAACTCCGGAACGCAGTTGTCCATTACCACTGCGGTACCAGCAAAGGATAGCATTTCCAGGTCGTTGTGATTATCGCCGATGGCCAGGATTTCCTGCGGGGAGATGCGGCGAAGGGCGGTCCATTGGGCCAGGGTGGTGCCTTTGGTGGTTCCGGCTCGAATCACATCAAGCATAGCGAAGTCGCGATCCTCGTAGACAGTTACGGCGAGAGCGAAGTCTTCAGTGAATTGGACGTTGCGGAGGGCGGTTTCGGCTTCTCGCATGGTGACGACTCCGCCGGTGTACATCACCTGGATGGGATCTTCGTCGAGGCAGTTTTCGAGGGGAGTAACGCTGGCGAGAAATTCGCGATTTCGGCTGTAGTAGCCGCCGCGCTTGGGGTCGTTCCAGTCAATGGATTCGAGGATAAGCTGATTGGCTTGCGGGCGATCGAAGACAACTACGGTGGCGGAGCGCCAAGGTTCGGTGGCACGAATGACTTTTTTGGCGATCTCGCGGCGGAGAAGATGGCGCAGGAGGGTTTGTCCCTCCGTAGTACGGACTAGGGCGCCATTGTTGACGATCATGGTCAAGGGCGCGTCGATTTGCCTGGCGACGGGCATAGCGAAGTCGTAGCGGCGGCCGGTGACGAGAGCGACCTCGACGCCACGTTCAGTGGCCTCCCGGATAGCCTGGCGATTGGCGGCGGAAACCTCAAAGCGGCTGTTGAGCAAGGTTCCGTCGATGTCGAGAGCGATGAAGCGGATGGGCATAGGGCTAGTTTACCGGAACAGCGTAGAAGACTCGCGGTAAGACAGGCATTTTGCGCCGTGAAAGGGCAGACAAATTGGTGGGCCCTGCGCTTTTGGAGTGCGACCGGGAGAAGTGAGGGTTGGGAGAGCAAGAGAGATTCCTCGCTCCGAAGACTCCGCTCGGAATGAAGTAGTTTTGCTTCCGCCTCAGTGATGAACTTTCAACCCTTTCCTTCTTGGCATCTGGTCTCCCAAGGCGCGGCCGGGGAAAGTCCGGCAAATTGGTGTGCTAAAATCGCGGTTTTATGGTCACGCATCGTTTGTATTATGAGAACTCTTCGATCCGCAATTTTTCCGCACATGTGTTGTCCTGCTCTTCCGTAAGTCCCTTTACAACGCCGTCCGGTCCGAAAGCGGCGTGGGAAGTGCTGTTGAATCGCACCGCGTTCTATCCTACGTCTGGAGGGCAGCCCAATGACCTTGGTCGTTTGGGAGAAGCCAACATCCTGGACGTGCGGGACGAGGGCGAAGAGATTGTGCACATCGTTGACCAAGCGGTGGGTGTGGGTGCAATTGAAGGCTGCGTGGATTGGCCGCGACGATTCGATCATATGCAGCAACACACGGGCCAGCATTTGCTGTCAGCGATGTTTTACGAACGCTATGGGCTGCCTACCGTTTCGTTTCACCTGGGGAGCGAAGACTGCACAATCGATTTGCGTGGGCCGGAGCCAAGTCTCGACGTGCTGCAGGGGGCACAGAACGCGGCAAACGCCATTATTTTCGAAGACCGGCCGGTAAACGTACGGTATGGAACAGCGGATCAGTTGGCGCAGCAGGGGGTGCGGAAAGAGGTTGCGCGGGAAGGGATCTTGCGGGCGATTGAAATTGAAGCAGCCGATTTGCAGCCGTGCGGGGGTACACACGTAAAGAGCACGGGACAGATCGGCGTCGTGCTGGTGCGGCGAGTGACGAAGATCCGCCAGGACTGGCGCGTGGAGTTTGTGAGCGGAGGGCGAGCCGCACGAAGCGCGACGAGTGATTTCCACTTGCTGCGCACGATTGGGGAGCGGCTGAGTTGCTCGATGGAAGAAGCGCTTGGGTCTATCGAGAAATCCGCGGCGGAACGGGATGCGAACCACAAGAACTTGCGAGTGGCGCTGCAGCAGTTGGCACAGGATCGCGCCAGGCTGTTGGTTGCTGCTGCGCTGCCCGGAGCAAATGGAGTACGATGCATGGCAGTATTGCTCCGCGACGAGAATCCCGAGCTGCTGCTGCCACTCGCAACGGAACTGACCAAAAATGAGAAGACCATCGCGCTGGTAATTCACGAAGGGTCCGGACAATTGGTCTTCGCGCAAACTGCGGGCGGCGGGAAAGATATGGCCGCGCTTCTAAAGCAGGTGCTGGCCAATGTTCCGGGCAAGGGCGGCGGGACGCGCGACTTTGTGCGGGCCAAGCTCGCGGAGCCCTCGCGTTCCAGTGAAGCGCTCGCGCTGGCGGCGCAAACCGCGGGCAGTTGAAAGAACAGCAAGCCTGAAGCAGGAGGAGAAATGAGCTTCGTTCGAAGTGCATTCGTGTTTTTGGCGATGTGTGTTTTGGCATCGGCAGCACGCGGACAGATGGCGGCGCAAAAGCCGGAAGTGCCAGTGGAGAAGTGGAGCGGGAAGACGATCATGCTGATCGGGGCGCACGCGGATGATGATGCGTTGTCTCACGGCACGCTGGCAATGCTGCAGGCGCATGGCAACCAGGTGTACGTGGTGACGATAACGACGGGAAATGTGGGCACGCAAGATCCGAAGCTTTCACGCATGCAGTTGGCGGAAATTCGCCGGCGAGAAGAGCTGGCGGCGCTGAAGGATCTGGGGATACCGGGGGACCATTACATCAATCTGGGATACGACGATGGCTTGCTGGAGTTTGAAGATCGCAAAGCGGTGGTAGAAAACCTGGTGAGGTGGATACGCAAGTTGCATCCGGACGTTCTGTTTGCGTGGGATCCAGGGAAAGTTTATCAGCGCTGGCACAAGTCCGATCATCGAGCCGCAGCGTATTTGGCCGCGGATGCCGCGCGCGCAGCCATGTGGCGGCTGCTGTTCGAGGGCCAGATTACGCAAGAGGGTTTGAAGGAATGGATGATCCCGGAATACATGTTCTACAACGATTTCGATTATCAGGACGAAAACCTGTGGGTGGACATTAGCGACTTCGTGGAGGCGCGCGTAAATGCGGGCTCGCACTATATCAGCCAGTTTGGGCCGGGATGGAAGAACTACAATCCGAATCCGAGTGTGGAAGAAATCAAGGAGATGAAGGCGCGGGTACGCGACTCGATACGGACGCGCGATGGGAAACCCGTGGAGGGCTTTCGGTACTATCGCGGATTTCCGGATGCCATCGGAAAATAGCTAGTACAAATCAACCTGGCCCTTGATTCGGCGCGACTTAGCGGACAATCAGCCAATCTTACTTTTTTCCCAAATGGTGGGACGATTCCGATTCCGCCGTGGTCGAGAGGCGCTGGGTGTACCTGAGGATCTGGGCCATTTGCGTCAGGCGGTGGCTTCGAGCTACGAATTGAAGAACCTGAGGGTTCGAGGCACGTCAGAGCCCACTGCTGAATGAGTTTTTCGCTGTTGCGGAATACGCGATTGACAATGACCCTGCTGTGCTTTCGTACCTGTCCGGGGGTGAAGTGAATATAGCCGGTCGCATCTGCAAGCACTGACCGACTATGACGACGCTCGAGTTATGAGCTCGAACTCACTAGCGAGCCGGTTCGGGGATGGGTTCGATGCGGCCTAGGAGGACGGCGTAGCCGAAGATACCGATGAGCAGAACGGCGGCGGCGATGACGAAAGCGGAATTGAAGGAGCGGGTGGCGGAGACGATGTAACCCGTGATGATGGGTGCGGAGATGGCGGCAAGCTGGCCGGAGAGGTTGGCGATGCTGGCCATGGTGCCGACGCTGCCGGCTGGTGCGATGAGGGAAGGCACGGTCCAAGCCACAGGAGCCGCTGCTGCTAGGCCGCCTAATCCCAGGCTGATCCAGCAAAGCGCAAAGACCGGACTGTGCGTATGCGCAGCGCCGAAGATAGCGAGGCCGAATGCGGTGCCGCCGATCATCACGGTTTGCCGCACACGATTGGCGTTCCAGCCGCGTTGAATCAGCGTGTCGACCAGCCACCCGCCGATGACCAAATCCGTGATCGTGGCGAAGACCCACGGCGCGCTGGTGTAGAGCACGGATTGCAGCAAATCCATGTGGTGCGCGATCGACAGATAGCTCGGCAGCCAGTTGAGGAATAAAAAGAAGCTGTAGTTGTAGGCGCCCCAGCCGAGAGCGAGGCCGTAAACTTTTGGTTGCAGCAGAAGGTAGCCGAGGAGTGAAGAACGCTTCGATTGCGGCGGGATTTCGGGCTGCGCGCCACCGCCTGCGACGATCCAGTCCAATTCTGTGGGCGATAAGCCGGGATCTTCGCGCGGATTGCGGTAGTACGCACAAAACAAAATGAAGTAGACGAGGCTTAGCAGACCGGTGGTGGCAAAGGTGACGCGCCAGCCGAAGTGTAGAAGGACCAAGCCGAGGAAGGGAACTCCGATCGCGGAAGAAAATTTGGCGGCGGCGTCGGTGATGGAGATAGCGAAGCTTCGTTCGTGTTGGGGGAACCAGTAGCCTAAGGCTTTGGCATTCGCGGGAAAGACCGGAGCTTCCGCGGTGCCAAGGAGAAAGCGCGAAACGGAAAAAAGGCCGAGTCCCGGAGAAAGAGCGCCGGCGAAAGAGGCCACGCTCCAAAGAAAAGTGCTGACACGGCCGACGCGGCGCACGCCGAAGCGGTCTAACAACATTCCCGCAGGCATCTGCATGAGGGCGTAGGTCCAACTGAAAGCACTGGAGAGATAGCCAAACGCGATGAGAGAGATGCCGAAGGACACGTGCAGGGCATTTTGCGAAACCGCGATGTTAATGCGGTCGAAATAGCCGATGATGACCCCGAAAGCGAGGAGAAAGGCTACACGCCAGCGACGCCGCGGGATAGAAGAGGAATCAGGGCTGGTTGGAATCAAGCGCACACCTGGTGGGCGGGATTGCGCGGAGAGCGAAAAAGGTGCGCATAATGGTGCATAGTTTGGCACGGCCGTACGGTGGTCAGCAACGCTTAGAAAGGGAAGCCGCCACGGAGCTATGGTGATTGGGAAGGGATATGCGGATGGGACGCTCTCAGAAGATGAGCTGAGGGATTTCATCGCGGCATCGGCGAGAGAGTTGAGTGTCGACGGCAAGCGCGTTCTGGTGATCGTTCCAGATGGAACGCGGACCATGCCGATGGCACTGATGTTCGAACTGCTGCAGGAGGAAATCGGCGGGCGCGCGGCCGCGTGTGATTATCTTGTGGCGTTAGGAACGCATCCGCGGATGACCGACGAGCAGCTTCGTCGTCATTTCGGACGTCCAGTGGAGAACGGAACATGCGATGGAGCGAAGATCTTCAATCACCGTTGGGACCTGGCGGATACGTTCGCGGAAATAGGGACGATACCGGCGGAAGAAGTGGCGGACGTGTCGGGGAAATTGTTGAGCGAAGCGATTTCCGTACGGATTAATCGGCTGATTTTCGAATATGATCAGGCGCTGATTTGCGGGCCGGTGTTTCCCCATGAGGTCGTTGGCTTTTCGGGCGGCAACAAGTATCTATTTCCGGGAATCAGCGGGAAAGAGATGATTGATCAGACGCACTGGTTGGGTGCGCTGCTCGGCAGCTATCACATCATTGGCACGGAAAAGACGCCGGTGAGGGAACTGATTGATCGTGCCGCCGCGAAGATCAAGGTTCCGGTGGCATGCATGGCGCTGGTGGTCGGGCATGAAGGAGTTTCCGGATTTTACTTTGGCAACGCTCGAGAAGCGTGGAAATCGGCCGCAGCTCTTTCCGCACAAACGCAAATCGAATGGGTGGAGCGCCCATTTCGTCGGGTACTGGCGATTATGCCGGAGATGTACGCGGACATGTGGACGGCGGCCAAGGGTATGTATAAGGCGGAGCCGGCGATGATGGATGAGGGGGAAGTGGTGGTGTATGCGCCGCACATCACGGAGTTCAGCTATACGCACGGGCCGCAGATCGAAAGCATCGGGTATCACTGCCGCGACTATTTCCTGAAGCAGTGGAAACATTTTGAGGATGTGCCGCGGGGAGTTCTGGCGCACTCGACGCACTTGCGGGGGCAAGGTGCGTTTGACGTTTCCACGGGGTTTGAGCGGGATCGCATTCGGGTGACGCTCGCGACCGGCATTTCGGAAGAGCGCTGCCGTAATGTGAACCTGAGCTATTTGGACCCGCGGGAAGTGCAGCCGGAAAAGTGGGTAGGGCGCGAGGCGGAGGGCATAAAGCTGATTCCACGTGCCGGAGAGACGCTCTACCGGTTGAAGAAGGCGCAACGAGGCTGAAAAAGAGAGATCTTTCCAACTAGAACTGCGGCAAGCAAGCGAAGCGCGAGACTTGCTTGCGCGAAAGGTCGAAGAAAAGCAGGTTTCTCGGGCAAACACCGCCCTGGAAATGACAATGGGGTAAGTTTGCCGCAACCTGTTGGCCCGCGATGTTCCGCGCGGTTACGGCACGACGTGAAGTCGTACCCTGACAGACGCACCGAACCCACATGCAAAAACGGCATGTGGGGCACCCGTCGCGCCTCCTGTGAAGCTTTCGCGCTTGTTACGGCACGGTCCTTCGTTGCTCAGGGTGAACTGAAGCCGTGCCCTGACGCCATTCGCGGGAGTGACGCATGCTAAAGGTTCCGCGGCGCTCTATCTCCGAGATATCAGGCTTGGGATTGCGCGGCCTTTGCGGCGGCAGAGTCGTAGCTCTCGCCGTAGATGGCGGGGACTCTTCCACCCATGGCGCGCAAGTACGCGGAAAGCTGGCCGCGATGATGAATCACGTGGTTCAGAGAAAAGTTGAGCCAGGTGATCGCAGGTGCTTGAACCATTCCACGAAAATCGAGAACTTTTGCGAGTTGCTCGCCGGAAAGGTTGGGAAATTTATCAAAGTTGTCGGCGAAGGATGCGCCGTACCATTCGCCAATCTGTGCGGGAGTCTTGACGGTATCGGGGCGATGAATCGCAGTGAAGTCGAATGCACCGGTGACCACGGCGCTATAGAAGCGTTGTTCCGCCGCGACGATGTGCCAAGCAAGCTCCAGAGAGCTCCGGGAGTTGGAATCCGGGCGGTAATCGGCGCCGGATTGAGGGATCGCTTCGATGACCGCACGGGTGGTGCGATGCTCGTTTTTTACGGATGGAAGAGTGTATTGCAGAAGGAAAGTGGCTTGTTCGGGGGTGATGGCAATCATGGCGTTGCCTCCGTCAGAAAGTGGTAGACCGAGCGGTTGGATGCATGTGCGCTGCTAAAGGGTATTCGGAGATATAGAGAAATTAGAAGAAGCGCGTGCGCACGCGGTCGGGCAGGTTGGCAAGATCGACCAAGGTGAGAAAATCGATGGTTTTGAATTCGCGATCGATGGAGGGCGGCCCGCAAATGCGCCCAGAAATCTCCAGGTAGGCGCGGAACAGACGCGGAGGGCGCTGAGCCTCCACCGCTGCCCCCGTTGCCCAGCACTCATGGCCTGGCTGAGGGGTGGTGCGCAGGGAGGGCTCGACGAGATAGTTGTGTTTGAGCGCGTCGTACATAGCAACGCCGACGTTTTCATCCTGCGAGGAGATAGAACTGCAGCCGATCAGGTAGCGCGAGTCGTGGCGCACGGAGTAGACAGCGATGCCTTTCCAGAGTGCGTGGAGCACCATGATGTTGCGGTAATCGATGTGAACGCAGGCGCGACCCAATTCGAGGACTTCACGGCGGACGCGGTTGTAGACAGAAAAATCAAAAAGCTGGTTGCCGTAGTAACCCAGATTCTTGCGCGCGACGTCGCCGGTCTGCAGACGATAAGTGCCGACAAGCTTGCCATTCTCTAAGTCAGAGACCATCAAGTGATCGCAAAAGGAGTCGAAGGGATCGATGTCGAGGCCGGAGCGCTCAGAGATAGAAAGGCCCTCGCCGAGTTCGAGGTTAAAGACGTCGTACCGCAAACGCTGGCAGGCGGTCAAATCTTCTGGGGATTGGGCAAGGGAAACACGGAAGAGCGAAGTTTCGGTAAGGAGCGGATCAGCGGTTACCGTTCGCACAGTTGACCTCTGGCTGAAGCGAGTGTCCCTTGAAGCAGGTTACGAGAATGTTTCATCTACGTCATTTTCGTATGTTCGTAGTAACTAATTGAGAACAGAAAAACACTGTTCCTTCAGTTTACTGGGAAGTATGGGCAAAAGAAAGGGAAGCGGCGTCGGCCGTTTAGTGACTGGCAACAGCAGAAGAGACGGCCGCGGTGGAGGCGCGCACAATCAGTTCTGGCTTGACGACAATGTCCTTGGGGTACTCGGCCTTCTGCGGGGAGTTGATGCGCGCCAGAAGGGTTTCTGCCGCAATAACGCCCATTTGGCGAAGCGGTTGGCGGACGGTAGTGAGGCTGGGGTTTTGATACGCCGCGCTCTGAATATCATCGAAGCCGATGACGGAAACATCCTCGGGGACGCGCTTTCCGGATTCGCGCAAAGCCTGGATCGCGCCGATGGCGGAAATGTCGTTGAAGGCAAACAGCGCGGAGAAAGGCTCGCCGCGATCCAGCAGGCGACGAGTGACGCTGTAGCCAACCTGCGGGGTGGGATTATCGTTGTCGAGTTGGATGGTCAATTTTTCGTGAACGGTAATGCCCAATTCGTGCGCAACAGCATGAAGCGCAGCCCAGCGAATCTCTGTGTCTGAGCTGAAATCCTGACCCTTGATGAAGGCAATGCGAGTGTGCCCCGCCTTTTGCAAGTGCTGCAAAGCGAGGCGTGCTGCCAGGTTGTGATCTAAAACGATGTTGGTGACACCGGGGACGTCGTGATGTCCGGAAATAGCTACGGCGGGGATGATGCAGTTTTGGGTGAGAGTTGTGTCGACCGCGATGATGCCTTCGACGGCGCGCTGTTGCAGCAGCGATGGATATTCTTCGATGAGGTCGGTGCGGTGACGATGGCTGACCACGAAATAGAAATAGCCTTCCTGGAGAAGATGGTCCTCAATGCCGGACAAGACCAAAGCGGCGTAGCCCTCGCTGACCTCGGGAACCACCACGCCGATAGAAAAGCTGCGTTTCTGGCGCAGAGAGCGAGCCATGAGATTAGGGCGGTAATTCAACTCGCGAGCAGCGGCGCGGACGCGTTCCTGAGTAGCAGGTGGAATTGATTTGGCACCCGGAGAACGATTGATGACCAGGGAAACGGTGGCGGAAGAAAGGCCCAAGTGAGCGGCCAGTTCTTTGAGGCTAATGGCAGAACCCGGCGACTTAGAGTTTTCGACGCTGGTATCTTTTGCTCGCTCCATAGATTGGTTACGGCGTAGTCTGGCACAAGGCGGGCGAAGGAGCAAGGGCGGACGGGGCCACCGAGGTTGTAGTTTTGCCGCAAGAAAATCGTTTGTGCGAGAACCAGAGTTGGTCTCTTGGAGTGTACTTGGGAGAAATTTGGACATTACTAAGGTAATGGCGGAAGATAATTGCGAGTGGTTTGGATGATAGAACGCGCAGGCAGCAGTCCTTATTGCGAAAACAGGATTTCATCAGGCATGAAAACATGCGGCGGTTGTTAATCCCATTGGCTCTTTTCCTGCTGCCGGTGGCAGGGCAGGACAAACCGGCAAGCTCTCCACAGAAGCCCAAGACTGACGGTCCGATCCGCTTTGAGGAAATAGCGGAAAGGGCGGGGTTGCACTACATCACCGCGAATGGAAATACGGAAAACAAGAATCAGCCGCAGACGATGGTCGCGGGGGTAGCGCTGTTCGATTACGACAACGATGGCTATCTGGACGTGTTCTTTGTGGGAGGCGCGGCGATTCCATCGTTGCAGAAAGAAACGCCGGCTTATTGGAACCGGCTGTTTCACAACAATCACGATGGCACTTTCACGGATGTGACGGAGAAGGCCGGCTTGGCTGGCATCGGTTACGGGAGCGGTGTAGCCATCGGCGATTACGACAATGACGGTTGGCCGGACATCTTCGTGGCCAATGTAACGGGAAATTTGTTGTATCACAACAACCACGATGGGACATTTACGGATGTCACGGAAAAAGCGGGCGTCGGCGGCGCAAAACTAAATGGGAAAAAGATGTGGTCGGTGGGCGCGGGCTGGTTTGACTACAACAACGACGGCCTGCTGGATTTGTTTGTGGTGAATTATTGCGTTTGGGAAGTGAACAAGGACCCATATTGCAGGGTGAAGGAAGGCGTGCGTGGCTACTGCCATCCGCGCTATTACCAACCGACGCACAACACGCTGTATCGCAACAATGGGGACGGTACATTTACGGATGTGTCGGAAGAGACGGGCCTCGCGAAACATTTTGGCAAGGGCATGAGCGTGACGTTCGCGGATTACGATGGCGACGGTTATCTGGACGCGTTTGTGGCGAATGATACGACGCAAAACTTCCTGTTTCATAATTTGAAGGGCAAGAAGTTCGAGGAAGTAGCCTTGGATGCGGGTGTGGGCTTCGCGCCGGATGGCATTGCCAGGTCTGGCATGGGTGCGGACTTCCGCGATGTGAACAACGACGGATTACCGGATATTTGGCACACTGCTGTGGAGCACGAGGAATTCCCGTTGTGGATCAATCAAGGAAAAGGGGAATTCCAGGACATGACGGTGGCGAGCGGGCTAGGGAAAACGAAAGACATGTCGGGCTGGGGAGCAGGAACGGCCGATTTTGACAATGACGGCTGGAAGGATCTGTTTGTCGCGCGCGCCAACGTGATGGACAACATTGCCGAACAAAATGTTGGGCGACGCTATCCGGAACCAAATACCATTTTCCGCAACCTGGGGAATGGCAAGTTTTCCGATGTAAGCGCTACCGCGGGGCCGGATTTTCAGTTGGAGGCCGCACATCGCGGAGTGGCGTTCGGCGATTTGGACAACGATGGGCGTGTCGACATGGTGGTTACGGTGTTAGATGGTCCGGCCAAGTTGTTCCACAACATCACGGAGAATGGAAATCACTGGCTTTTGCTAAAGCTGGTGGGTACAAAGAGCAACCGCATGGGCATCGGCGCGCAAATCCAAGTGACCACGGAATACGGCAAGAAGCAGTGGGACGAAGTGACCACGGCGGTGGGCTACGCTTCGTCAAGTGATCCGCGAGTGCACTTTGGGTTGGGCAAGAATGAGAAGGCGAAGGAGATCAGCATCCGCTGGCCAAGCGGAATCCGGCAGGTGCTGAAGGATGTTCCAGGCGATCAGATCCTGACAGTTACCGAGCCGCAAAACTGAGGTGTAACGGCGCGCTGCGGATTCTGAGGAGGACACATGCGAGCGGGCGTGCGAGTGCTGCTGTTAGCGTGGATGAGTTGCGGAGTGGTGTGTGCGCAGAGCCTGGATTGGCTGGCAAATGTGACGCAGGCACACGATTACGTGCAAAAGCGGGTGTCCAGTTACGACACGACGGGAGGGAACGACGATTTCCGGGCGATTGCAGCGGGACAAACGCTGACGGTTATGGATGCGGAAGGACCGGGAATTATCACCCATATCTGGTTCACGTTTGCGTCGGACGAGCCGTATCATCTGAAAAAGTTGGTGTTGCGAGTTTATTGGGATGGCGAAAGCACACCGAGTGTGGAAGCGCCGATTGGAGATTTCTTTGGGCTGGGGCTCGGCGAATATTTCACGTACGAGTCGTTGCCCTTATCCGCGGCACCGAACCGAGCAGTGAATAGCTTTTTTCCGATGCCATTTCAGAAACACGCGCGAATCACAGTGGAAAATCAGGGCGGCATGAAACTCGACGCGCTTTACTACAACATTGATTACCAGTTATACGCAAAGCCATTGGCCACGGACACGTTGTACTTTCACGCGCAGTACCGCCAGGCTTCGCCGAACAAAGGTCTGACCGGAGATTGGACAGACAATGGCGATCCGGCGCAAAACGACCGGAAAAATCTGACGGGCGAAGGGAATTATGTCTGGATGGAGGCTACGGGACGCGGCCAATTCGTGGGCGTGACCATGTCTGTGCTGCAAAACCAGGAATATTGGTGGGGCGAGGGCGACGACATGTTCTACATCGATGGCGCCAAGGAGCCATCGATTAACGGCACCGGTAGCGAAGATTATTTTCTGGGCGCGTACGATTTTGGGGGCAAGCCATTTTCGTATTTGCTGTATGGGGCGCCGGTGGTTGGCGAAGAGAAAGCGGGAAGCCGAAGCAGTGTATACCGATTTCACCTGGATTCGCCGATCCCGTTCACGAAGTCGATACGCGCGACGATTGAACACGGCCACGCGAACGGGCGCTCAGACAATTACTTTTCGGTGGCGTATTGGTATCAGGACGAGCCGCACGCGGCGTTTCCAGTTTTGCCCGCGGTGCAGGAACGCTTGCCGGTGTTGCATGCCGTGGGCGGTCCTGGTAATGCCACGAAGTAGGCAATCAGGGCTGAAAAGTTCAGCTGGTACGCAACACAGGCTGAACAGCTGGCGGAAAAAGCTGGATGAAGAGCCTTCAGAGGCTGAAGCCCGGCTCATTTTTGCCCGAGTTACGCGGGGGCTGAAAGCCGCCGCCTCCTAAAGAACAGAGTTTTTCCGCAAGCTATGAAGCCTATGCTACTTCGGGATCACAGCTTCGCTTCCAGCTCAGCCCAGCGCGCGTAAAGAGCGTCGATGGTGTTTTGCGCCGCTTCCATTTCGAGGGAGATGGTTCGCAGACGCAATCCGTCGTTCATTACGGCAGGATCAGCCAGGGCATCATGGCGGGCTTGCAGTTCTTTTTCGGCATCGGCAATGCGCTGTTCGATGGATTCCAACTCGCGCGCTTCTTTGTAGGACAGTTTTTTCTTCACGCTCGGATTCTGTGGAGTGGGTGATGCGTCAGCGATCGATTTCCGCGGGACTGCTTCTGCTTTTTCCACGGCTAGCTGCTCGCGTTGCCAGAGTTCCCATTGGGAATAGTCGGCAAAACGTTCGACGTGGCCAAGGCCGTCGAGTCCCAAGACAACCGTGGATACCCGATCGAGCATAAAGCGGTCGTGTGTGACCAGAACAAGCGCACCGCGATATTCGAGCAGACTCTCTTCCAGAATTTCCAGCGTGGGAATGTCCAGGTCGTTGGTGGGTTCGTCGAGCAGCAGCACGTCCGCCGGTTGTAGCATCAATTGTGCGATCAGCACGCGCGCTCGTTCGCCTCCCGAAAGGCGGCCGACCGGCTGGTTCAATTGCTCGCCGGTGAAAAGAAAACGCGCGGCCCAAGAAGCTACGTGGGTGACGCAGTCCTGATAGATCACGGAATCAGAATCAGGAGCAAGCGCACGGCGAAGAGTGACGTCCGAGTCGAGCACGCGATTCTGATCGAAATAGACGATTCTCAACGATTCGGCACTGCGGATTTTACCGGTGGTGGGCTTCAGATCCTGGTTCAGCAAACGTAGGAGGGTGCTTTTGCCGCTGCCATTTGGCCCGACCAAGCCAACTCTCATGCCCGAGGTAATAATGAAGTGGAGGTGTTCGAAGAGCGGGCGGTCGGAGAAGGAATAACTGAGGTCGTCCAAGGTGACGAGTTGTTTGGTTTTGCGGTCCGAGGAAGTGAAATCAATTTTGGCTGTGGTGGTGCGCGTACGAGCATTTAAGCAGGCCAGTTCGCCGATGAGTTCGTAGGCTTTGTCGATGCGCGCTTTCGATTTAGTGGTTCGTGCCTTGGGACCGCGGCGCAGCCATTCGATTTCGGTGTGCACGCGGTTTTCGAGTGCCGCTTGGCGGTTCCGCTGAGCATGCAGGTATTCTTCTTTGGCTTCGAGAAAGGCGCTGTAGTTACCGGAAACGCGCAAAGAGCCGTTTTCGTAGGCGGGATTGATCTCGACGATTTGATTGGCGACGTTTTCCAAGAAATAGCGGTCGTGGCTGACCACGACACACGCGAAAGGAGCATTGGCCAACACCCATTCGAGCCAATCGATTCCAGCAAGATCGAGGTGATTGGTGGGCTCATCGAGAAGGAGTACATCCGGCTGGCGGACCAAGGCTTCGACGATGGCGAGACGCTTGCGCCAGCCTCCGGAAAGGGTGGCTGCCGGGGCAGCTAAACCCGTGAACCCCGCGCGGCCGAGAATGCTCGCGGTTCGCGCGGCGCGATCTTCTTGGGGAACACCAGCTTCATTGAGGGCTGTGGTGATAACGGACTGAACGGTTTCGCCGGCAGCATAATCGGAGACCTGGCGCACCAGGCTGAGATGCGTGCCTTTGCGGATGGCCACGTCGCCGCTGTCGGGTGGAGTACGGCCGCTGAGAATGTCGAGGAGCGTGGATTTGCCGGAACCGTTTGGGCCGATCACGCCGATGCGCTCGCCGTCGGCGACAAGAAAGCCGAGATTTTGGAAAAGGGGCGCGACGCCGAAGCGTTTGGCCAGACCCTGAGCGCTGATAATCGGTGGCAAGACTCTCGCTTCCTCGAAAATGGGATGAATCCAGAATAACAGCAGGGATTCGAGGAAGCGAAATCAGAACGCGATCATAGAGATGCTATTGGTCCGCGAGCAACTCGGGCAGAGTGCAATATCACGGCTACTTGATGGGAATGACCGCGCCCAAGACCACCCCGGTCATGGCCGCGTCGACGTAAGCATTCTCGCCGGGAGCCTTATGGACGACGAGGTAGCGCCAGCCGCCCTGAAGTGTTACCCGCTTGAGCTGATACCCGAGCAGGCCGACGACTTGATAATCCAACTTGGAGCCGCCAGCACCGGCATCGCCAGCGATGGTGAGCCAAAGCTTAGGGGCGATCATCGCCTGGAAGCGCGCACCCTGTACGGCGTCGACCCAATTTATAGCAGCGTAGCGACTGTTTCCCAATTCGCTAGGCTGCAAAGTGAGAGTGGCGCCGTAATGCCAATAGCGAATGCCGATCAGCGCGTCCATCTTAAACTTGGGAGTGCTGACGAGGCGGTAGCCGACTTTTGGAGTGAACAGATCTTCGTTAAGTTTGGTATGAATGGACTCTGCCAATCCCAGATTCTCGCCCAACGGAATGCTCTTATTGTCCTCGAGGCGGACCCACATGAAATCGAGGGGCATAACGATGCGGTTATAACGGAACTCGGCCGCGCCCATTAATCCGAAATTGAAGTTCGACAAAACATCGCTGGCACCTACGTGCACGCTGCTTTGGTAGTCGCGCGCGCCGACGGTGCCGTTAATGGCGGGGAACCAAAGGTAGGGTGCGATGTCCACGTGCCAACCTTGGTCGGCGGGATCGACATTGTTCGACACGGTGCTGCTAGCGGTTGGGGCCGATGTTTGCGCAGAGGCGATCGGTGCGAAGCCAACAGCCAGAAGTGAAATAAGGAGAACAGTCAAAATGGCAACAAACTTTCTCGATAGGAGCATCAGAAAAGCCCTCGAACTGCAACGTGAAGGATTAGTCTGGACGCGATGAGCACGCAGACTTGCAATGCAGGAAAGCACGAGGGAGGCCGAATGCGGCAGTCGGGAAGCACCATGTAAGGGCAAGAAAGGAGGGAAGTTGCAGGGTGGGGCCCCTGGAAGGGTCGGCCAGAGGCGGAGTGCGGGTGTCCAATATGTTGGAGTTGCCCCAACAGCTTGGAGATAAAGAGTGGCGGCGCAAGGCGGCGGCGTTGATGGATGGAGCGTGCTTTCCGTATGAGGCCCGCAATAATCGGGATAGCTGCGTGCAAATCACAAGGTCACCAGTTGAAATTGGGTGAGTATGGATGCTCGGTTGCAGCAGTAGCCCGGATACTCTGGGGGGTTCGTGGGCACGCCATTGGTTTGCACAATCGTTGGGTTTTTTCGAAAGCGCGGGCGGTGTTTTGCGCTGCTCCTGGCGGTTGGGGTGTTGACGTGTTGCGGAGGAGCCAGGGGGCAGTTCCAGTTTCTGCCGGAAGTAGATACGTATGACAAGTTGAGCTCGAATGTCCGTTTTGATTTTCAAGCGAAGGAAACACGAGAGGCGGGTGATCCCACGCAGGTGGAGGTGGGACCGTCGTTCGACTTCTACCTAAAGCCGCTGGTGAAGTTGAAACACGTGACGGAGTTCGATCTAGACGACGCCAAGACGCGGTTGCTGCAATTGTCGGTGGGCTTTCGCTATGTACCATCACCCAATGAGCCGCATATCGAGCGAATGATTGTGGCTTTTACGACCAATTTTCCATTAGGGGGCGGGTTTCTGCTTTCGGACCGGAATCGCGCGGACCTGGATTGGGAAAAAGGAGCGTTTACGTGGCGGTATAGGAACCGGTTGAATCTGGAGCGCACCATAAAAATCGGCAATTATCATCCGTCCCCGTATGTGGCGGTAGAGCCGTATTATTTGAGCCAATACCAGAAGTGGAGCACGACGGCACTGTATGCGGGGTGCATTCTGCCATTCAAAAAACACTACCAGCTTGATCCGTACTACGAACACCAGAACATTACCAGCAAGAAGCCGAATCAGCAGTTGGAACAGTTTGGGCTGATTTTGAACATGTACTTCGGGCCATAGGTATTCGTGTATAGCAGGCGCAGCACCCGGTGGAGGACATGAACAGTCATCGGAGGGGCCCACGGAGGGAGGGATTTGAAGTAAAGTAAAGGCAAAGCATGGCCCAGCGAAAAACGAAACGAAGTTACAGCATTTGGCTTGTGCCACTGATGTACGCGGCGGGAGCCTTGGTGTTCGGCTTGACGGTGCCGCGCATCGGGCACGCCCTGTTTCCGCAGTTTGTATCGACAATCAGCGTAAACGCCGCCATTGGGATTTATTCGGCAGTGGCGTCAGGGATGTTGTCGCTGACCGGGATCGTGTTCTCGCTGACGTTTGTGATGGTGCAGTTCAGCGCCACGGCGTATTCGCCGAGGCTGGTGCTGTGGATTGCGAGGGACCCGTTCCTGTCGCACGCGATGGGGGTGTTCACCGCGACGTTTCTGTATGCGCTGAGCGCATTGGCTTGGGTAGATCGTGATGGCGCGGGGCGCGTACCGCTGATGGGGATCGCAGTCGGTACGATGTTGCTGGCGATCAGCGTGGCGATGTTCATTGGGTTGATTCAACGGGTAAGCATGCTGCAGGTGACGCGCATGCTGATTTTCACCGGTGGTCAAGGGCGGAAAATCGTCGAGCGATTGTACCCGCCGATTGATACGCCACGCTCAAACGCTCCCGGGGAAGCGCTACCCGCGGTGACGCAGACGGTGTTGCACCATGGAGATCCGCGTGTGGTGCAAGCGGTGCAGATTGAAGAGTTGATGGAAATCGGCAGTAGCAGAGGATGCGTCATCGAGATGGTGGCAGCGGTGGGGGATTCGCTGGTAGACGCGAGTCCGATTTTGCGAGTGTACGGCGCCGCACCGTTGCCGGAAGAGATTTTGAGAAATGCGGTGGAGCTTGGGCTGGAACGGACGTTTGCGCAAGACCCGAAGTACGCCATCCGATTGCTGGTGGACATAGCAATAAAAGCGCTGTCTCCGGCGGTGAACGATCCGACGACGGCGGTACAAGCGCTCGACCAGATCGAGGATCTGCTGCTCCGGGTGGGCCGGCGGCGTTTGGAGATCGGGGCGTTCCGCGATGGGCAGGGACGGTTGCGCGTGTTGTTGCCGTTGCCGGTTTGGGAGGATTTTCTGGAGTTGGCGTTTGACGAAATTCGCTATTACGGAGCCACCAGCGTGCAGGTGATGAGGCGCATGAAGGCATTGGTGACCGAAATGCTTGCCATCATGCCGGAGGAGCGTCGGCCCGCGCTGCATTACTGGGAGGAGCGGCTGCAGGCGACGGTGCAAAGGGCGTTCAGCGACCGAGAGGACATCCTGGACGCGTCCCACGAGGATCGCCAAGGGCTGGGCAGTTCGAGGCGACGAAACACGAATAACTCCAAGGAGTAAGCTGCGGACGCAGGGAACGAGACGGTGGAATGAGCAAGCAGGTGCGCGTGTGGGCGTTGCTCGGGGCGATCCTGGGGATGCCGTGGTGGGCGAGGGCACAGGATTTGACGCCGCGTGCGTATGTGATTACGCCGGTGGATGCGAACGTTGTGAACCTGACGTACTCGCATCTGGGCGGCAGCTTGCTTTTTGACGGGGCGGTGCCCATCACCGGAGCCACCGCGACCATTCAGCTACCCGTTTTCAGCTACTACAGGAGCCTAAACTTCTTTGGCCGCTCCGCGAACATAGCGGTGGGTATTCCCTATGGCGTTGGCGATTTTAACGGAAAAGTTTTTGACGCCCCGAGATACGCATATCGTTCCGGATTGCTGGACGCGTCGGTGCGGTTTTCGGTGAACCTGAAGGGCGGTCCAGCGATGAAGGCGCCTGAGTTTATGAAATGGCATCAGCGCATTCTGCTAGGAGCCAGCCTGAAGATCGTTGCACCAACAGGGCAATACAATCCGACACAGTTGATTAATTGGGGCAACAACCGGTGGGCATTCAAACCGGAGTTTGGCTATTCGGAGAGGTGGAAGCACTGGGTGCTGGATGCCTATGCGGGGGTATGGTTTTATACGACCAATCCGGAGTTTTTCTCGCACAACCCTTACTTCCCAGGAACGCAGTCACTTTCGGAAGAGCCGGTGGGATCGATCGAAGGGCATCTCAGCTATGACTTTAAACCGCGGTTGTGGGTTTCTCTGGATGGCAATTTCTGGTTCGGAGGCAAGACTACGATTGATGGGTTCCAAAATCCGATCACGGAGCAAAAGAGTTCTCGAGTGGGAGTGACCGCTTCTGTGCCGTTGACCAGCCATCAAGCACTGAAATTCACTTATAGCAATGGCGCGTATGTGAACTATGGGGGAAATTACCAGAACGTTTCGATCAGTTGGCAGTACTCGTGGATTGGCTGGATGCCACACGCTCACTAAAGTGGGGTGACGACGAGAGCAGTGGGGATTATCCGGCGGGTTCGACGGTACCCTGGTGAATTGTCTGCGGGCGCGGTTTGAAAAAGAGAGTCTGCAGCTTGCCTTCTCCCCAGACGCGTTGCAATTCGGTGTAACCGAAGAAGGGAATCAGAACCACAAAAAGAACCATGGTCAGGCCGAGGATGGCTTGCAAGGTGCCGCCGCCTAGATCGGCGATACTCTGTTGGAATGTTTTGTGATGAAAGTAGCCGACAGCAGCTTCTTCGAGAATTTTGAAGCAAGCCAAGACGATGGAAAAGAGGGCGGACTTGAGCAAGGTCGGGTAGATTAAAGGCGCGTCGTCATAACTTTCGCCGAGGTGAAAAGCCCGGGCAATCAGCACGACCTTGCCGAGAGCAAGCGCGTTAAGAATAGCGAAACCCTTTTCCCAGACCGTAATGTGTGATCCAACGTGTTCGGCATTAAGCACTATGGATTTATAGAGCAGCATGACGCCCAGAACGACCCAGAAGTAGAAGGAAATGATAAGGAACTCCCGGAATTCGCGCCGGGCCTTTTGTTTGAGAGTTGCTTTATCCACGTCTCACCTCCGTGCGCGCGAATGCGTCAAAGTACCAGGGCGGATGTTCCAGGCATAGCGGAACGAGTGGTCCCGGAATAGTAATGCAGATTGGCCGCAGTGCATAGACCAACGGAGGATTTAAGATGGGTACGGTTCTGGTTAAGACGAACTATTTGCCGGCGGAAACAACCAGTTCCGTGTCGGAATTGCCGCACATGCCGTATACGGTACCAGCGGTGCAGGCCCCGACAGAGTAGCCGAAGCAGCCGGGACGCTTGGCGACGACGGTAATGGGTCGATCGTAGCCGCCCATGATGGCACCTTGGTTCCCGAAGGGCGAATTGGGACCGAAGTCGAGGACGAATCCAGTGTCTTTGGAACTCGAGTAGAAGGTCACATGCGTGCCGACCTTGATGCAGAAGGGCGTGTTGCCCTTGGCATCGGGGATATTGGGAGTGGCAGTGGCGTCGGCCTGGCCGCTGCGCTTAATGTCAATGCGGCAAGGCGTGGAAGCTGAGCCACAAGTAGTGGCGGCGCTGCAGATACTCTGTGGATTGGATTCGGAGCAGGAGAACTTGTCTTTCTTCTCACCGGCGGAAAGAAGAAGGCTAAGCAAGAGCGGAAAGACGCATAGCACAGTAGGGATAACGAGCGATCGAGTGGTCTTCATAGAATCACCTCAAAGAAAATCAACAACGAGTGGTAAAGCCACAGCCCAAGGAACGACAGCGGAACAGCGGCCTGAAGCCACTGCTACGAGTCGCAGTTCGAATGCGCGGTGCCGAACAGCTTTCAGTTGGTGCCGGTCGTGCCTTTCCAATCGAGCACGTCGACGAGATTCCAGGGATTTTCTTTTAGCTGGAACTGCAGCTTGCCTTGGTTGTCGATGGCCAACTGCGCGGCCGGGTAAAGAGCGCCGGTGCTCTTGCTACGATCTTGATCGTTGATATTGAATACGCCGGCGGTGAGGTTGAAAGACTGGCTCTGGGTGTCAAAGTAAACTTCACCAAAACGAAGCTGCCGGTTGGTAATGAAGCGAATCTCGCGCCCGGTTGGTGTGGGAAGCATTTTAATGTAGCTGACGTCGTAACCGAGCGTGCCGGTAATGGAGCAATGGCCGACGGCCTTCATCCTAGTGAGAGCGTTGACCAAGCCTTGATTCTGACCTTTTTCGAAAGCTTGCACGAGAAGCTGGTAATCGGCGGGAGTCGACCATTCGTAGATTTCCAGCGAAACACCGACAACCGCGCCCAGCTGAGTGCCGGTGCCCATGGCGCTTGCTTCGATGGTTTCGTACTTATCCCTGGAGAAAAAGGGTAAAGCTCCCAAAGTAAGCATGACCAGCAAAATGGCACTGCCTGTGAGAACGCGTTTCAGTTGATGCTGAGACCACTTCGATTTCATCATGTACGCCCTCCGAGTAATCCGCCAACGGTATGACAGTTTCAGTTCTTTCAAACGTGGCACATTTGCCTTCAGCAACGGAAGCGAAGGCAAAACTGAAGAAGCGCGAGAATCAGGTGCCTGCGATTCCTTTGTTCTGCAGGATGCGCACGACCACGCGGCGATTTTCCGCCTGACCCTCCGTGGTGGCATTGGAAGCAACCTGGTCTGTGGTGCCCATCGCGCCCGGCGCTAAAACGTTGGTGAGTGGGATCTGGCCGTCCTGTTCCAAGAAGGAGAGGACGTTATCGGCGCGCTCGGCGCTGAGTTTTTGATTCAACGCGACGGAGCCAACGGCGGAAGCATAGCCCTGGACCTGAATGATGTAGGCGTCGACAGTCTTGGCTTTGTTCGCCAGATCCAAAAGCTGCGGTTTGTATTTTGCATCGATGCTTACTTTCCCGTTTGCAAAATAAACGGTGACTTCGCCGAGAATGTTGTACTCGCCTAGTTCGCCGAAGCGCTTGTTGGCCGCTACAATCTCAGCTTGATTCGCGGCGATTTTTTGTTGCTCTGCGACGATGGCTTGCTGGTTAGTGGCGATTTCCTGACCTTGTGCGTTGATCTGTGCCTTGTTGGCGGCCACCTGCTGGTCGGTAGGCTGGAGACCCGCTTGGATGTCTTGGGCCGTCTTCAAATCTGAGCCTTTGAATTTAACGGTGTCCGCAACGAGCTGGTGTTGGTCGTTCGTGCTGCCCTTGACTTGCACCGGCAGCCCGGGAATGAGCGCAGTAAGACCGAAGGCCTTTTTGCGCAGCTTGAATAAGCCCTGAACTTCGTCGACTTCCGTAGTGGGGGTCAGCAAGACCACAACCGGCTCGCCATCCTGAGTCTTAACGGTCATAGTTGCGCCGCTGCGTCCAGTGATAAGTCCCTGCACTTGCGTTTGCGCCTTAGCGAGACTCGCAAAGGCCAGGCATACCAGAACTAAAGCGAGAAAGTATCCAGTCCACCCCAACCGACTCCGTGTCATGTGATTCTCCTTTTCGACTCACTGAAAGTGATTTGAAGTTTTAGCGGGCCGATACATGCGAATTACCGGCGCCAACCGCCGCCCCCGCCGCCCCAGCTACGTCCACCGCCACCCCAACCGCCATAGCTGTGTTGACCGCCTTGGTAATGGCTGCTTTGCGAGGCACCGCTCTCGCGATTCTGGCGATCCTGGTCCATGCTCTGGGAATTCCAACCGCTGGAGCTGCCAGAAGGATGTTCTTGGCTGGAACCCTGGGGATGCTGCTGCTGGTAATTCTGCTTGTCCTGATTGTAGTTTTGTTGGCTGTCGGGATGTTGCTGCTGATAATTCTGTTTGTCTTGTTGTGCCTCTTGTTGGGCTTGTTGGGTGTTTACGTTGTTCCAGGAAT
>Ga0335073_10001334_pt1 | contig 32896 bp, 26 predicted proteins | sample Lox_Sample_22_FD_207093 | JGI IMG/M metagenome (GOLD analysis project Ga0335073, IMG submission 207093) | Soil microbial communities from Loxahatchee National Wildlife Refuge, Florida, United States - Lox_Sample_2.2 | ecosystem: Environmental > Terrestrial > Soil > Wetlands | place: USA... | reverse complement strand
TGGAGGCGCGGGTCGGAATTGAACCGACGAATAAAGGTTTTGCAGACCTTTGCCTTACCACTTGGCTACCGCGCCCGATGGAAGACTATAGTTGCAAAGTACCGCGGATCGCGCCCGCAAGTCAAACTTCGGCGAGCCCGTGATCCGTGCCGCAAATGTTCACGGCAATGCCCATTTCCGCGAACATCGCGGCTTTCGCCGCCAGCGCCGTGTTGGCCGTGGCGGCATCGCGCCCATACGCCACCTGGATGTGGTTCGCCTGGTGCTTGGCCATCAACTGATCGCGCGTGACGCCGTAAAGCACCGCGTGCATGATGGGCCACTGCGGAGTGGTGTCCCGCCAGCGGCGCTCGGTCTCTTCCCGCGGAAGTTCCACCACCTTGGCGCGGCCGATATCGGCGTGCAATCGCCCGCCAGCGACGTAAATGCGGCTCCAGACGATCTCGCCGGGCTTACTCACACCTTTGATCGTGCCTCCGCCCAGCCGGAAGTACATCCCGGGCTGGCGTTCGCTCACCGCGCCCGCGTAGGCGCCGACCAGGTGCTGCGGCGGCACCGAGCCGGAGATCTCGAATACCCACACGAACTCGCCCTGGTAGGACTCGCCATAGCGGACGTCGTGCAGCGTGGTCTCCGGGTCGTAGCCGAGCCGGGTCCAGACTCGATTGGTCACCAGCGCGTCGAGACCGGCGCATTCGTCCACTTCGTTGAAATGCGGCAGCGGCCGCCCATCATATAAGACGCGCCCATTGCCCGCGGCTTTCACCGGAGGACGATCGACGTTGTTCAGCAGACCTTCCGCCAGGTCCGATGCCGGCGCGAGATCTTTCAGTCCCTGCTGATACTGAATGCCGATCACGTCGCAGCCGAAATCGTCGGCGATGCGCAGGGCGGCGATATACATCTTGCATTGCTCGAGAATCTGGCCGTCGGTGAGATCGGTTTCCGCATGCGATCCGGTATGGAAGCGCATGCCTTTCTGGTCGAGCCAATGACGTACCGCGCGAGCTTCGTCGTCCGGAATTTCGCGCATGGCGGCGTAGAGCGCCGATTGGCTGAGCCGCTCCTTGAAGACGCCGAGCGGCATCAGGTTCTCGTCGGGGATGATGGCGTTGTACATGCCCATGCAGCCCTCGTCGAACACGCCCATGATGGCTTTTTCGCGGCGCAACTGCGCGGCCAGTTCCTTGCCTGTTGCAACCGCCTCTCCGGGAAGACGGAATGTCTCCAGCGGGCGCGCGTGCGAAGTGTCGTGCCGCACCTGGTTGCCGGCGAGCCATTGCCGCAATCCCGAAAGAAAGCGCTGGTCGGCGAAATCCTCGCTCCACAGGGTGGAATACGTGACTCCGGCTTTGGTCAGGCAGCCGTTAAGATTCAGCATCCCGACGAGCCCGGGCCACTGGCCGCTCCAATTGGCCACGGTGAGAATTGGCCCGCGGTGGCTGACGAGCCCCGGAAGGACATGATGGCTATATTGCCAGACCGCCTCGCACACCACCAGCGGCGCATCCGGCGGAATGTCGCGGAAAACGCGATTGCCGTATTTCTGGCTGTCGATGAAGCCGTGTCCGCGCGTCTCGTCGTAGGGGTGCGCGCGCTCGATCCGGCGGCCTTCCCGGCGGATGGCCTCCATAATGGCTTGTTCCGCCGCATGCTGAGCGGCCCAGCATTGGCGATTGGCGGACAAACGCAAATCGCCGTTCGCCACCAGGTAAATTTGGTCCGGCATCAACCCTGTCGTACCACTAGGATGCGCGCCGGGTCAACTCCACCTCGAGATCGATCTTGACTTCGTCTCCCACCAACACGCCCCCGGTTTCCAGGGCCATGTTCCAGTGCAGGCCGAAATCCTTGCGGGAGATTTTCGCCGTGGCGGCGGCGCCAGACCGGTAGTTGCCCCACGGGTCCTTTACCTCGTCCGAAGGACCTTCCACGTGCAAAACGACTTCGCGGCTCACGCCGTGAATGGTCAGGTTGCCCTTCACCAAAAGCTCATGGTGGCCATCCGGCTGGACGCTGGTGCTGACGAACTCGATGGTGGGGAAATTCGCCGCATCGAGGAAATCGGCGCTCTTCAGGTGGCCGTCACGCTGTTCGTCGCGGGTATGCAACGATGCCACGTCGATCTTGATGTCGGCGTGGGATGAGGCGGGATTGTCGTAGTCGTGCGTTACAGTACCGGAAACCTTGGTGAACTCGCCCCTGACGTTGCTGATCATCATGTGGCGCACCGTGAAGTGGGCTGCGGAATGAGCCGGATCGATATTGTAGGTAACTGCGGCCATTATTTCTCCTCGCAATATTGGATACGCGAATGGCGTCAGGGGTTCACGTTTTCCGCGGGCAGCACCACACCGCGGCATTCGCCCAGCCCGATCCGCCGCGCCCCCCGCGCCTCGCAAAAGCCGCGCAGGATGACCTCGTCGCCATCCTCCAGGAATTTCCGGATCTCGCCCGTGGGAAGCGTGACCGGCTCGCTCCCGCGCCAGGTTAATTCCAGCAGGCATCCGCGATTTTCCTTTTCGGGTCCGGAGACCGTGCCGCTCCCGATCAGGTCGCCGGGGCGCAGCGGGCAGCCATTGGAAGTGTGGTGAGCCACCATCTGCGCCAGCGTCCAATAGAGCGATCCGAATCGCGAGCGGCTCAGGCGAACAGGCTCGGGCATGTGCGCGGAGCGGAGCCAGACTTCGAGCGTGATGTCGTAGGCGCCGATTGTGTCGCGCAGGTGCGGCAGCGGTTCGGGGTCCGACGGCGGGCGCGGTGCGGGTGCGCAGCGGAAGGGCTCGAGCGCCTCCATGGTCACCACCCAGGGCGAGATCGACGTGGCGAAATTCTTGGCGAGAAACGGCCCCAGCGGCTGATATTCCCAGGTCTGAATGTCGCGCGCCGACCAATCGTTCAAAAGGCACACCCCGAACAGGTGATCGGCCGCCTGCGCGATGGGGATGGGCTCACCGATGGCGTTTCCCGGTCCAAGAAACCCGCCCACCTCGAGCTCGTAATCCAGCCGCCGCGACGGCCCGAATTTCGGCGGACCGGCGGGTTGTTCGACCGTCTGCCCCCGAGGGCGGCGCACGGGCGTCCCGCTTACCACGATCGACGAGGCGCGCCCGTGGTATCCCACCGGCAGCCATTTGTAATTCGGAAGCAGCGGATTGTCCGGCCGGAACATGCTGCCGACATTAGTGGCGTGGTGGAGGGAGGCGTAGAAATCGGTGTAGTCGCCGATCTCGCAGGGCAGAAGCAGTTCGGCTTCCGCCATGGGCACCAGGTGCGACGCATCGGGATCGTGCGCCAGCATGTGGCTGATGCGCTGCCGCAGCGATACGCGTTCGGCCTTCGGCATGGCCATGAGATCGCGCAGGGAGCGAATCTGCAACGCGCCCGTAATGTCGAGCACCTGATCGCCGATGGCGGCGCCTACATGCGAACCGGCGCCATGGCGGAAAGTGGCGAAGGGCAGGTTCTGGATGGGGAAATCGCACGCCGGATCGTTGGCGGATTCCACCCAACTGCGCAGGGCGGGGTCGTGCGTGTGGTCGATCATGGCAGTAATCCCAATTCGCGCAGGTCGGATACCGGCTCTTCGAACGAGCAGGAGCCGAAGCTGTGGGCGAAATCGCGGCGGGCGGCGGCGATCTGTTCGGCTGTAAGGCGATTTTCGCGCCAGCGCAGTTCTTCACCGGCAAATTCGAACGCGTGCACATCTTCCTCGCGGAGCGCGTCGAGCAGCAAATCCAGCCCGGCGCCGTGCCATGCGAACGCGGCGGCGATGAAGACGTTGAGGAATCCGTGCATGACGGCGCAGGGGCTGTCGGCGGCGTAAGTCAGCGGACGGAGCGAGCGAATGGCATGGTGCAAGCCGGCGGTCGCTTTGAACGGCAGGCGGCGACCGGCAGCGCGATGAAGGAAATCGGCGATGGTTTCGGGCGACGGGATGGCCTCGGGCGTCAGGCCGCCGGTGCGCACCTTGGCGAACCCGCCGGTCACCTGTTCGACCGGCACTTCGCAGTAAGTCGGCCGCGACAGCCCATGCGCGAGCCTGGTTTCGAGCGTTTCCACCTGGTGGGGCAGCGGGCCGGGCTCGCTATCCACCAGCAGCGAGATGCGCCAATCCTCGCCGAAGTGGGTCCAGGCGAGTTTCGACAGCGGCAGGACCACGCGATTGAGCATCCATCCGTGCGCGGACGTGCGGTAGCTCTCGTATTTCTCCGCGACATCTTTTAGCGGGAGCGCCGCCGGCGGATAAAGCCCGGCGTAATCGATCAGGTTCGCAAGCAAAGCTTCCAGCGCCGGGACGATGGCGGGCATCTTATTGCAATTTCCCCCGCCCGTCCACGCTCCAGATTTCTTCCACGCGATCGCCGCGCACGCCATACACGCGCTCGTGCAGATTCACCGCCACGCAAATGTGATTGGGAATCACGTGAACGCGATCTCCGATGGAGAATTCGCGGCCTGTGCCGGTGAGATCGATGAACCCGTGCTCCTCATTCATCTTGTGGAATCGCGCCGCGGGCGCTTCCACCACGTGTCCGAAACTCACATCGGCCGAATTCACCGGGCGGTCCGACGAGAAGGTCTTCGATCCGCCATCGATGATCATGTGGCCCGGCCGCGCTGCCGATACCACGGTGGCCAGAATCGTGGCGGCACAATCCTCCATGGCGCACCCGCCGCTGCGCACGGTGTTGACGTCGTTAAAAAGGTACGTGCCGGGGCGGATTTCCGTCAACCCGGCGATTTCGTGGGAGTGAAACAGGGTGGGCGTCGATCCGCCGCTCACGATTTCGACGGGAATTCCGCATCGCTCGAAATCGGCGCGGATGCGGGCGACGAGCGCGGTGAGATCGGCCATGGCGCGCGTGCCCTCGTCGCCGAGATCTTTAATGTGGCCGGGATAAAACGTGAGGCCGTGAAACGCCAGGTTAGGCAGCTCGCGAACCGCGCGGGCGAGGGCCAGTAACGTCTCTCCCGGCGCCACGCCAACGCGGCCTAAGCCGGCGTCGAATTCCACCAGCACTCCCACTTCGATACCGGCCTCGCGCGCGGCTTCGGAGAGCGCGCGGGCGGCGGCCAGGCTGTCGAGCGCCACAGTTACGTGCGTGCGCCGCGCTACTTCCATCAATCGCGCCAGTTTGCCGCGCCCGACGATGGGAAAGGCCACCAGCATATCGGCGGGCCCGGCGCCAAGCATCACTTCGGCTTCGGAGACTTTGGCGACGGTCAGACCGGCGGCGCCCAGCGCGAGTTGGCGCTTCGCCAGCATCACCGATTTGTGCGTCTTGGTATGCGGGCGGAGCCGCAGGCGGTGCGCGCGCGCGTATTCCGCCACCCGGCGCAGGTTGCGATCGAGGATATCCAGATCCACCAGCAGGGCGGGAGTCTCGATTTCAGAAACGAGCATCATAGATCGCTTTCTTGCTTTTTGTAGTGAATCAGAGTTTTCGCGGCGAGTCCGGCGAGGAAGATCCACACTCCGACCCGAAACTTGCCGTCGAGGGTGACAGCGGCCATCGCGGCCAGTGCGGCGTACGCGGCCATGGCCCAAAGAAAGCGCCTGAGCATCAAATCCCATTCTGGCACGCCCCCGAAGTCACCGCGGAATTGGTCCTTTTTGAGCCCGCGGAGGGACAGTCCTGGACGGAAACCGTCCAGGATTTCAGGTTCAACGTTGCAACTAAAGAACTTGGGCCGCCAGCCTGGACGGTTTCCGTCCAGGAATCGACGCTCCTCAAGCTAGTTCCAGCTTTTCCGACGAATCGAGGAAGGCCCAGCAAACGATGCCCAGGAGGTAGATCGCGGCGGAAACGTAGAAGGTCAGGTCCCAATTCTCGTGGCCCCATTCCAGGAGGTAGCCGGTGACCACGGGCGCCAGAAACCCGGCGAAGTTGCCCCACATATTCATGGCGCCGGAGAGCGTCCCGCAATACACGCCGCCCACGTCCATGGCCGTGCCCCAGGCTCCGGGCATCACCAGGTCGTTGCAGAAACTCGCGAAGCCGATGGACACCACCGCCATCACGGGATCCTGCATTCGGGTGGACAGCACCAGGAACCCGCTTGCGCCCAGAAATCCCAGGAACGCCACGTAGCGGCGCGCGCGCGGAACGCTGCCGGTGAGCCGTGCCAGGCGCGCCCCGAGATAGACTCCAGCCATATTTCCGATGCCGCCGAGGAACAGCGGCAGCGTTCCCAGCCACGCGCTTTGCACCAGGTTCATGTGCCGGCCCTGGCGCAGATATTTCGGCAGCCAGGTGATGTAGAAATACCAGCCGTAGGAAAGGAAGAAATACTGCCAGCACAGCATCCACACGGCGCGCGAGCGCAGCAGCCGCGACCACGAGATTCTGACGTGCGCCACCGCGTCGCCGGCCTGCTGCCGCAGCAAGTCGCGTTCGGCCTGGTTCAGGTTGGGATTTTGCGCCGGGTCGTCGCGGAACCAGGCATAAAACGCCACCGCCCAGACCACACCCACCGCCCCGAAAATCGGGAAAGCGTGACGCCATCCAACCAGGCCCACAATCCAAATGACCAGCGGAGGCGTGAACGCGCCGCCCCATCGCGCGCTGAGCCACATGATACCCTGCGCGCGGACACGCTCGCGTTTCGGCAGCCAGGTGTGAAACGCCCGGGTGAGATTGGGAAAGCAGCCGGCCTCGCCCGACCCGAACATGAACTGCGTGGTCATCAGGGCGAAGCGATTCCATACGAACCCGGTGGCGGCGGTGAAGCACGACCACCAGATGACGATGCGCAACAGCACCCGCCGCGGACCCAGCCGGTCGCCCATGAATCCGCCGGGCATTTCGAACAGCGAGTAAGCCAGCGCAAAGGCGCCCAGGCAATACCCCATCTGATGATCGCTGATGGAGAGATCTTTCTGAATGAACGGGGTGACTACGGAAATGCAGACGCGGTCGATGTAAGTGACTACCGAGAGAGTGACGGCGAAAAAGATCACCCAGTAGCGGACATTCGTGGGCCGTTCGGGGCTATGCGGCAGGACGCACCCCGAATCGGTAGACCAGGGCGCCGGCGCCGACCGTAGCAAACGCCAGGAGCGATGCCAGCGGCCGTTCCTTTATGCCGAAAATCACCATCGCAGTCCCGACCAGAATATAGAGGCCAGGGATCAGCGGGAAGGCGAAATCCACCGCGCGCAGCCGCTGCCATCCGGGTTGCCGGCGGCGGAACACCAGCAGCGAGATGACCGAGAGCACGGTGAATATCGTGAGGCTCATGCCAATGTAATTTAGCAGATCGGGAAATGGCGTGGCTGTCATCACGATGGCGCACGCCCCCTGGCTGAGAATGGCGACGATGGGGGTATGGAAGCGCGGGTGAACGCGCCCCGCGGCCGGAAAGAACGCGCGATTTTTGGCCATGGCATAATACACGCGCGGCCCCACCGTCACTTCGGCATTCACGGTCGACATGAGGCACGCCGCCATCAGGGCGGCCCAGATTCCGCCGATGCTCGGCCCGAACAAGTTGATGGCCGACACGGCGCCAGGGGCAAGATCGGGCTTGCTCGCCATCGCCGACACCGGCGTGGCGTAGATGAACACCACATTCAATCCCACGTAGAGCACGGCGACCACGGCGGTGCCCACAGCGATGGCGGCGGGCAGGGTTCGCTCCGGGTGGCGCACTTCTTCCGCCACGTAGGTAGCGGCGTTCCACCCGCTGTATCCCACCATCACCCACAACATTTCCACGAAGAATACGCTGGAGAGGGAGCCGTTCGATGCGCGCGCCGCGGGTTCGGAAAAGTGGCTCCAATGGCCGTTGCCGTAAGCGAACGCCAGAAGAATAAACCCGCCGATAATCACCAGCTTGCTCGAAGTGAGCACGTTCTGCACTTTGGCGGCGCGCCCCACCCCGAAACAGTTGAGGGCCGTGAACGCCGCGATGAGGGCGGCGGCGACTAACTGCTGCGTGCCCACATGGATGGCAAGATTTCCTTTGCCGAACTGCAACAGCGCATTGTCGCGATGCAGGCCGGGGAAGGCGTGGCCCAGATAGTCGGCAAACCCCAGAGATGCAGCCGCGATGGGCGCGGAAAAACCCGCGAAGAACGACACCCATCCCGTCATGAAGCCCCATTCGGGGCCGAACGCGCGCGAAAGGTACACATACTCGCCGCCGGAACTGGGAAAATTGATGCCGAGTTCGGAGTAGCTGATGGCACCGGCGAGGGCAAACAGCGCGCCCACCCCCCAACAGGCTAGAATCAACGTCGCCGACCCGAGCGCACTCGCCATGTACCCGGTGGTAACGAAGATGCCCATCCCGATCATGTTCGAAATCACCAGCGCGGTGGCGCTGAAGAAGCCGATTTGCCGAACCAGGCCGGGCGATATGGATTTGGGTTTTTGCATTTGGAGATGGGGCATCGGAACCTAAGGTTATTCTAAGCCAGCGTTCCGCCGCCGCGCCGGAACGGACTGATGATACTATATCTCTCTAAATTATGAAATTATCGCGCCACGCCCTGGCATTCTGTACCGCGTTTTGCTTTTTTGCCTGCGTCGGTCCTGCCGATGAGACGGCGGTCAATCCGCAAATCAGCAAGATTGCGGCCGATGTCTCCGAAGACCGCATGAAAGCCATCATCGAGAAGTTGGTGAGTTTTGGCACCCGCAACACCATGTCGGATCCCACCGATCCCGCGCGCGGCGTGGGTGCGGCGCGCCAGTGGATTCTCGAACAATTCCAGAGCTACAGTCCGAAGCTCCAGGTGCGTTTCGAGAAGTTTCGCGTGAAAAAGCAGGGCCAGCGCATCTTCAAAGACGTCGATCTTTATAATGTCATCGCCGTGCTTCCGGGCAAGACCATGCCGGAAACCGAAGTGTGGATCACGGGCCATTACGACAGCATTAACCTGGGGAATCGCACGCCGGCCGCGCAGACCAGCAGCGCCTCCACGAGCGGGCCGGGCGCCACGGAAAACCCGCTCAGCGTTACCCAGAACATGACGCCGGCGGACTTCGAGAAAGCCGCGGCGCTCCCCGCGCCGGGCGCCTGCGACGACGGCAGCGGTACGGCCGCCGTGATGGAACTGGCGCGCGTGATGAGCCAGTACGAGTTCGACAAGACGCTGGTGTTCGCGGCGTTCGCCGGCGAGGAGCAGGGGCTCATCGGCAGCAGCCTGGAAGCCGCCAAGGCCCACAAGGAGAAAGAAGCCATCGAAGCCGTACTCAATAATGACATCATCGGCACCGACCAGAGCGGCAACGGGCGCTTCGGCAACACCTCGGTGAACGTTTACAGCGATGAGACCATGGATTCGCCCTCGCAGCAGCTTTCGCGCTACGTGCGCGAGATTGCCGAGCGCTACATTCCGGCCATGAAAGTGGACACGATTTTCATGGGCGACCGTCTGGGGCGCGGCGGCGACCATACGCCGTTCCAATGGGAAGGCTACGCCGCCGTGCGCCTCTCCACGCCCAACGAGATTTACGCCAACCAGCATCACGCCACCGATCTGCTGGAGAACATGTCCGTGCCCTATACCGCGAAAGTGGCGCGCGTGAACGGCGTGGTGGCCGCGAGCCTGGCGCTCTCACCAAAAGCGCCGAACGTGATGCGCCAACCGCCGCCGCCGCGCGCCTGGGAGAAAACCGATGGCCCGACTCCGCCTCTGCCGCGCCGTCCGACGCCGATGATCTCACGCGGCAAATCGGGCTACGACGCGCTATTGCAATGGAAACCTGCCGGCCCGGACACCGCGATCAAGGGATACGCGATTGTCATCCGGCCGACGACATCGCCCTATTGGGAGCAGGAAATTTACGTCGGCAAAGTGACGGAATACTTGATGAAGGACGTCTCGATCGACGACATGAAATTCGGCGTGAAGGCGATCGGCGTGGATGGCGGCGAGAGTCTGGTGGCGCCTTACGTCTATCCGCCGCGGGCGAAGACGGAGATTCAGACGGTTCAATAAAGGCGGCGAGCGATAGGCCCGCGCCGGTTTCAGATCATCCGGGGCGCAGATCGCGTTCCGGCGGGCCGTTCCAGTTCCGGCCAACGGAACCCGCCCAACTGGCGCGTCGCGCAGCCTTTCGAGTTCCTGAAGAAAGCCGCCCGCGCATTCCGCACCACCGGGTCAGTCCTTTTCGGCCTTCAGCTTATCGACTGCCTCCAACGTTTGTTTCCATTGTTTCGGATTGCGAGTTTTGATGGTGTACGGCAGATTCGGGTCGCCGAAGAATTTTAGGACGTCTTGGCGCACGTCGGCGCCCACGGCGGCCGGCTGTTTGGCGGAAAGCTTGATTGCCAGGTTCGCGTACGCCTCGTCCGCCATGGCGTATTCTCCAGGCCGGGTGGGCGCGCCGGTATCGAAATCGAGGTTGGCCAGACGAAGGTCCTGCCGGCCGGCTTGCTGAAGAAGATGGCGATATTCGTCGAGCGTGCGCACGAAACTGGTCTCGAACAGGCTCTCGGTCCGGGGAGTCGGAGCTTGGAACGATAGCACTTTGAGAGGGCCGATTTTGGGCAGGATCGAAATCAGCAAGGCCAGGATGCGGGTTCCCGGTCCGCTCTTCTGATATTTTTGCGACCAGCGTTTCCGATAGCTGGCTTCGGAGAGATCGAAGACAAAATCCGCCCTCCTGATGCCCAGACTCGATTTCTTCAACTCGCTTTTCTTTAGCTTCCAGGCCACTCGGGTCATTTCCGGTATGAGGCGGCCGACTGCGTAGCGGTACGTTCCAAGCGCCAGGTCGAGATTGGGAAACAAGTCGTCGAGGTCCAGCGAATAAGTGTCGCGAAAGGCGCGATTCAGAAGATCTCTGGCAACGTTGAAGCCGATGAACTCGCGAAAATCTTCGGGAGCATACCGGCGGCGCGACATCTGCACCACATCAAACGCGAACTCCACGCGCATGTGATCGACGGGGTTTTCTTCGTAGGTCACCACCGAACCGTACTTCCGCGCGAGCTTGGGATACTCGATGGGAACGGAAATGTTGACCGCGACGGAATGGCCTTGTGTGTCCGCCGCGTAATGGGCAAGCGATCCCAGCGCGAACGCATACTCGTCCAGGTTCTGCGACTCACGTATCAGGTTCTCGACAAACTCGCCGCTGCGCACGTAGTGTACGAGATCGGTAAAGAACCGGTTGCCGAACGGATAATAGCCCATGTCCTGGATGATGCAGCCGGCATAAGCATAGGAATGCGCCTCCCGCACGGCGTTCGGATCGCTTGTTGGAAACCGCGCGAGCAAGAGAGGCTTGATGCTGTTATCCCAGGCGCTATCGACGATCGCCTCGTGAGTCAGCACCGAATACGCTTGCAAGGCAGGCGCGGTCAATAGAACGATTCCAAGCATTTTCGGCAGACACTCGATTCGTCGGCGGGGCACGGTCGACTCACAAGCAAATGGGATACCGGAACGTCTGTCATCCTGGAGATTGTTCCGGCCGGGTTTGCCGCATGTGTGCGCCTTCGCACGCCGCGAGGGACAAACTCGCTGCCGGACCGCGGTTTTCAAGCGTGCAGAAATCCGGCTGGGGAGGCAACGCCCCCCAGCCTGAAGCGGTCACTTGCCGCTGTTTTTGGCCGGACCTTTTTTGACCGGGGTCTTGCATTTGGTCTTGCACGCCATATCAGCACGAGTGTAGCGCAAATTTCAGACTGTTCACTCCTTAATGTACCCGGCGCACGGCTCTGGAGTATCTTGAATACAGAGGTCCACATGCACTCATCGCTCCCCCGCCATCTGTCCGCCGCTTTTCTGCTGGCCGTCTTCACGGCCTGCGCCAAACCTCCGATTCCAGCGCCAACTGCCGACGCGACCCTCGCGGCCAAGCCCGGCAAAGAGAAAGCCGTCTTCGCGGGCGGCTGCTTCTGGGGCGTGCAATCGGTGTTTCAACGGGTGAAAGGCGTGATCGCGACCACGGCGGGCTATGCCGGCGGGTCCGCCGATACCGCCACGTACGAACAGGTGGGCACCGAGACCACCGGACACGCCGAGTCCGTCGAGGTGGTCTTCGATCCCTCGCGCATCACTTACGGACAACTCCTGCGCATCTTTTTCTCGGTCGCGCACGATCCCACGCAGTTGAACCGCCAGGGGCCGGATGTCGGACCTTCGTACCGCTCGGTCATCTTCTACACCAACGAGGAGCAGAAGCGGCTGGCCGATGCCTATGTCGCCCAGTTAGACGCCGCCAAGGTGTTCCCTAAAAAGATCGTGACCCAGATTACTCCTCTCAAGGGCTTTTATCGCGCGGAAGATTATCATCAGGACTACGCTTACCATCATCCCGAGAATCCCTACATCGAGGTTTGCGACCGCCCCAAAATTGCCGCGCTCAAAGAACAGTTTCCCGACCTGTTTGAGGACTACAAGCCAGGCAAGAAGAGGTAATTTCTACTTGCCGCCGCGATAGAACACGCGCCAGACCTTGCCTTTCTGGCTCTCGGTGATGTAGAGCGAACCATCGGGCGCTTGCGCAACGCCATCGGCGCGGGCAAGCGCGTCGTTGGGATTCATGATCTTCTCCTTGCCGGCAAACCCGCTGGCGAAGATCTCGAATTTCCCCGAGGGATTCTTTCCCGCGAACGGCTGGAACGTCACGTTCGAGACTTCCTGCGCCAGCGGCGCGCGGTTCCACGACCCGTGAAACGCGATGAACATGCCGTTTCGATAGTGCGCCGGAAACTGCGCGCCGGTATAAAACATGGCGTCCACCGGCGCCCAGTGCGCCGGAAAACTGGCGATGGGCAGCTTGTATTGCGAGCACCGGCCCACGATTTTGCCATCGCCGCCGTATTCCGGCTGGAGCAGCAACTTCTGCGAAGGGTAATCGAAGAAGCAATAGGGCCAGCCGAAGTTATCGCCTGGCTCGTCGACGCGATACATCGGTTCGGCCGGCCGGGTGGCATTTTCCTCCGCCGTGAATTTATCGGGATACAGGTAGTCGAGCTGATCGCGGCTATTCATCACGATGTACAGATACCCGTCGTGCCATGCGATGGCGGGCATCTGCCGCATCCCGGTGGCGTACCGGACGCCGTCCGCCTGCGTCTGCCCGAGTTTGTGGTCGCTGAATTTCCAGATGCCGCCGTGCTGTTCGAGCAGCGGGCAGGGGTCCTGGCCCGGGGATCCTTTCTGCCGGTTGCGCACCTGGCAGGCGTTGGACGGCGCGCCGATGTTGATATAGAACGATCCCTTCCCGTCGAAGACGATTCCCTTGTCGCCGTGCTCGGGCTGGCCTTGGAGACCCGACGCCACTACCTCCGGCGGACCCGCGGGCTTGAGTTGGCCCGCCGTCATCTTATAGCGTTCGATTGAGTTGCGGTGCGCCAGCCACAGATAGCCATCGTGGAGCGCGATGCCGGTAGTGCTGCCTTCGCCGAACTTCTCGATGACGTCGAAGCGGCCATTTCCCTTGGAATCGTGCAGCGCGACTGCTCCACCGTTCATCAGCGCCACATACAGGTCGCCGTTGGGAGCCACTACGGCATGACGCGCCTCGCCGAGATCGTTCGCCACCACGAGCGCGCAAAATCCCGGGGGCAGTGTGAGGCCGCCGTTATCCGGGTCGCAGGCGATGGGCGCCCCGGCGGCGTGAATGGCGGAGTGAGGCAGAACAAGGAGTGCGGCCGCGGCGGCAGCCAGGCAAAGTGTGAGCTTCTTGGTGTCGATCATGATGGTGCCCGCGTGGAAAAGAGTCCTAAATAGTTTATACGTTAGGATAGGGACGTGAAGCAAAGCGCGATGTTCACGGCCCTTCTGGGGCTCGGTCTGGCGTCGTTTTTCGTGCGCGCGCAGAACCATTCGTCTACTCGCGACGGTGTGTATACGGATAACCAGGCCGAGCGGGGCGCAGATGCCTATAAGACGTCCTGCGCTTCCTGCCACGGCGCCGCGCTCGAGGGATCGGGCGCGCAGAATCCGGCGCTCACGGGGCCGGACTTCCTGACCAATTGGAGCGGCCAGCCGCTCGACGAGCTGTTTGAGAAAATTCAATCGTCGATGCCCGCCGACCGTCCGGGCTCCCTCTCGCGCACCGCAACGGCCGAAATCGTGGCGTACATTCTGAAGGCCAACAAATTCCCCGCCGGCAAGACGGGCCTGCCGGACGATGCCGGCGCCCTCAAGCAGATTCAGTTCGACTCGCCGAAGCAGTAGAGCCCGCAGGCAGCGCGGGAATTGCGGCTGAACTTAGAACACCACCCCCGTCGTCAGGGTGAGGGACCGGGGCGTGACGAAGTGCGTTCCACTGAAGGTCGACAGGAAATTGTACAGCGCCACCTCGTTCGTCAAATTCAAAATCGATAACTTCGCCGTCAGCTTCACCTTTTCGGTGTGGAGGAGGTTGTCGTCGCCGATGCCGAGATCGAGAATGCTGTGCGGAGCGACGCGCGGCGGGTTGTGATCGTCGTTTTCCGTGCCGGCCGGCGGAATCACCAGGCGCGTGGCGCCGTACGTGCCGGTGCAGGAGGTGATGCGATTGAGCAGGCTCGCATAAGTGGTGCCGCAATAAAATCCGATGGCAGCCTGCTCATCGGCGGTCAACGCCAAGGCCGTGGCCAGATCGGGAACGCTGCCGGCTACCAGTCCGCTGTCGAAGCGCCAGGTGAAGTCGATCCACGGACCGTTCTTCGGCAGCTGATAGCGCAGATTCGCGGTCTGCTCGTAGGCTTCGTCGTGATCGATGCGGAATACGCCCACGTCCACGGGCGAATTGAAGATCAGGCCGCCGTCTTCCGGTCCGAAGAATCGAGCCCGCGTGTGGCCGGCATTCAGGAACGCCTGAAAACCGTGAATGCTGGTAGTGGAAAGACGCGCGGCCACGCCATCGAGCTTGGATTTTCGCCAGGAAATCGGGAACGTCACCGGGGTGTCGAAAAGCACGTCGAAATCGTAAGCGGTATCGGTGAACTTCCAGAAATATTCCCCGTCCACCAGGAAATACTTGCCCAGGCGCTGCTGCAACCCGGTGTTGTATTGATTGCGTTGGCCGGGACGCAGCGGCGCGGAAGCGTAAGCGCCGAAGACATTGGTTGCGAGACCACCCACGCCGGACGCGCTCGAAAGCAGCAGGTTCTCGTTATAGGGAGTCTCCATCGTGTGCGAGTAACCCAAACGCAGCACCGTGCCGGTGTGCTTGAGCAGGTAAGAAATGCCGCCCCGCGGTTCGATGCCGGTCTTTTCGCTCAGGCCGTTGTACTGATCGACGCGCAGCCCGTAATTGAACGTGAAGTTGCCGGCGGTAAACGAATCCTGGGTGTAAAAAGCGTACTCGTTGATCTTGCCGCTGTCGCGAAAATGAAACAGCGAGCCGCCGCGCGTAAGGTCGTAGGGGACGAGTCCAGGCGCGAGATTGGGATTGACCGACAGCCCCAATCCCGCGCAGGCGCCGGGATTGGTCAGGGTCGGCGGCCCGGCGGAATCGCCGTTGGCGTCGACGCAAACCGGATTGAACGAAGGGTCGGTAATTCCCAGGAAGAAGTCCTCGAACAGCCGCGTCTGCTTGATCTCGGTGCCGAATTTCAAACTGTGGGTGCCGATTACGGTGGAAATGTCCGCGCGCACGCCGTAATTCAGCAGGTGACGATCCTGGGAAAGCGTGGCCGGGGTATCGTCGAAGGGATCGCGGCTGGGGTAGTAATTGACGAAGTCGCGCCGTACCCAAGGGTTGATGGTGAGAAGCGTGGTAGTGCCGAAGGTGTGCTGATAGCCCGGAGCGATGTTGAAACTCACCACCCGCTGGCGCTGATCCTGGTCGGGTTCGTCGTAGGAATCGGGAATCTGGAACCAGTTGCGGGCGCCGAAAAGGTTGAGGTGCAAAGCGTCGTGGCTGGTGGGCTGAAAGTCGATGCGGTCGAAGAAGGTCTCGTCGTTGCCCACGTCGTGCATGGGGTCGAATTCGGGGCTATCGAGAAATCGTCCGGTGCGATCGGAATTGAGCACCAGAAAATTGCCCAATTTCGCGCTGCCGAAGCCGAACGACGCCTTTTCGCCGACGGTCCCGAACGATCCGTAATCGGCGTCGAACTCGCCGAACGGTTGTTTGGCGAGGCCCGACCGCGTTACGCCTTCCACCACCAGGCTGGTCTTATCTCCATATTGCGCCGCCGCCGACCCGGTGATCATCTCCATGTTCTGGAATGCGTTTTCGGGCATCTGCGTGGAGAACGCCCGGCTCTGCTGGTCGCTGATGGGTTGTCCATCCACCACGTAGCTGGTTTGCGCGTGGTCTCCCTGCGGATGGAAGAAGCCGTTGGAATCGGCGACCACGCCGGGCGTGCTGAGCGAAATCAGGTCGGAAAGGCCCGTGCCGGTGGTCGGAAGATTGTTGATGAGGCTCTGATCCACGTCGCTGTGCGATGCGGGATTGAGATCGAGCTGCGTGTTGGAAGTCGCCGACACGTCGACCGTGGTAGTCTGCGGGCCTTCGATCTGTAGGGTGACGTCCAGCGTCATGGGCACGGTGGAGCGTATCGTCACGTCCTGATCGAAGTGGGAAAATCCCGGCGCGGCGATCGACAGGCGGTACGAATTCAGCGGCACATTGTTGAAGCGATATACGCCGTTTTCATCGGTGCGGGCGGACTGCCGATAGTTGGTAACCGAATTCTGCAGGCTGGCGACTGCGCCAACGATTACGGCACCCGAGGGATCGACCACTTTTCCGCCAACCGTTCCGGCACCGATGGATTGCGCTGTTGCCGTACAGGCACACAACAGCGCAAGCGCGAGTGTACGCATACACACAAGTTTGCTCAGGTTTGCCGATGGATGCCTAGAAATTCCTGGCAGGTGGGTTTGAAATGGCTACGAACGGGCTGTATTTTGCAATGGGCGGACATACTTTCAGACCTCGGCGGAAAAGACACGCTTCCGTTGGCCGCGGTTTTTGGGCCGCTTGCCGGCTGTTCAGCGCGCTGATTCCAGGGCGGACCGAGTTTGCCCCCGATGGATTTCCCGGGCCGAGAGCGACTGTCATCGACCAGGCGGGGATCTGGCCGCGCGAGCGCCCATTCCGCCCACTCACCGCCATGTTCCCGTCCGTTCGTTAAATTGTTCTTCTCGATTGCGGAAAACACGCTTACACCTGACAGAAATGGACACTGCCGTCATGACCACCCTCATCGTCGACGACGAGCCCGTCGCCCGCGGCGTGCTCCGCGAAGAACTGGAGTCATTCCCCGACATAGAGGTCATAGGCGAAGCGGCCGACGGCAGATCGGCGCTGGCAGAGATAGAAAGATTGAGTCCGGAACTGGTCTTTCTCGATTTGCAAATGCCGGTGATGAGTGGATTTGAAGTGGCGGCGAATCTGGCCGGGAAGACGACGCCCATCATCGTAATCGTCACGGCTTACGACCACTACGCGATTCGTGCTTTCGAAGTGGGCGCTGTCGACTACCTGCTGAAACCGGTCGAAGCCACACGTTTGCGGAAGACCCTGGAGCGCGTGCGCAATCTTCGCCGGCAGCCGATCGAAATCGCCAACCGCGCCGCGGCAATCGCCGCGGCTGCCCATCCGCTCTCCGTTCCATCGGCCCGAAAAATCGTGGCGCGGAACGGGTCCGACTATCTGCTTCTTGAAATCGACGAGGTTCTGGCCCTTCAGGCGGAACGCGAGTTAGTCTGGATCATCACACCGAAGCAGCGATATCTGGCTATGCAGTCCCTGGCCGGCATCGAACAGCGTCTGCCGGCCGCGCAGTTTCAGCGAGTCCATCGCAATGCCCTGGTGAACGTGAATCATATCCGCAAGATGAGTACTCTCACCAGCCAGCGGTGGCTGATCACGCTCAGCAACTCTCTTCAACTGATCGTCAGCAAGCGCCAGGCTCATCATATCCGCCGTATTCTCCACTGGTAAGACCAAGTCCGCCCATGGAACACCTCAGGCCGCCCATCGGCGGAAATATTCGTTGGTGCAAATTACGTAGGGTCCGCACGTGGTACCTGCCGATACTGAGTCCTATGAGGAGGCTACTGGCTTTTTGTACCGCGGGCATGCTGATTTCAGCTATCCTGGCGTCTGCGCAATCCGGCCTTCAGCGCCGCGTGCGAGGGCGATCGTTGTTTTGGGCCCTTCGGCTGAGAGAGGCTTCTTGTTCCGGCGAGGTTTCGAATTCGCATCGGCCGGCTCGCCCCAGGCGGCAACGGCTGCCGTACGGGCACCTGTGAGTTTGCTTAAGATTGAAGATAGCGGCCAGGAATTCCTGACAGGCGGAATCGAAACGGCGACCAACGGTTTGAAGATTCCGCCAGCGGGTTGCGATGCGAATTTTGTCGCTGAAAATCCCCACGATCCCGCTGGCTTAAACATTCCGCCCGCTGGGATTAGAATTGAGTTCACTGATGAGTTTTCCATTCGGATCGGCGGACCTTTGCGCTACTACCTTGAGGGTGGACGCAGCGCCAATTCGCACGTTGATTGTGGACGACGAGCCCGTCGCGCGCCGGGTGCTGCGCGACGAGTTGGGCGCCTTCGCCGATATCGAGATCGCTGGAGAAGCCGCCAACGGCCAGGAGGCCTTGCAAGAGATCGCACGCCTCAAGCCCGATCTGGTACTCCTCGACCTGCAAATGCCGGGAATCGGCGGTTTCGATGTGATCCGCCATTTGCCCGAGGGCGCGCTGCCGGTAGTGGTCATTGTCACGGCTTACGACCAGCACGCCATACGCGCCTTCGAAGCCGGCGCTCTCGATTATCTGCTCAAACCCGTGAGCCGGGAACGGCTGGAAAAGACGCTCGACCGGGTCCGCGCGCTGCGTGGCCAGAATCGCGAGGTTGCGGAATCGCTGGCGCACCTGAGTGACGGCACGGATGCCGCGAGCGGGCTTCGTGGGCGCAAAGTGGTGGGCCGCAATGGCGCAGAATATTATTTGTTGGATCTCGAGGACGTGCTGGCGTTTCAGGCGGAGCGCGAAATCGTGTGGATTCTGACCGCGCGGCAGCGGTACATGGCTACGCAGCCCTTGCGGAGCATCGACGAGCGGCTGCGCGGCTCGTTTTTTCAGCGGGTTCACCGCAATGCGCTGGTAAACGTGAATCATGTGCGTAAAATGAGCCCGCTGAGCAGCCAGCGCTGGCTCCTGACTCTCAGCAACGGTCAGGAATTCATCGTGAGCAAACGGCAGGCCAGCGCTGTGAGGCGGATGTTGCAGTGGTGAGAAGGCGGCTCAGTACCATCCATGCTGCCCTTTAATCAGCCCGTCCTGATCAATATCCTGGGACACGCCGGGGGCGCGCTGATTTTCGCCATTTTTCTGGTCCTTCTTTATAGCGAGCGCGGATGGTCGGGCCTCAAAGGCCGGTACCTTTCGGGAATCGCAGCCGCGCTGTCGCTGGTGTGGAACCTGGGATCGCTGGTGGTGCTGGTGCGGCCCAGCCTTCCCGCGGTCTGGCTGAATCTCGCGATTGCCATCAGCTTCTCCGTGCTGAGCCTGCTGCCCGCGGTGCTGCTGCATGTTTCCGTCGGTACCGAGCGGCCGCTCCTCGTGAAGTTCGGATACGCCCTTAGCTTCGTCGCCGTGGCCATGCATTTTTGGGAGATTCGCGGCAACGGTCCGGCCCTTCATCAAGTCGCGCTCCTGCTGATCACCATTGGATTCCTCGCGCTCACCACGCTGGCGGTGGCCGACGCCGCGTTCCGGGGCAAAACCGAGCATCGATTGAACGGCGCCCGCATCGCGGCTTCCATGTGCCTGGCGCTGTTTGCGATGTCGTTCCTGCACTTTGGCGCGGGCCACGCCAGCCAGGCGTGGTCGAGCGAGCTGATTGTCCACCATGCCGGCATTCCGCTGGCGCTTTTCGTTCTCCTGCAAGACTACCGCTTCGTCCTGCTGGACGCGTTCGTGCGCTTCCTGGCCAACGCTTTACTGGCGGCACTGCTGGCCGCACTGGTGATTGAAGCGGCGTTCCGGCTTGTCCTGGTGCAACGGGCGGTGCTTCAACCTTTGCCCGAGGCGATGCTGCTCATCAGCGTCTGCCTGTTTCTGGTGTTCTTTGCGTGGCTGCGCAATCTGGTGCAAGCTCTGCTGACGCATGCGGTCTTCCGCCAGGGAGATGTCGGGACCTTGCAAACCGCACTGCGGGAACGCCCGGTCTTCGATACCGAAGAGCAATACCTCGAATGGGCCGCTTCCAAAATGGCGGCCGCGGTGCGGACAGACGAGTTCGCTGTGGTCAGCCAGGCGAAGTTGGATCCCGAAGCGAAATTGCATGCGCCGGCGGTGGGCGCCGTGGGCGGCCCGGAATGGGCCGAAGCCGCGGTACCGGTCCGGCTGGCGCAGGGCAATTCGCGGCTGGTTTTGCTGGGGCGGCGCAGCGGCGGCCAGCGCTATTTCGGCGAAGACCTCGACGTGTTGGCCAAGGCCGCGGCGGACGTCGCGGGCCAGGTCGAATCTCTGCGGCAGGAAGAAATGACGCGGCTCGTAAGCCAGGCCGAACTGCGCGCCTTGCAATCGCAAATCAACCCTCATTTTCTCTTCAACGCTCTGAACACCCTGTATGGCACCATTCCGCGCGAATCTTCCATGGCGCGCCGGATGGTGCTGAACCTCGCCGACATCTTCCGCTACTTTTTGCAGTCCGACAAGACTTTTGTCACGCTCGCGGAAGAGATGCAGATTGTACGCGCGTACCTCGAAGTGGAGCAGGGCCGACTGGGCGACCGGCTGCACATCGAGATACAAGTAGACGATGCCGCGCTTCCGGTGCCCATTCCGGTGCTGTCGCTCCAGCCGCTGGTGGAGAACGCCATCAAACATGGAGTCTCGCAAAGGACCGAGCCGGGCTTCGTCCGCATCGCCGCCCGCCACGACGGCGACGATCTGCGGGTGACCGTGGAGAATAGCGGCGCGCCGGGAGTGCGCAACTCCACCGGGCCGGGCGTAGGGCTCGACAACGTGCGGCGCCGCCTCGCCATCTGTTATGGCGCGGCTTCCGACCTGCGCGTGGATTTCCAGCCGGAAACCGCCATGGTGGAACTGCGGATCCCGGCGGTCCGGCCGCAGGTTGTGCGATAAGCAGCTTGCTAAAATACTGGTCGATGACGGAACCGCAAGCCGATGCCAAACCGGCCGAGACTTTCGAGTCCTCGCTCGAGGAACTGGAGAAAACGGTCAAACAACTGGAGGCCGGAGACCTGTCGCTCGAACGTTCCATCGAGCTGTTCGAACGTGGCGTGGCTTTGAGCGACGCCTGCCGGAAGCAGCTCGAAGACGCCGAGACGCGAGTCGAAATGCTCATCCGCAAAGAGGGCAAGATGGTGGCCGAACCGTTCCGGACCGAAAAATCCGAGAAAGCATGACCCTGCGCGAATACCTCGCCCGGCAGCAGCAACTGGTGGAGACGGAGTTGGACCGCCTGGTCCCGCCGGAGAGGACGCCTCCCGAAACCATCCACCGCGCCATGCGGTACAGTCTTTTCGCCGGCGGAAAACGCATCCGCCCGATCCTGTGCATGGAGGCGGCATATTCCGCCGGGGGCGATATGGACGGTGTGATCGCCTGTGCCTGTTCGCTCGAGCTGATCCACACATACTCGCTCATCCACGACGATCTGCCGGCGCTCGATAACGACGATTACCGCCGGGGCAAGCTCACCAACCACAAAGTTTTCGGCGACGCCATGGCGATCCTGGCGGGCGATTCCCTGCTGACGCTGGCGTTCCAGGTGTTGGCGGAATTGCACACCGCCGACGATCGCAAGAGCCGCCTCATCGCCGAATTGGCGACGGCTTCCGGCACGGTCGGCGGCATGATCGGCGGGCAGGTGGCCGATCTCGAAGGGGAAGGGAAGACGCCGACGGCGGAACTGCTGGAATCGATTCATCGTGCCAAGACGGGAGCGCTGCTGCGCGCCAGCCTGCGCATGGGCGCGATCTACGCCGGCGCGGGCAGCGAGCCATATGCCGCGCTATCCTGCTATGGCGAGCACATCGGCCTCGCGTTCCAGATTGTGGACGACATTCTGGATGTGGAGGAATCGTCGGCGGCGCTCGGAAAAACAGCGGGCAAGGATGCGGCACAGCACAAAATCACTTTTCCCGCGGTCTATGGGCTGGAGACATCGCACCGGATGGCGCAAGAGGAATGCGCGCGGGCGCACCAGGTGCTCGCTCCGCTGGGCGATCGCGCCGCGCGCCTGCACGAACTGGCGGACCACATTGTGCGCCGCAAGTCATGAGCCGGACGCCAGCCAGTCGTGATTGTCCATGAAAACCCGGCTGGATCGTCTGCTGGTGGAACGGGGCCTGGTCGAATCGCGGGAAAAAGCCCAGGCGCTCATCATGGCCGGGGAAGTCCTGCTCAATGGCCAGAAAGCTTCCAAACCCGGCCAACCGGCCGCTTCCGATGCCGCTCTCGAAGTGCTCGCGCGGCCGCCTTATGTAAGCCGCGGCGGATTGAAACTGGCGGGTGCCTTGCAATTCTTCGCCATTGACGCGTCCGGCAAAGTCTGCCTGGATATCGGATCGTCAACCGGCGGCTTCACGGATGCGCTTTTGCAAGCCGGGGCGGCGCGCGTTCACGCCGTGGATGTCGGGGTTGGTCAACTCGCGTGGCCGCTACGCACCGATCCCCGCGTCCGCCTTCATGAAGGAATCAACGCGCGCGAGCTGCGTCCGGAGGAAATCGGAGAAGCGGCAGACCTGCTCACCTGCGATGTGAGCTTCATCTCGGTCACGCTCATTCTCCCCGCGGCGGTGCCCCTGTTACAGCCGCGCGGGCAAATGGTTATACTGATCAAACCGCAGTTTGAAGTCGGGAAAGGGCAGGTGGGCAAGGGCGGCATTGTTCGCGATCCGCAACTCCACCAGGCCGCTTGCCATCGCGTGACCGGCGCGGTGCGGGAATTTGGATTCGAGACCAGCATCATGGATAGCCCCATCCTCGGCGCCGAAGGGAATAAGGAGTTCCTGCTCTATGCCCGTCATTAAGACCGTGGGGGTGGTTTCGAAGCCGCACGTGGGGCCGGCGGAGGCGCTAGTGCCCAAGCTGCTCGAATGGCTCCATAACCGCGGCGTTTCGGTGCGCATGGACGAAGCGACCGCGTTCTATGGCGGCGGCGCCGGCATCTCCCGCGCCGATGTGCCCGAAGGCTGCGACCTGGTGATCGTGCTGGGCGGCGATGGCACACTGCTTTCCGCGGCGCGCGCCATCGGCCGCCGCGAAATTCCGCTCTTCCCGGTAAATCTCGGCGGCCTGGGATTCCTCACCGCCATCACGGTGGACGACCTGTTTCCCGAACTGGAGCGGGCGCTGCGAGGCGAGCACCGCGTGGCCCGGCGCAAACTGCTCAACTCGGAAGTGGTCCGCGACGGCCAGGTGGCGGCTACCTACGATGCGCTCAACGACGCCGTCCTCACCAAGTCCGACATCGCGCGCATGATCGACCTCGACGTGTTCGTGGACGATCAGTTCGTTTGCGCCTACAAAGCCGACGGGCTCATTATCTCGACGCCCACGGGTTCGACCGCGTACTCGCTTTCCGCCGGCGGTCCGATCATTTTTCCTTCCGTGCCGGCCATCTGCCTCACGCCGATTTGTCCGCATATGCTCACCAACCGGCCGGTGCTGGTGCCCGAAACCAGCCGCATCCGCGTGATCTCGCGCGGGCCCGACGAGAGCGTGTACCTCACCATCGACGGGCAGGTGGGTACTCCGATTCGCGAGCGCGACACGCTGGTTTGCCATAGCTCGCAGTATGCGCTGCACCTGATCCGGCCGCCGCGGCAGATGTTCTTCGATGTGTTGCGCCAGAAGCTGAAATGGGGGGAACGTTGAAGCGGCTATCGCTGACGTTTTGGATCTTCGCCGGAATGGCGGCGGGGGTGTTGGTGGGAGTCTTCGCGCCCGGGTTCGCCACCCACCTGCAACCGTTGAGCGCGATTTTTCTGCGGCTGATTCGGTCCATCATAGCGCCCCTGCTGTTCGCCACTTTGGTGCACGGCATCGCCGGCTCGGGCGATATCAAACAGATGGGCCGAATCGGACTGAAAGCCATCGTGTATTTCGAAATCGTCACCACGCTGGCATTGTTTCTGGGATTGGCCGCGGTGAACCTGGTGCGGCCGGGCGAAGGCGTATCCATCGCGCGGACTGCCGCCGATGCCGCGATCCCCGCGGCCCAGGCCGGGTTCAAGGTGGAGACCATTTTCCCCACCAGCGTGATCGACGCCATGGCGCGCAACGACGCGTTGCAGATCGTGGTCTTCGCGTTTCTGTTCGGGGCGGCCTGTTCGGCGATCGGCGCCAAGGCCGAGCCCGTCGTGAAGTTCTGCGGTTCGCTGGCCGAAGTGATGTTCCGCTTCACCAAATATGTCATGTACATGGCGCCTTTGGGCGTGGGCGCCGCCATCGCGGTGACCATCGGCAGCAAAGGCGTGAAAGTGCTGTTCGGACTGGGGCAACTGATTGCCAGCATGTATGTCTCGGCGGTGCTCTGCATTGTGGCGGTGCTGCTTCCGGGGCTGATTGTTTTTCGCATTCCGTTCGGGAAGTTCTGCCGGGCGGTCCGGGAGCCGTTCCTCATCGGGTTTTCGACGGCATCCAGCGAAGCCGCGCTGCCGATCGCGCTCGAAAACATGGAGCAGTTCGGAGTGCCGGGACACATTGTGGGCTTCGTCATTCCCACCGGATACAGCTTCAACCTGGTGGGCAGCGCGCTGTACTTATCGCTGGCGTCGGTATTCGTGGCGCAGGCGGCGGGAATGCATTTGACGCTCGGCGAACAGCTGGCGATGATGCTCACCTTGATGTTGACCAGCAAAGGCGTGGCCGGCGTTCCACGCGCGGCGCTGGTGATTCTCGCCGGCACGCTGGCCACTTTCCGCCTGCCGATGGAAGGCATCGCGGTGCTGCTCGGCGTGGACGCGATCCTCGATATGGCGCGGACATCGTTGAACGTGCTTGGAAACTGCCTGGCGAGCGCGGTGGTGGCGCGATGGGAGGGGTACAAGCTGTAATGAACGCTTTCCGCATCGCGCTCGCCAACCTCCATTTTCCCGCCACACCCGAGGAATCCATGACGCTTGCCGAAGGCGCCATCGCGCAGGCAGCGGCGGAGGGCGCGCGCATCGTCTGTTTTCCGGAGTGCTTCGTTCCCGGCTATCGCGGCATGGGCAAGGTCGTGCCGCCGCACGACCCGGCATTTCTCGAGCGCGCCTGGTCCGCCATCCGCGCGGCCGCCGCGAAAGTCCAGATCGCCGTCATCCTGGGAACGGAGCGCGCCACCGCCGCCGGCCTGCACATCACCGCGCTGGTGATCGATTCGAAGGGAGCCATCGCGGGTTTTCAGGACAAGGTGCAGCTCGATCCTTCCGAAGAAGGCACCTATGTCGCAGGGGCGGAGCGGCACCTCTTCCATACCGGTCCGCTGACCTTCGGCATCGCCATCTGTCACGAAGGCTGGCGCTATCCGGAGACGGTGCGATGGGCCGCGCGGCGCGGGGCGCAGATCGTGTTTCACCCTCACTTCCACCAGGCTGAGCCGGGCAGTTACCGTCCCACGACTTTCGCCGACCCGGCCAACACTTTCCACGAAAAAGCCGCCTTGTGCCGCGCCGCCGAAAACACCTGCTGGTTCGCCATGGCGAACTTTGCGAGCGACGGATCCCCTACCACGTCAGCCGTGGTGCGGCCCGACGGAACCCTCTTAAGTTACCAGCCGTACGGCCAGGCGGGGCTTCTCATCGCCGATCTTGACCTCGACGCCGCCACTGGTCTGCTGGCATCCCGCGCCAAATCCGCATAGCGCGTTACAGTAAATACGAGGTACCGCTCTTGTTCAAATTTACAGTTGTGCTCTCGCTCACGGTTTGCGCCCTGTCCGCGCAGACTAACGCCAGTCGCGCCAGCGGACCCGCCGGCCTTGACCTGACCGCCATCGACAAGTCGGTCGACCCCTGCGTGGACTTCTATCACTACGCCTGCGGAACCTGGATGAAAAACAATCCGATTCCGCCCGATCAGGCGATGTGGGGCCGCTTCAGCGAACTGCAAGACCGCAATCGCGATATCCTGCACGAGATTCTGGAGCAATCGGAGAAGGGAGGCGCGAGCCGCGACGCCACCACACAGAAGATCGGGGACTTTTACGGCGCCTGCATGGACGAAAAAGGCATCGATGCCCGCGGGCTGACGCCGCTCGAGCCGGAACTGGCGCGCATTCGCAATCTCAAAGACAAGGCGCAATTGGCGGATGTCATCGCGCACCTGCAATCTATCGGCGTGGGAGCGCTGTTTGCCTTTTACTCCGGCCAGGACTTCAAGAACTCGAACGAGGTGATCGCGCAGTTCGACCAGGGCGGCCTCGGCCTCCCCGACCGCGATTACTACCTTAAAGACGATCCGAAATCCGTGGAATTGCGCCAGAAGTACGTCGCCCACGTGGCGCGCATGATGGAGCTTGCGGGCGCGAAGCCCGACCGGGCGAAGGCCGATGCCGATTCCATCATGAAGTTGGAGACGGCGCTGGCCAAGGGATCGCTCGACCTGGTTTCGCGGCGCGACCCGGAAAAGGTCTATCACAAGATGACCAAGGTGGAGTTCGTGGCGCTCAGCCCGGACTTCCGCTGGAACGACTTCTTTACCACTACCAGGGCTCCCGCCTTCGAGACGATCAACGTTGCCTATCCGGAATTCGCGAAGACCGTCAACACCGAGATCGAGAACACCCCGCTGGCGGATTGGAAGACCTATCTCACCTGGCACCTGCTGCACAGTGCGACGATGTTCCTGCCCACGCCGTTCGTCAACGAGACCTTCAATTTTTACAGCAAAACTCTCAATGGAACGGAAGCTCTGCGGCCCCGCTGGAAGCGCTGCGTGGACTACACCGACGGGGACCTGGGCGAAGCGCTGGGCAAGAAGTACGTCGAAAAGACGTTCGGCGCGGAGGGCAAGGAGCGGACTCTGAAAATGGTAGCCGCGCTGGAGAAGGCGCTGGGCGAGGACATCCAGCAGCTCGATTGGATGACGCCGGAAACCAAACAACAGGCCCTGATCAAGTTAAAAGCCATCACCAACAAGATCGGCTACCCGGACCACTGGCGCGACTACTCCAGCGTGATCATCAAACCCGACGATGCCCTGGGCAACGACATCCGCTCCAACGAATTCGAGTTCCACCGCGACTTGAACAAAATCGGCAAGCCGGTCGACCGCCAGGAGTGGGCCATGACCCCGCCCACCGTCAACGCCTATTACGATCCGGAAATGAACAATATCAATTTCCCGGCGGGTATTCTGCAGCCGCCGTTCTTTTATAAGAACGGGGACGAGGCGGTCAATTTCGGCGGCATCGGAATGGTGATCGGGCACGAACTCACGCACGGTTTCGACGATCAGGGCAGCCAGTTCGATGCCCACGGGGACCTGAAAAACTGGTGGACGCCCAAGGATTCCCAGGAATTCCACCAGCGCGAGGCCTGTATCGCAGACGAGTACGGCGGATTTTCGGTGGCGCCCGGGGTATTCGTCAACGGCAAGCTGACACTCGGCGAAGACACGGCCGATAACGGCGGCGTGCGCATCGCGCTCATGGCGCTGTTGAATAGCATCGGCAACAACACAGCGAAGATCGACGGCTACACGCCGGAGCAGCGCTTCTTTCTCTCGTTCGGGCAGATCTGGTGCGAGAATGCCCGTCCCGAGGCGCTGCGCACGCTGGTCACCACCAACGAACATGCGCCGCCGGAATTTCGCGTGGAGGGCGTGGTAGAGAACTCGCCGGAGTTCCGCCAGGCGTTTTCGTGCAAGGTCGGCCAGCCCATGGCTCCGGCCCACGCCTGCCACGTGTGGTGATCGGAATTCCCTAAGGCACCGCTCGCGCGCGGCGGCGGTGCCTGTTCTTCACAAACAAATTCTCACCGCTCGCCGGTGGATTTCCGTTCCCGCGCGCTCCAGCGCCTCGCGCGGGAGCGAGCGCTGGATCTCTTCGAAGAGTTCGCTCTCCTCGCGGCGAATGTGGGCCGAAAGAAGCTGAAAGAACTGTTCCAGAAGTTCCACCGCCGGCGCCGACCGCATCCGGTCCACCAACGCCTCCAAGGCGCGATGTTCGGCCACCAGCGTGCGAATCAAAGGCAAATCGCCGCACGCCGGAAACAGCACCTGTTCCTCGATTTCGAAGTGGTTGGTCAATTCCAGTTCGTACTGGTCGACGACCCGGCGAGCCTGGCGCGCAACGTTTTCGGGCGAGGAATTCTCCGCCAGTGAGCGGCGGCAGAGAACACAAAGAGCCAATCCGTGCTGGTGCTGGCGGGAAAGGGGAATCAGAGTGGGGTCGCGCAGCATACCTACGTCTATAATTTAACTTACGCCGAAAAAACTGTCGCATCCCCAGAATCCCCGGAAATTGTCCCCAGAAAAAGCGCGTCACCGCCCCACTTCGATCGCCGCCTGGGCAGCGCTGGTGTTGGCAACCTTGATTGCCTACTTTCCCGCGCTTGGCGGGGGAATGCTCTGGGATGATTCCGCCCACGTGACCGCGCCCGCGCTCCGGTCCCTCCACGGACTGTGGCGAATCTGGTTCGAACTGGGCGCCACCCAGCAATATTACCCGCTCCTGCACAGCGCATTTTGGCTCGAACACCGGCTCTGGGGCGACTCCGTCCTGGGTTATCACCTGGTCAACGTCTTGCTGCACGCCGCCTGCGCCTGCCTGGTGGTGCTGATTGTGCGCCGGCTCGCGTTGCCCGGCGCATGGCTCGCCGGATTCGTTTTCGCGCTCCACCCTGTCTGTGTCGAAGCCGTCGCCTGGATTTCCGAACAGAAGAGCGTTCTCTCCGGCGCCCTTTGCCTCTCCGCGCTCTTCGTCTATCTCGGGTTCGACCATTCCCGCAGCCGGCGATCTTACGGAGTTGCGCTGGGATTGTTCGTCTCGTCCATACTTTGTAAATCGGTGACCGCAACGCTTCCGGCGGTGATTCTGGTCGTCTTCTGGTGGCGGAGCGGCCGGCTCGCCTGGAAGCGCGAGGTGTTGCCGCTGGTGCCCTGGTTTGTATTGGCGGTCCCGATGGGGCTTTTCACGGCTTGGGTGGAACGAACGTATATCGGCGCCAGGGGGAGCGATTTCGACCTCACCTTGGTGCAGCGAACGTTGATTGCCGGCCGCGATCTCTGGTTTTATGCCGCGAAGCTGATTCTGCCCATCGGCCTCAGCTTCAGCTATCCGCGATGGCAGATCGACTCCGCCGCCTGGTGGCAGTATCTTTATCCTCTGGGCGTCCTGGGAGTGGCGGTCTGCCTGCTGATTGCCGCCCGCCGCACTCGCGGACCACTGGCGGCATTTCTGGTTTTTGCCGGAACGCTGGCTCCGGCGCTGGGATTCCTCAACGTGCTGCCGTTTCGGTACTCCTGGGTCGCCGACCATTTTCAATATCTTGCCAGCCTCGGCCTGATTGTGCCGCTGGCGGCGTGGGCCGCCAGGGGAGTGCCGCGCCTGCTTCCGGCCGCGGCACCTACGGGCACGGCCGCTGCCGCGCCACTTCTGTTGCTTCTGGGGATCCTCACGATTCGCCAGAGCGCGCTGTACAAAGACGAGGAAACGCTCTACCGCGCCACGCTGGAGCGCAATCCGTCGAGCTGGCTGGTACACAACAACCTGGGCATCGTTCTCGAGGGGCAGCCGGGCCGAACGCTCGAGGCCATCGCGGAATTCCAGGCGGCGCTGCGATTGAGCCCGGTTTACGCCGCTGCCGCTCACTTCAACCTGGGCGATGCCTACTCCCGGCTCGACCCGCCCGATCTCTCGAAAGCCATCGAGGAATACCAGGCCGGTTTGCGGCTCAAGCCGGATTACATCGAGGCCCACACGAACCTTGGCACGATCCTGGCTGGAATTCCCGGGCGGACGAACGACGCCATCGCCGAATTTCAGAAGGCGGTCCGGCTGGAACCGGATCTCGCGCAGGCTCACGCCAACCTCGGGAGCGCCCTAGCCCAGGCGCCCGGACGGCTTCCGGAGGCGATTCAGGAATTCGAGACCGCCGTGCGCCTCGATCCCAACATGGCCGAACTGCGTTGTAATTTCGGTAGCGCCCTGGCCCAGATGCCCGGCCGAATGCCCGATGCGATCGCCGAATTTCAGGCCGCGATACGCCTCAACCCGGGTCTTGCCGCCGCGCATTTTCTTCTCGGCACCGCCCTCACCGCGATGCCCGGCCGGACTCCGGAGGCCGTCGCGGAATACCGGGAGGCGCTTCGACTCCAGCCGGATTATCAAGCGGCACAGCAAGCCCTGGACTCACTGACCCGCGGCCAAAGCGAGCAGTGACCATAATTTTGGCTCACCCATCGAAAAAACTCTCCCGCAAAAAATTAATTGGCCGAATCCAAAAAATCCTATTGCCATCGAGGTCTTTCGCGCATATAATCAACCCCATTATTCAGTAAAGACCGCCCGACGGAATCGGGCTAATTCTGGGTGACGGAGTTGACAATGAAGTTTTGGGGGAGAAGTGTACCCACGGTTCTGAGGCTATTCGCGCCTCTGGCTACCTTAGCGCTGGTATTGGTTTTATCTGTACCAGCAAATGCCCAATCCAGTATTGCCGGTACAGTTGCAGGCCAGGTGACCGACGCTTCGGGCGCCGCTGTACCGGGAGCCGCTATCAAGCTGGTTGACACCGCCACCGGCGCGGCGTTCGTCAGTGTCAGTAACGATGCAGGCCGCTACAATTTCCCGACGGTTCCTCCCGGGAAATACGACATAACTTTCAGTAAAGAAGGCTTTTCCACTTACGACATCAAAGCGCAGGACGTAAAAATCGGTATCGTTCTGACGCTCAATGCGAGCCTCAAAGTAGGCTCCACATCAACCACGGTGGAAGTATCGGCCACCGTCGGCGCCGAGTTGCAGACCATGAATGCCACGGTCGGCAACACGCTCAACAATACCTCCCTGATGGTGCTTCCAAACCTGGGCCGCGACGCCACCTCCATGGCGGTATTGCAGCCTGGCACGACGCTCAGCGGGCAAGCTGCCGGGAGCCCGGCGGATTTGAATACCTATCAGCTCGACGGCGCCAACGTTACTGACGATATGGGCGGTAACGTTACTACTTACCAGACGAACATGAACGGCCTTGGTGGAACCCAGACCGGCGGCAGTCCCTCAGGTGTGATTCCCACGCCGGTGGAGAGCATCGAAGAGTTCAAGGTGTCAATCAGCAATCAGACGTCGGACTTCAACAACTCGTCCGGCGCCCAGGTTCAGATGACGACCCGCCGCGGCACAAATCAGTTCCACGGCGCCGGCTACATGTTCTATTTCGATAATGCGATTGGCGAAGCCAATTCCTGGAAAAACAATCACACCCCGTTCACCTATGGATCGGAGTCGTTTCCGGATACACCGGTAGATTTTCCCAAGAACCATCGCAGCCGCTTTGGCGGGGCGCTCGGCGGCCCGCTGCTTCCCAAGGAATTCGCCGGAGGAAAGTGGTTCTTCTTTTTCAATTACGAAGGATTGCGATTCCCCAATGCGGTGGTTTATTCAACCTCCGTGCCCTCGCCGTTGCTGCGTGCCGGCGTTATTCAGATTGCGAACTCGGCCGGTGTTTACGTTCCTTACAACCTGAATTCGTCACCAGTTACCGTCGGCGGCGCCACGTACGCGCCCGCAACGTGCCCGGCCGGCGCCTGCGATCCCCGCAACCTTGGCTTGAACCCGATCGTGAATGACATCTGGAGCAAGATGATTCCGCTCCCCAACAATCCTCTGGGCGGCGACGGTTACAACACACTGGGCTTCCTCGGAAGCCTCCGTGAACCTTTGACCACGAATAATTATGTGGGTCGCATCGACCATGACTTTGGCGATAAGGAGCACTTCTACGCAACCTATCGCGACTATAAGCTGATCAACCTGACTGGTAACCAGGTCGATATTGGCGGCTTTTTCCCCGGCGATAAGCTCGGCGTACCGGCTGCGGTAGCACCCCGGCCCCAGCAGCCTTCGGTATGGACCGCGGGATTGACCAGTGTAATCAATCCCACCACCACCAATACCTTCGTATTCAGCTACCTCCGCCAATTCTGGCAGTGGGGCAGCGATAACGGCCCGGCGCAGGGCTTCGGCCTCGGCGGTGCGCTGGAAATCGGCGGCGAAGGTCAGACCAGCCCGGGATTGAATCCCTACAACGTGAACTCGCAGAGCGTGCGCCAGCGCTTCTGGGATGGCCAGGACAAGAGCATCAAGGACGATGTCAGCACCTTGAAAGGCAACCATCTGTTCAGCTTCGGTGGAACTTATCAGCGGAACTTCGATTTCCACTCGCGCACAGATAACGGAGAAGGCACCAACGATCAGATCAGCTACATCTCCACCTCGTCGGGTCTCAACTGGACTTCGCCTTCCGTACAGTACATACCCAGCACGGTCCCATCGAACCAGTACTCCACCTATGAGGCTGAATATGCCTATGTGACCGGCATCATCAGCTCGACTCAGGTGATGTACACCCGCGCTTTGCCGAACTTGTCGCCGCTGCCGATTGGTACGCCGGCGACCGACAAGTCCATCATCCCGTATTACAGCGTGTACTTCCAGGATACCTGGCACATGAAGCCCAGCTTTACCCTCACGTACGGCTTCGGCTGGAACCTGGAAATGCCGCCCTATGAGTTGCAGGGGAAACAGGTCGCCCTGGTGGATTCCAATGGCGAGCCCATCGCCACCAATTCGTTCATCGCACAGCGGCTGGCTGCCTCGCTGCAAGGGTCAACCTACACGCCGGAAATCGGTTATGAACTCGTGCGAGACGTCGGCAGCGGCCTGAAATACCCCTACAACCCGTTCTACGGCGAATTCAGCCCACGCGTCTCCTTCGCTTGGAACCCTCACTATAGCGACGGCTTACTTGGCAAGGTTCTCGGCAACGGCAAGACCGTACTCCGCGGCGGATA
>Ga0335073_10001332_pt1 | contig 32922 bp, 28 predicted proteins | sample Lox_Sample_22_FD_207093 | JGI IMG/M metagenome (GOLD analysis project Ga0335073, IMG submission 207093) | Soil microbial communities from Loxahatchee National Wildlife Refuge, Florida, United States - Lox_Sample_2.2 | ecosystem: Environmental > Terrestrial > Soil > Wetlands | place: USA... | reverse complement strand
GGCCTCTTTCGCAGACACGCCATTTGACTCCCAAGCCGGTTTATTCTCCGCGCCAGCCACACCCACAAGCTCAAGCGCCAGCCCATCCCAGTCACGAAACGTAAGCACAGGCTCATCGAAGCGCCGCGCCGGCTTGTCGTATTCCACGCTGTGGCGCGTGAGCCGCTCGATCCAGAAACCAAACGATTCCGCCGGGACAGCAAAAGAGATGGTCGTCGCCTGGCCGGTGCCGCGTCGTCCTCGCTGCACGTGGCTCCAGGGAAAGAAGGTAAGGATCGTGCCCGGATTGCCCTTCCCATCGCCAAAATAAAGATGATAAGTGCCGGGATCGTCGAAGTTGACTGTCTGCTTCACCATCCGCAGTCCGAGAACGCCGGCATAGAAGTCGACGTTCTGCTGCGCGTCGGTGGCAATCGCGGTAATGTGGTGGATTCCAGGAATCGAATCAGGCATGGCTTTTCTCCGCTCAACAGCAGATGTGTTTGGGTGAAATTGGATTCAGGTCAGCGTTGCGGCCTGAACGGGATGACCTGCGCGCCCTTGCCGCCGTTCGTGACCGGCCCGGGCGCTTCCCCCTGGGCCGCGCGTAGCTGCGGCGAGCTGAAGTTGCCGAAGTCGAGCGTCTGCGTCAAGGATTGCCTGCCCTTGCTCTCCGTCCACTGCACCCAGCGCACGAACGGACGCTCTTCGCCAAGGCGGTATTTGTCCTGAATGATTACAGAGATGCGGTAGCCGTTCTTCAATTTGCGGCTCCAGTCGGATTCGAGGTCGTGATAGCTGCCGCCGTGTCCGCGAAATGCCTCCTGCAGCCGCTTGGGCGCAAAGGTGTTCATGTTCGCGTTCTGCAGCCCCATGTTTTCGATGCCGCCCGGCGCGCCGAACTGCACGCCGATCATGTGTCCCGCGTGGTCGCCCGTTCCCCCGGCAAGGTCGCGCTGCGCCTGCACGTCGCGGTGCGTGGCTACCTGGCCGGGAACGCCCAGTTCGCCGGCCGCCTCTTTGTAGAAATAGTCCGCCAGTGTCCAGTTGCGAAATGTAAATCTGCTGCTTATGTCCGGTAGCGCCATCTGCGACCTCCTGCCAATCTGGCATGCTGCGTGCTCGTCGATTATTGCCAGTTCACAAAGGCTTGTGCGCCATAAGAAAACACGATGCCCCAAGAAGGCCTTTTCCCTGCAGTATACGAGGTACAAAGAAAAGATATGAGATTTCTCGGAAAGCTCATCCTCGTCGGATTGGTTGTGTTCCTCGGCATCCAGTTCATTCGTCCCGCCCTGAATAACCCGCCCGTCACCGCCGAGATTCAGGCGCCGCCCGAAGTGCGCCAGATCCTCAGGAACTCATGCTACAACTGCCACTCGAATGAAACCAAACTGCCTTGGTTCGACCAGATTGCGCCCGCCTACTGGCTGGTTGCGCATGATGTGAAGACAGCGCGCGCTCACCTGAATTTTTCCGAGATCGGAAAACTGCCTCCGGCAGCGCAGCGCGGAGCGCTATTCGAGGCTGTGAATATGATTCAGCTGGGGGCCATGCCCCTGTCGAGCTATCGACATGTTCATCCGGATTCGACAGTTTCGCCCGAGCAGCTCGCCGTGCTCAAAAATTATCTTGATCCATTTCGCCCCACGCCTGCCGCCAGCGCAGAACAGACCGCAGCCGACGATGCGCAGTATAAGAGCTGGGTCGCAGCCATCGGCCCTGCTCCAGCCGTGCAGCCAGAGTGGAACGGACTTGCTTTCTTCCCCGACTACAAAAACTGGAAGACCATCAGCTTGACTGACCGCGGCGACAACCACACTATGCGCGAGATTCTTGCAAACGACATCGCCATTCACGCCATTGAAACGAAGCAGATTCAGCCGTGGCCGGACGGCGCGGCCTTCGCCAAAGTCGCGTGGGCGAAGCTGCCCGATGAGAAGGGTGTCGTGCATCCAGGTCCTTTTATCCAGGTGGAGATCATGGTCAAGGGCAAGACGAAATACGCCTCCACCGCCGGCTGGGGATGGGGCCGCTGGCGAGGCGCTGACCTGAAACCGTACGGCAAAAATGCCGGCTTTACCGGAGAGTGCGTCAGCTGCCATCTGCCCGTGCGCGACAACGATTTCGTATATACCCTACCCATTCCGGGAGAACGGTGAGACCCATGACACGACTTATCTTTCCTGGCGCTGCTCTGCTTCTGATCCTGGCTTCCGCTGCGGCCATCGCCGTCCCTCTGACTCGGACCTATTCAACCAGCCGGCGGCCATTGCCGCCAGCAAGCTGCCCTTCAATCCGCTGTCGTGGAAGATCATCACTTCGAGCATCGATACGCAGCGGCACACCATGTCCGCGCTCCTTGGCAACGATCTCGCTATCCGGAGCGCGCGCGCCGGACACCCCGGTTATCCGGACGGGGCTGTGCTCTCGCTCGTGACATGGTCGCAGCGCGAGGACCCGCACTGGTTCGGAGGACGCATCCCGGACGGGGTGCAAACAATCGAGTTTGTGATGGTGGGCGGCAAAGACGCGGGCACGTCATATCAGCGATATGAAGGTCCGCAGCTCCAACCCGCACGGCCCGACGCTCAGTTCGCATCGGCCCGGCGGGACGCGATTTTGGCCGAACGCGCGGCAGTTATGCCGTAGAGATTGAACTTGCTGACATTCGCTTGGATTCCGACGCCGCTAAGCGCCACAAAACGCCGCAACTTTTCCCCGAATCGGTGTTCCAATAGGTAGAGGTTTTGGAGACTCACTGCATGGGTTTCCGAGTATCGTCAGCTGGCTGACCCGAAACGTCCGGCAGCAGTTTGACGGGAGGTTTTACATTGCGCGTATTGCGTTATCTTGCTTTGCTTGCGGTTCTCACAGTACCGGCGGCATTCGCTCATTCTCAGGTGGCCGTGGGCATAGGCATCGGCCCAGTGGTTGATTACCCCGCTCCGGTCTATGTCGGCGGACCGCCAGTCTGCGCCTGGGGCTACTATTCTTACTATCCTTACGCCTGTGCTCCTTACGGCTATTACGGTCCTGACTGGTTCTTCGGCGGCATCTTTATCGGCGCTGGTCCGTGGTATAGCGGCTGGTACGGACGCCCGTGGGGTTGGGGCTGGGGCCATCCATGGGGCGGCTGGGGCTGGGGCGGCCATACCTACTATGGCGGCGGCTACGGCTATCGCGGCGGTTACAGCACTTTCGGCAACGGCTATCGCACCGGCGGAGCCTACGGCCGCTCACCTCTTAATGGAGGAAGCCGCACGATTGGCATGAATGGCTATCGCGGAACCTATAACGGGTTCAACGGCAGCTCGGGATTCCGCAGCGGATACAACGGCTATTCCGGGTTCCATGGTTACAGCGGCTCATCGGGCTTCCACGGCTATAGCGGCGGTTCCACTGTCCACAGCTTTGGCGGCGGTGGTTTCCACGGTGGAGGCGGCTTTAGCGGCGGATTCCATGGCGGTGGCGGTGGCGGTTTCCACGGCGGCGGTGGTGGTCACCGGTAATTCGATCGCAAGCAGAAGAAAGGCCCGCTCATCAGGCGGGCCTTCACTTTCCGGCCGCTCTTGCCAATCCCGCAATTGTTGTCAAGTCCCCGGATTCAGTCAAATTGCAGCTAATTAACTCTGCAGCAATCATATAGAGGAGCTGTTGGCCTGCGGGGTCATGCGCCGAGCTGGGCCGCCATGGCCGCAATCCGGCCTGCAGCATCGGGATGAGCTAAGGCCTGCGCCTGCTCGCCCATCGCCCGCAGCTTCGCACGATTGCCGAGCATGGCAGTCAGGGATTCCAGCAACCTGGCCGGCGTCACCTCCGCCTCAACCTGCATCTTTGCCGCGCCTGCTCCGGCCATCACCTCGGCGTTCCTGCGCTGGTGATCGTCCGCCGCGCCGGGAAAGGGAACCAGCAGTGCAGGCTTGCCTGCGGCCATCTCTTCGGCGACAGTGCTCGCTCCGCTGCGTGACAAAACCAGGTCGGCGGCTTCAAAGCGCCGCGCCATATCGTCAAGAAAGGCATGCACCTGCCACCGCGCTGGATCGGCCCCGCTCGCGGCATAGGCGGTCTGCGTCTCCTCGACATGGCGCGCTCCGGACTGATGCAGAATCGTGAGCCCTGGAACTGCATCGAGCAGTTTGGCCGCGATCTGCGGCATGGTCTGGTTCAGCACGCGAGCGCCCTGGCTGCCACCGAAGATGAGCAGATGCGGCGGGGCGTTCACCGGACGTGGCTGCAGGTGGAAGAACTCCGCGCGCACGGGAATCCCGGTCACCTGCGCATTGCGGAAATACTTGAGAGCAGGCTCGAAATTCACGGCTGCCGCGGAAACGTGCTTTCCCACAAGCCGGTTCGCAAGTCCGGGAAAAGCGTTCGGCTCGACCGCGAGCGTGGGAATGTGGCTGAGAATGGCCGCGATCATCGCAGGACCGGAAGCGTAGCCACCCACGCCGATCACGACATGCGGACGGAAGTGCTTCAGCAACGTGCGGCAGTGCAGCACGCTCATAGGGAGATCGAAGATCGTTCGCAGGCGCGTGGCAAGGCTGACATTTTTCAGTTGGCCGACCTTGATCAACTCAAGCTTGTGCCCAGCCTGTGGGACGAGACGCGATTCCAGACCGCGCGCCGTGCCCACGAAAAGCAGCTCGGCCTGATATTGCTTCTGGAGAGCATCGGCGATAGCCAGAGCCGGCATAATGTGGCCGCCCGTGCCGCCACCGGCAATTAACACCTTCACGCGCTACTCGATCTCTCGCGTAATGTTGAGCAGCACCCCAACCAGAGCGAGCATGATGAAGAGCGACGTTCCGCCGTAGGAGATAAACGGGAGCGTAATTCCCTTGGTAGGCACCAATGCAAGCACGACGCTGATGTTGAAGAAGGCTTGAATCAGAATGGTCGTGGTGATGCCAAAGGCGAGGAAACGCGCAAACGGGTCTTTGGAAAGAATGGCGGCGCGCATGCCGCGATACCCGAGAACAACGAACAGTCCCACAACAATGAGCGCGCCAACCAGACCCAGTTCCTCAGAGATATTCGCGAATATATAGTCTGTGTGCGGCTCGGGCAGGTAGAAAAGCTTCTGCCGGCCTTCCATGTAATTCAGCCCGAAGATGCCGCCCGTTCCCACCGCAATCAGCGACTGGATGATATGGAAGCCCTTACCGAGTGGATCGGCCTCAGGGTTGATAAATGCCAGCAGACGGTCGCGGCGCCACTTCACGCGGAAGAGCATGAAGTAAAGCACCGGAAGCGAGGCCAGCACGGCGTAGCCGAGATATTTGACCTCCATCCCGGCAAGATAGAGCATGAGCGCGGTAACGCCCGCACAGACAAGCGCTGTGCCTAGATCGGGCTCTTTGAGAATAAGGACAATAAAGACGAGGCTCGGCAGCGCAGCCGGAAGAATCGTGCCGCGCCAGTCGTCGATGGTCTGCATGCGGTTCTGCAGGAACCACGCCAAAAAGAGAACGAGCGCGGGTTTGGCCAGCTCCGATGGCTGGAAGGACAGGATGCCGAAGCGGATCCAGCGGTGGGTGTTGTGCGAATCATGCATCAGGAATGCTGCGAGAAGACAGATGACAGTGACCGCCACGGCGGGAAAGACAACGTTGGGCCGGTTGTATTTGCGGTAATCAATCTGCATCAGCAGGGTCATGACCGCAAGGCCGACCGCTGCCCAGATGGCTTGGCGAATGACAAAAGTGTACGGCGAGCCGAAGCGCTCCTTGGCCATGACGGCCGAGGCGCTGAAGACCATCGCCAGCCCGATGACGACGAGGATCAACGTCACGCAGAACAGGAGCTTGTCGACGCCTACGCGTTTTGCCATACACCCTGTCTCGCATGCACCAGGTCTTTGAAGACCTGGCCGCGATGCTCGTAGTTCTCAAACTGGTCGAAGCTCGAACAGGCTGGCGCAAGTAGAACGATCTCGCCAGGCTGCGCCGCCTCGGCTGCCTGGGTGACTGCGCGCTCGAGCGTTCCAGCGGTAACGATGGGTACCGCTCCGTAGATGTGCATCTCGATCTTCTCCGCCGCCGCGCCGATGGTGTACACCGTCTTCACGCGCTCTTCGAGCAGCGAGCGCAGCTGGCGGTAGTCGGAGTTCTTGTCCTTGCCGCCAAGGATGAGGTGAATGCCTCCGGGAAACGCTGCGATGGCCTTGGCCGCAGCGTCGACATTGGTCGCCTTGGAGTCGTTGTAGTAGTCGACGCCGTTGATCTCGGCGACAAACTCCAGCCGGTGCTCGACCGCCTTGAAGGATTCGACCGCTTTGCGGATCGCGTCAGGGTCAACGCCTGCGACGCGCGCAGCGCAGACGGCAGCCAGCACGTTCTCTACGTTGTGACGGCCTTTAAGGGGAATGTTTTCAACTTTCAGGATGAACTCCGGCGCAGCCTGCTCCGATGCGCGGAAGACAACCGCACCTTGGTGCACAAATGCACCCTGACGCACAACGCGTTTCGTGCTGAACCAGAAGATACGTGATTTCGCGCGTGCCGCCATGCGCGAAGTCACATCATCATCGGCATTCAGGACTAATGCATCTTCGGCAGTCTGATTCGCAAAGATGCGCTCTTTTGCCGCCGTGTAGTTCTCAAATGTGCCGTGACGGTCCAGATGGTCGGGCGTCACGTTCAGGATCACGGCAATCTCGGGACGGAAACGGGTGGTTGTCTCCAGTTGAAAGCTTGATACTTCAAGCACCGACCAGCCATCGTCGCGGCTCTGGTCGACCAAGGCGATCACGGGAACACCGATGTTGCCGCCGACCTGCACCGGTACATTGCCGGCTTCGAGAATTGAGCCGCACAGCGCGGTTGTGGTCGTCTTGCCATTCGATCCGGTGATGGCCAGCAATTTCCCTTTCAGGTAGCGCGACGCCAGTTCCAGTTCGCCGATAATCGGCAGCCCGAAAGCTTTCACCTGCACCAGCTCCGGAGTATCGAGCGGCACGCCGGGGCTGACAACAATCAGGTCCTGTCTGCGGAAGGTCAACAGGCCATGTCCGCCTGCTTCGACGGCGATGCCTTCTTCAAGCAGTGCTGGAATTTCCTTCCCCAACGCTTCGGCGCTGCGAATGTCCGACACGGTAACCTGCGCTCCGCGGCGGCGCAGAAACAGCGCCGCTGCCAGGCCGGACTTGCCCAGTCCCACGACCAAAACCTTTTTGCCTTTGAGTTCCATGCTTTCGATTTTCCGGCCCGACAAGCTATTCTGTCACGCCGAGGACAAGTTTAACGAAGCTTCAGCGTGGTGAGTGCTAAGAGTGCAAACACCAGCGCGCCAATCCAGAAACGGGTAATGACCTTCGCCTCCGACCAGCCGAGCAGTTCAAAGTGGTGATGCAGGGGCGCCATCTTGAAGATGCGCTTTTTGCGCAGCTTGTAGCTACCAACCTGCAGAATGACCGACAGGGCTTCCAGCACGAAAATGCCGCCGATGAACGGCAAGAGCAGCTCCTGCTTGATGGCGACGGCTACCGTCCCGATCGCGCCGCCCAGCGCGAGCGAGCCCACGTCGCCCATAAAAATCTCCGCCGGGTGCGCGTTGTACCACAGGAAGCCGATACTTGCGCCAACCATCGATCCGCAGAATATGGACAACTCGCCCACAAGCGGCATGCGCTGCAGTTCCAGATAATCCGCAAAAACAACATGGCCGCTCACATAGGTCAAAACTGTGAGCGCGCCCGCTGCGATGATGGTGCAGCCAATGGCCAGGCCATCGAGTCCATCCGTAAGGTTCACGGCGTTGCTCGAAAAAACGATCACCAGCACCGTGAAGACGACAAATGGCAGGAATGCCAGTAGTCCGAAGTGTGGAATGTGCCGCAACGCGTGGATGGCAAAATCAGGCTGCAGGCGCTTGACGAAGGGGACGCTCAGTTTGGTCGAGTAGATACCCTGGATCTGCATGGCGATTAACGCAAAGGAGATTGCGAGGCTCGCCAGAATCTGATAGCCCATTTTGGCCCGCGCCGTGAGCCCGAGATTGCGGCGTTTGACCACCTTGATGTAATCGTCTGCAAACCCAATCGCGCCAAAGGCCAGGGTCGCGCCCATGACTACCCACACAAATGGATTCGAGAGATCGGCCCAGAGCAGCGTGGGCAGCAGGATGGCGATGCAGATAAGCACGCCGCCCATGGTGGGCGTGCCGGCTTTTTTCTGGTGGTCTTTCGGGCCTTCTTCGCGGATATACTGGCCGATCTGGAACTCGCGCAGCTTCTCGATCACATACGGCCCGATGATGAGCGCAATCAGCATCGCCGTAAGCGACGCAAAGGCGGTGCGGAACGTCAGATACCGGAAGATGCGGAATGGTCTGAAGTAAGGGAAAAGCTTTTGATACAGGAGCCAGTAGAGCAAACACTTCCTCCGGCAAAATTGCGGTCTCTCAGCTTCATCTTACAGAACTTAAGCTATTTCCAACGCATCCAGCGCGCCTTCCAGCCTGACTCCGCGGGATGCTTTTAACAACACAACATCTTTTTCGCGAAGATTGCGCTTGAGCCATGCGCCGGCCGATTCCGGTGTCTCGACAAAAATCGCCTCAGTTCCAGCCAGTTTCGCCGCGTCTACGATGTGCGCGGCATTTCCACGCACACCCAGCACGATATCGACACCCGCCGAAGCCGCTGCTTCACCGCAGCTTGCGTGCAAGGCTACGGCTTCGCGTCCAAGCTCCAACATCTCTCCGGCAACAAGAATGTGGCGCTGGCCGGGCATCGACATCAGCGTGTGGATCATCGCCTTCAATGCTTCCGGATTGCAGTTGTAGCAATCGTTGATGATGGTGGCTCCGCGCAGACGCAGCAATTGGCCGCGCTTGTCGCCTGGTTCCAGCGTGGCCAGAGAGAGAGCGCAATCCTCAAGCGGGATGCCGGCTTCCAATCCCACGGCAATTGCCGCCAGAGCATTGGCGACATTGTGCTGCCCCAGCAGGCGCAGGCAGACCTGCGTCTCGCGCTCGCCTGCGCGCACCTGGATACGAAGGCCCTCCGCGCCCAGCCCATCGACAGACTCGGCTCGCGGATCGGCACACGGTCCTTTGCCGAAATAGATGCTCTTGCCGCGGAAGTCGCGGCCGAACTGCGAGACATAGGCGTCATCGCAATTGAGAAAAGCTACGCCGTTGGCGGGAAGACTGGCGACAAGTTCATATTTCGCCCGCGCCACACCGGCAATGCCATCCGGAAAATTTTCGGCGTGCGCATTGCCGACATTTGTCACTACGCCCCAATCCGGGGCAGCAATCCGTGTCAACGCCGCAATCTCGCCAGCGTTCGACATACCCATTTCCATCACGGCTATTTCGTCTTCAGGTTCAAGGCGAAGTATTTGAAGCGGCAGACCAAACCCATTATTAAGATTGCCTTGCGACTTCAACACCTGAAACCGCGCTGCCAGCACTGCTGCAATGGCCTCTTTGGTTGTCGTCTTGCCAGCGCTTCCGGTGACTCCGATCATGCGCTTGCCCCAGTGCCGTCGTACAGCGGCGGCCAATGTCTGCAGGGCAAGCAGAGGCTCGTCGGCCACAATCAATGCATGCTGGCGTGTTGATTCAGGCAGGTCGAGAAGTTTTCGCTTTGCGACAACCGCTGCACAGGCTCCGCGCTCCAGGGCAGCGGCAACAAAGTCGTGGCCGTCGAAGCGCTCGCCGCGAACCGCAAAGAACAGATCACCGGGGTTGAGTGTGCGGGAGTCAATCGAGTAGCCGGTGGCTGGCTGCACGTGCTCATCCTGGCGCGGGAGGTGCAGAGCCGCACTCATCCAGTGCGCGATCTGATCGAGAGTCAGCCTCACCGCTTTGCTCCTGTCTGCGCCAGTGCATGAATCGCGTTCGCGGCCACTTCCACATCGTCAAAAGCAATGACGCGGTCGCGCAGCGTCTGCGTCTTTTCATGGCCTTTGCCTGCCAGCAGGACAATGTCTCCCGGCCTCGCCTGCTCGACTGCGATCTGAATCGCCTTCGCGCGATCGGCTTCCGCAATAAACTCGACGCCGGTTGCTTCTAATCCCGGCCGAACGTCGTCCAGAATCGCTTCCGGTTCTTCGCTGCGCGGATTGTCCGATGTAAGGACCACGAAATCGCTTCCGTCACCTGCCGCGCGGCCCATCATGGGCCGTTTCGTCCGGTCGCGATCGCCGCCGCAACCGAAAAGAGTAATGACCCGGCCTTTTTCAGGCTTAACAAACTCGCGCGCCAACGCGATCAGGTTCCGCAATGCGTCGTCCGTGTGTGCATAATCCACAACCACGGTGAACGGCTGGCCGGCGTCGACTGCTTGAAAGCGTCCCGGCACGCATGCGAGCGAAGCTGCGCCGGTGGCGATTTTCTCCAAGGTGAGTCCGCGTGCGTACGCTGCGGCCGATGCCGCAAGCAGATTGTAGACATTCACTTTGCCCGTCAGGCGCGTCCGGATTGCAACGCTTCCCGCCGGTGAGATGAGCGTGAACTCCGTTCCCGCTGCCGAGATTTGCACGTCTTCGGCGCGAAATTCTCCAGGGCCCAAGCCATAGGAAATGATCTCAGACCCTGCTTCCCGCGCCGTGATGGCAAGCTCCGCGCCATAGGGGTCGTCGATGTTGATGACGGAAACGCGCGGCACAATGCCATTTGATCCGTCGAAGAGCATGCGTTTGGCGGCGAAGTATGCCTCCATGGTGCCGTGGTAGTCCAGATGGTCGCGCGTGAGATTCGTGAAGATGGCAACATCGAAGGGAAGCGACCATACTCGCCCTTGTTCGAGCGCATGCGATGAGACCTCCATCACCGCCTCCGTCGCGCCTGCGCTCACACCCCGGGCGAAGAGCTCTAACAAATCGCGCGACTCAGGCGTCGTGTGCGGCGACTCCAGAATTGCACCCGCGACATGATACTCAATCGTACCGAGCAACACGGTAGTGCGCCCAACCCGGTTCAACATCGCATCGAGCAGAAATGCCGTCGTCGTCTTGCCGTTGGTTCCGGTCACGCCGCTCAGCGCCAGCTTCTTTTCTGGATGCCCATAATAGTTGGACGCAATCGACGCAAGCGCGCTCCGTCCGTGCGCTACCTCAGCCAGTGCGATATGCGGATATTTCGTTGCCGCAGCCTGAAACGTTATCGCTGAATCGGTGACAACGGCGCTCGCGCCGCGTTCGATCGCCGCAGCGATGTAGCGATTGCCATCGGTGGTGCCGCCCTGCATGGCGGCAAACAAAGATCCGGCCGCAACTTTGCGAGAGTCGTACTCGATGCCGGTGACGTCCACCGGCGGCCCGGTACGCCGCACCAGTCGGACTCCTCGCAAAACCTCTTCGATGTGCATAGGGACAAGTTGATTGTAAGGCTCAGCGGGTGAAGCGCACCACAATCTCCGTGCCGGCAGGAACCATCGTGCCTGCGGCGGGAGCCTGCTCGCGCGCGATGCCGGTGCCAAGCACCTGCACGCCAAGTCCCGCCGAGCCGGCCTGTTCAATCGCGCTGCGCACCGACTGCCCTACCAATGAGGGCACCGCAACCCGCTTGTTCGCATTGACGATCACGGAGCCATTCACAACCGGCGCGGAAACATTTGCGGGAATGGGTGGGGGAGTTGGGGTGGGCAATTCGGCTGATTTCGGAGTGACCGTCGCTTCAGCGAATACTGTGGAAGGCGCTTCCGCGCGCGAAACGGGAGATTCCGCAGTTGCGGCACTCTGAGTCGAAGCTGCGTTCTTCGTTACAGGGGCGGCCTCTTCGGGCTTCTGTTGCGCCGCGCGCAGCGGATCATCGGCCGGAAGATCGTTCACTTCAGCAAAAAGAGAGTTCAGATCCTCATCATTCTCGACAGGACGATCGTCTTCCTCTTCGACGTGTTGATCCTTTGCCAGAAGCTGCTGCGGCTTCAGGTCCTCATCGTGCGGCACGCCAAGATACTCCAGAATCTGCTGCGCCAGGTCCTGAAAGACCGGCGCGCTGGCCTCTGCGCCGAAGTGCATGCTGTGGTCCGGCGAATCCATCACGACGGCAATCGTGACCGCCGGATTATTCACCGGCGCAAATCCAACGAACGACGCGACAAACTTCGTCTTCGAATAGGTGTGCGTCGCCGGATCAATCTTCTGCGCCGTTCCCGTTTTGCCCGCCGCGCTGTATCCGTCCAGATGGATGGCGTTATGTGCCGTGCCGAAGAGCACGACGCCTTCCATCATCTTCCGCATCTGGGCAGCTGTCAGCTCCGAGATCACCCGGTGCGCGCCGTCCGGCAGCGGATTTGGCAGCTCGTTCTCCGGATGAAAGGCCGCTGGCTGCAGCTTTGGATTGCCCTTCATCAGGTCGGTGCTCTTCAGCAGGACGTGCGGCGGCAGATACACCCCGCCATTCGCAATGGTCGAAGCCATCGTGACCAGCTGAATCGGCGTCACCGCGATTTCCTGCCCCATCGGAATGGAGCCGATCGTCGTTGGATTCCAGCGGCGTGGCGGCTTCAGCAACCCCCGCGTCTCGTCCGGCAGCTCAATGCCTGAGCGCTCGCCGAAGCCGAAACCCTTAATGTACTTGTAGAAACGCTCAGGCCCCATGCGCTCCGCCAGCCGAATGGCGGCAACATCGCTTGACTCAGCCAGCGCCTTGGCGACGGTGATATTGCCGAAGTGCTCGCCCGGCGCATCATGCACGATGCGCCCGGCAACATTGATCTGTCCGCCACCGCAATCCACCATGCCATCGGGGGTTGCGACGTGTTCTTCCAGCGCTGCCGAATACGTCACCAACTTGAAGGTCGATCCCGGCTCGTAGACATCGCTCACCGCATGGTCTCGCAACAAATCCCTTGTCGCATGACGGAAATCATTCGGATTGAACGTGGGCCGGATCGCTAGCGCGAGAATCTGTCCCGTGTGCGGGTCCTGCACCACCACGGTTCCGTTCAGCGCGTGCGTCCGCGCCATATTGCGGTCCAGCGCCTGCTCTGCCATGAACTGGATGTTGGCGTCGAGCGTCAGAACAAGGTTTTCACCCGGAAGCGGATCGCTCTCCTCGCTGCCGAGAACGTGTCTGCGCGCATCGAGCGCCGTCAACATGCGCCCCGGCGTGCCGTGCAGATCATCGTCGAAGTTCTCTTCGAGGCCGCCCAGACCATTGTCATCGAGACCAACGTAGCCCAGCACCTCCGAAGCCAGCACGTTGTCCGGATAGAAGCGCTTGAACTCCTTCTGAACATAGACGCCCTTCAGGTTGAGCGCCTTTACTTTGGCGACAATCTCCGGGTCCTGCTTGCGCGCCACCCAGGCAAAGTTCCGCGACGCCTTGAAGCGCGCCAGAATCTGCTGCGCCGAGGTAAACGAATCCGTCGGGTCGATGTGGACAATCTTTGCCAAAGCCGCGGCGGTTGCAGGCCGTGCGTCGCCAATCTCAGAAGGCACGGCATAGATCGAATCGGCGAGCACGGTCATCGCCAGCTCATGCAAATTGCGGTCGTAGAGCACTCCGCGGCGCGGAGCAACTTCAAAGGTGCGCTCCTGCTGTTTGGCCGCACGCTCCACGAATTCGTGGTGGCGGAAGACCTGCAGCCATACTAGCCGCATGCCGATCACTCCTGCCCACGCGGCAAAAATGGCGATGATATAAAGCACGCGCAAGCGGCGCATCGGGGTCACTACGCCCGTCTGCGCCGTCTGTGGGTTTTGCGATGCCGGATTTGTCTCGGAATGGAATGAGAACCGCTTCACCGCGCGCTACCTTCCGGCAAAAATTGAGAGTTAAAGCTAGCGAAAGGGGATCGCCGGGGTCATCTTGGCCATCACCGGGCCATTTCCATCAAGGCTGGCGTCGGGACGAACCACCTGTCCCGGCTGCGGGGCTTCGAGGCCAAGCTGGCGCGCCATACGATCGATGCGGGCCGGATCGGCAAGCTGTGCTTCCGTCAGGCTAAGCTGGCGGTTCTGCTCTTCCAGCTGAATTACCTGCTGCTTTTCCGACTCCACGCGATAACCAACCTCGATCGATGAAAAGTGCTGCCAGCCATAGACCATCACCAGCGCGAACAATACAGCCATGGCGCAGGCGAAGGTGCGCATCTCGCGCACGCGCTGCGGATCGGCGGCCTTGACCAGCCGCGAATTGTCGAAGCGCTTCACGAAGAAGACCTCCGGCGTCGGCCCCCGGCGCGCGCGCTGCTGCTGCGCAAACAGGGACAGGTTCCGCTCGGCGGCCATCGCTTCCACGCGCCTGCGGGGGGCCGTCATCATTCCATTGCTTGCGATTACCTGTGTCGCCATCTTTCTTCTCCAACCAAACTGTTTGTCATCCTGACCCTGACTCTGAGTGCAGCGAAGAGGAAGGGGAAGGATCTGCTTTTCGTTTCAATCTTCGCTACCCTCTCCTGCCTCCTCAAACGACCGGGCCTGGGCCGCTATTCTGAGGAGGGACTTACAGATGTCGTCTTACCAACTTTCGCCTTGTACAACGGTGGGACGACCCCGGCCCGATCTTTTCAGCTGAAACTACCGATTCTCTTCTTCTCCGCCGCCCGCAGCTTCGCGCTGCGCGCCCGCGGATTGCGATCCGTCTCCTCCGCTTCCGCCGTCACCGGCTTCCGCGTCAACACTTCGTAAATTCCCTGCCGCGCGCCTTCGCGCAGCGAATCTTTGGCACGCCGGTCTTCGAGAGAATGGAAGCTGATCACCACCAGTCTTCCGCCCGGCTTCAGCAGCCGGGGCGCCGCATCCAGCAGCGCGTCGATCTCCTCTAACTCGGCATTTACGTAAATTCGAAGAGCCTGGAAGGTCCGCGTCGCCGGATGTATCCGCTCTGATTTCATTGCCGGGGCCGCAGCCGCTACGATTCTGGCAAGTTGCGCCGTTGTCGTAATCGGCCGGGCCCTGACAATGGCTCTGGCGATTCTCCGCGACCTCCTTTCCTCTCCGAATTCGTAAATCAAGTCGGCAAGCTCTTTTTCGCCGGCCTGGTTTACCACCTGTTCGGCGGATATGCCCTGGCGCGTATTCATACGCATGTCTAATGGGCCTTCCGCCTGAAAACTAAATCCTCTGTGCGCCTCATCGAACTGCATCGAGCTGACGCCAAAATCGGCCAATAGCCCGTCAAGACTCTCCGGCTCAATCAGCTTCTCTGCCAGCGAGAACTCCACGTCGTGCAGAACCACCTCTGGCATCGCCGGTCCCAGCACTTCGCGCAAAGCATTGAGCCGCTCACGTGCAATGGCCATTGCCTCGGGGTCGCGGTCGAAAGCAATCAACTTGCCTCGCGGACCGATCTGCCTGGCAATCGCCGTCGAATGCCCGGCAAGTCCGAGCGTGGCATCACAATAGGTGCCGCCCGGCCGCACATTCAGGTATCGGATCGCTTCTTTTAAAAGAACCGGCACATGTCGCTCACGTTCCGTCATGTGCTCCCCCTTGGGGGCTTCATTTATAGCCCAAAACTTGCCAATTCCTTTTCGTCTTCAGGCGTCAGCGGATTCTCTTCCATGTTCCGCTTGAAGTTCTCGTGGTTCGCTACTGTCAGGTAGCTCTGCATCCCGAAGACCACCACATCCGTCATCAAATTGGCCGATTCCCGCAGAATCTGCGGCAAAAGCAGCCTGCCCTGCGTGTCAATTTCCGCCGTCTGGCCGTAATAGTTCACCCGGTCCATCAGCTTTTTCTTCGCCGGATGAAAGCTCGGGATCGCCGCCAGCTTTTCCTCGACCTTTTCCCATTCCTTCAGCGGGTAAATCTCAGCGACCTTGCCATCCTTGCTGGTTATGTAGAAGAGCGATCCGTAGTTCTCAGTGAGCGGGCGCTTGAATTCCACGGGCAGCTTAAGCCTCCCTTTTTCATCAACGCGCGCTGTGTGATTCCCACGAAACATCGCTTTTCCAAACCGGCCTCATTTCGCTTTATCGGCCAGAAACTGCAATTATGAGTCAAGAATGAATTAAAATCACCCTAAAAATCCAGAAAGAACTAATTTCACCCACTAAGTCCCACCGACATCGTAACTCAGTAGATGCCTGGGTCAAAGCTTGTTTTGCTGTGGAGATTCAGAAACCTTGAGAAATGGGAAAGATGGCCCGGAATGGCTGCCGGAAAAAATCAATACATGGTAGGAAATTAGCAACAAAACCACTAGATGAAGTGTTTACTGGCTTGATTACTGCCCTTACTTCCGTACTTGCCAGATTTCACGACTCACGCTAAGAGATTTCGCCTATTCTTCTCCCGTCACGTTCCTGTGATGCCTTGCACGCCGTTCCCGCAGGTTCCGCTGAACATAGAACGCGAGGTAGACCACGACCATCACGTTCACCAGTGTCAGAACGGCCTTCACCCAGGTGGGACGATGCAGGATCTCAAAGAACTCCCACGGAAGAAAGGACGCAGTCAGGATCAGCGTGAAGTACTCGGCCCAGGTCTTTTCCAGCACCAATCCAGTTCCTTCAATGAAATCAAGACCGGCATAGCAAAAGATGGCAATGCTGATCTCCTTCATGCGGTGCGCATCGATTAAAGCAGCCTTATCCAGCACCAGGTTGACGATACGGCCTTCCGGATCGAAATGCCAGTTAATCAGCCAGTGCGTCAGGATATCCGCGATATCGCGATGCACCAGCTTCAATGCGCCAATTCCCAGCAGAACGAAGAGAACACCCTTCAAAAGCTTGAAAGCCCCAATCAGCTGAATCCAGCGATCATGCCGATGAAAGGTCTTGATTCCCGTAATTCGATTCGCGTTCTGTACTACTTCGGTCATGCGTTGTCTTCCATCATAGAGCGTCGGATGCAAAAGCAGGCAATCGATCGTAACCATGCGAAGCTACCTGGCTGACTTTGATCCGGCCCACGAAAAACGCAAAAAATCTATGCTTGTCGCATGAAGCAGTATGGTTTTCTATCGCGCGAAGGCCTTCGTCCGAGTTGTTTTTCTGAGATATGGGGCTAGCTTTTCCATCGCGGCCTCCACGCTGACACCGTAGCGCGCGCGCAACTGCTCCACTTTGCCGTGCTCGATGAAGCGGTCAGGCCAGCCGATGCGGACAACCGGAACCGGCAACTGCATCTCGCCGAGCGCTTCCATCACGGCGCTGCCGAAGCCGCCCATCAGAACGTGGTCTTCAAATGTAACTATTACGGTTACATGTTGCGCATAGCGGGCCAGGACGTCGCGATCAAGCGGCTTGACAAAGCGCGGATTGATGACCGCGGCCGAGTATCCCTGCTGCTCCAGCTTTGCTGCCAGCTCGCTTGCCATGGGCAGCAGCGCGCCCAGACCAAAGATTGCTACGTCTTCGCCATCGGCGATCACTTCGGCCTTGCCAATCGGCAGAGCCGCTGGCTGTTCCTTGACAGGAGTGCCTGGGCCAGTGCCGCGCGGGTAGCGCACCGCGCTCGGCCCGTTGTGCAGCATGGCTGTATACAGCATGTCCGACAGCTCGTCTTCGTCCTTCGGCACCATGTGCACGATGTTCGGAATGCCGCGCAGATAGCTGATGTCGAACAAGCCGTGGTGCGTCGCGCCATCGTCGCCGCTCAAACCGCCGCGGTCCATGCAGAAGACAACGGGCAAATTTTGCAGGCACACGTCATGCACGATGGGATCGAAAGCCCGCTGGAGAAAGGTCGAGTAAATTGCGCAGAACGGCTTGTAGCCGCGCGTGGCAAGGCCGGCAGCAAAGATCACCGCATGCTCTTCGGCAATGCCCACGTCGAAATATTTCTTCGGATGATGCGGGCGAAAGAGATCGAGCGCCGTGCCATTCGGCATCGCCGCCGTGATCGCGACCAGCTTGTCATTCTCATTCGCCAGTTTCACGAGCGTGTTCGCGAAGACCTCGGAATAGGTGTGCTGACCAGCCGGCTTGGTCTCGCCTGTTTCAGGATCGTACGGCCCCAGGCCGTGAAACTTTTTCTGTTTATCGAGAGCAGGCTTAAAGCCGCGTCCCTTCTGCGTGATGGCGTGCAGCAATACGGGACGGTCCTGCGTCTTCAGGAACTGGAACGTCTCAATCAACAGGCCGATGTTGTGTCCATCCAAAGGCCCGTAATACGTAAGTCCGAATTCCTCGAAGAAAACCGAAGGCCATAACATGCCCTTCGCTGCTTCTTCCGCGCGCCGGACCACATTCACCGCCGTCTTGCCGCCCAACCGCTCCAGCAGGCGGGCCGCGCTGTCGTGCAGATGATTCACATGCTGGTTGGTAACAATCTTGTGTAGATAACGGGCAATCGCGCCCACATTGCGGTCGATCGACCACTCATTGTCATTCAGCACCACGATCAGACGCTTCGTCTGGTCGGAAATATTGTTCAGCGCCTCAAAAGAGATTCCGTTCGTGAACGCCGCGTCTCCGGCAAGCGCGACTATGTGTTCGTTTCCACCCGCCAGATCGCGCGCGACAGCCATGCCCAGCGCGGCAGAGAGTGCAGTACCCGCGTGTCCGGCGCCGTAGATATCGTGCTCACTCTCCGTGCGCAGCATAAAGCCGTTCAAGCCACCGGGCTGCCGAATGGTTCCGAAGCGCTCCCGCCGACCGGTGAGCAATTTATGGATATAAGCCTGATGGCTTACGTCAAAGACAAACTTATCGACCGGTGTATCGAAGACGTAGTGCATGGCCAGCGTCAATTCGACCACGCCCAGGTTCGGCCCGAGGTGCCCGCCGGTCTTTGAGAGCGTCTGGATCAGCGTCTCGCGGATCTCCTGCGCCAGCGATTCCAGCTCGGCGATAGAGAGCTTCTTTATGTCAGCCGGCGATTGGATGGTGTCGAGTAAATGTCCCATTCAGCGATAAGTACGCTCATCTTTATAAACTCTGACGAGCGCGACCAGTTGCTCCGTTCAGTCCATCAAAAAAGACCCTGTGGACAGGGCCTCGTACAGCGGAGCTAAGGTCTTTCCTCTGAACTGTAAGTATACCAAGTTCCTTGCGGCTATTCGGAAAGCGCCGCAAGCGCTTCGTCTGCCGGGGCTTCTTTGCGAAATTCGCCCTCCCATTGCGCCACTACTGCCGAAGCCAGGCAGTTTCCCACAACATTCACCGTCGTCCGCCCCATATCCATCAGCGCATCGATCCCGAGGATGAGAAAAATCGGCTCCTCCGGCAAATGAAAGATGGATGAAGTTGCCAGCAGCACTACCAGCACCGCGCGCGGCACTCCAGCCACGCCTTTGCTTGTCAGCATGAGCACGCCGAGCATAAAGAGCTGCTGTTTCCAACCCAGATGCATGCCTCCGGCCTGCGCGACGAAGATCGATGCGATCGCAAGATAGAGCGCCGATCCAGCCAGGTTGAAGCTGTATCCAGTCGGGATCACAAAGCCCACAATTGCGCGCGGAACGCCGAAGGCCTCCATCGCCTCCATCGCCCGCGGCAGCGCCGCCTCGGATGTGCTGGTGGCGAAGGCAATCGTCGCCGGCTCGGCAACCGCGGAAAGGAATCCGCGCAGCGGGACGCGTGCCAGCAAAGCCGCAGGCAGCATGGCAAACAGGGCGAAGACGATCAGCGCGGCGTACAGAGTGACCAGCAGCTTTGCCAGGCTCGCCATTACGCCCAATCCGGAATGAGCAACGGTATAGGCCAGCGCCGCGCCCACGCCGATGGGCGCGAAGTACATCACGATGTTAGTGAAGGCGAACATCGTCTGCGTCAGCGATTCGGCCACGCGCAGCAGTGGTGTGCGCTGCTCTTCTTTCAGGCGGCCGAGAGCCAATCCGAAGATCAGCGCAAAGACAGCGACCTGCAGGATCTGATCGTCGGCGATCGATTTCGCGAGATTCTCCGGAAAAACATGCAGCAAAAACTGCTGCCACGAAAGCTCGGCGTCGTGCTGCACCGCCGGTTCAAGATGCCCAAGGCCATAGGTGACTGCCGGAGCATGCTGTACTGAAATTTCAAGGCCGTTTCCAGCCTTCGATAAGTTAATAGCAACCAGACCGATCACCAGCGCAATCGTCGTCAGGACCTCAAAATAAATCAGCGACTTCAAGCCCAGTCGACCTACGCTGCGCATCTCTCCATGACTAGCGATGCCGGTGATGAGCGTGCCCAGGATCAGCGGCGCGACGATGGCTTTAATCAGACGCAGGAAAATGTCGCTGAAGACACGCGCCTGCAACGCTGCGGCAGGAGCATCCAGCCCCAGCACAACACCTGCAAGCATGCCCCAGATGATCCAGATCGTCAGAGTCCGCCGGCGGAACGCAAACACTGTGAACGTAGCCAGCGCAAGCAGGTGCAGAGGCGCCAGCTCTGCGGCAAACTGCGGCCGCCATGCCTGCAGCGCAAGCGCCACCAGAAACACAGCAGCACTCGACGCGCCCAGCCAGACAAGGCCCCGGCAATCACTTTTTGCCACAGCTTTCGCGATTCTTATCTCGCTCATCGCAACTCAACCGGCACGCTCAGCCAACGATACCGCACCGCTGCTAGCATAAAGCCTGTCAGCTTCTTGAGAAGGTTTTAGAATGCGCACCATTGTCCTGCCCGTTTCACTCGCCGGCCTGCTTCTCTGTTGCTCAGCTTTTGCCCAGCAGCTTCAACTCGACCCGCTGGCAAAACCTGCCCAGCAGGCGAATATGTCGAATGCTCTGAGCAATCCGACGCTCTCGCCCGGCGTTGCTTTTCTCTTTCAGCTCGAAGCACAATTCGCCCAGGACACAGCCAAGGGCGGAGGCAAAGCTTTCGCATCGTGGTTCGCCGATGACGCCGTAACGCTGGGCAACAAGGAAGCGCCGGTGCTCGGCCACACGGCCATCGCGGCGCAAACGACGTGGACGCCGGATCAATACCAGTTGACGTGGACGCCGCAGGGCGGACAGATGTCCCCCGCAGGCGACATGGGCTACACCTGGGGCCACTACGAAGGCCACTCCAAAGACAAGAACGGCAACCCCATCACAACCAGCGGCCGCTATATGACCATCTGGGAGAAACAGCCTGACGGGAAATGGAAAGTCGTGCTTGACTCCAGCAGCGAAGAACCACCCCCAGCCGGAGATTGCTGCAAGGTGCCTTAGACGAGGCGAACTGCTGGGCTTCACCGCGTCCACTGACCGCGAGGCCTCGGCGGCGTCGAATCGGCTCTGCCGGTTTACTCGTCCTGCTCGCGCAGCTTTGCAATCACACTGAAGTCTTCCAGGGTCGTCGTATCGCCTCTGATCTCGCCGTTCGTGGCCAGCTCGCGCAGAAGCCGCCGCATGATCTTGCCAGAGCGCGTTTTCGGCAGCTGCTCGGTAAAGCGGACATCGTCCGGCCGCGCAAGCGCGCCAATCTCCTTCGCCACCCATGCGCGCAGTTCGTCCTTCAGCTCTTTCGACGGTCGATACTCACTTTCAAGCGTGACGAAAGCAGCGATCGCCTGACCCTTCAAATCGTCGGGACGCCCCACCACCGCGGCTTCGGCGACCTTGGGATGCGCTACCAGAGCTGATTCGACCTCCATCGTGCCCAGACGGTGCCCGCTGACATTCAGCACATCGTCCACGCGCCCCATCAGCCAGAAACAGCCGTCTGCATCGACGCGCGCTCCGTCGCCGGTGAAGTACGAGCCGGGAATCTCCGCCCAATAGCTCTTCACATAGCGATCAGGATCGTTGAAGATCGTCCGCGCTATCGACGGCCACGGTTTGCGGATCACCAGCAATCCGCCGTGACCGGCAGGAACCGGCGTTCCTTCTTTTGTAACCACTTCAGGCACAATTCCGAAAAATGGCCGCGTTGCCGATCCTGGCTTGGTAGGGACAGCCCCGGGAATCGGCGCAATCATGATCGCTCCGGTTTCGGTCTGCCACCATGTGTCGACGATCGGGCAGCGCCCTTTGCCGATCTTCTCGCGATACCACATCCATGCCTCGGGATTGATCGGCTCGCCCACCGTTCCCAGCAGCCGCAGCGAATCGAGCTTGTGTTTCTCCGGAAAGTGGTCGCCCCACTTGATGAAGGCGCGGATCGCCGTCGGTGCCGTGTAAAAGACGCTGACTTTATGCTCGTCGATGATCTTCCAGAAGCGGTCCTGCTCGGGGAAATTCGGAGCGCCTTCATACATCAGCGTCGTAACGCCGTTCTGCAGAATGCCGTAGACGACATAGGAATGGCCCGTCACCCACCCAATGTCAGCCGAGCACCAGTAAATATCGTCGTCGCGCAGATCGAAGATGTATTTACTCGTCAGATAGGTTTGGACCGAATAGCCTCCGGTCGTGTGCACCAGTCCCTTCGGTTTTCCCGTCGTTCCCGAAGTGTAGAGAATGTAGAGCGGGTCTTCGGCGTCAAGCTCTTCAGCAGGACACTCAGGTGCGGAGTTCGCCATCAGATCATGCCACCAGTGATCGCGTCCTGCCTGCATGTTTATTGATGATCCTGAGCGTCGATACACCACCACATTCCTCACTGTCGGACAATGCGCGAGCGCCTCATCCACGGTCGCTTTCAGTCTTACCTCGCCGCCACGACGATAGGAAGTATCCTGCGTCAGCACCGCAACGCACTCCGCATCGTTCACGCGGTCGACAATCGCATGCGCCGCAAATCCTCCGAAGATCACAGAGTGCACCGCGCCAATGCGCGCACAGGCAAGAACGGCAATCGCCAGTTCCGGCGTCATGCCCATATACACGGCCACGCGATCGCCCTTCCTGATGCCCAGCCCTTTGAGCACATTGGCGAAGCGCTGCACCTCCGCGTGCAGATCGCCAAAGGTGAGCCTGCGCACCTCGCCTGGCTCGCCTTCCCACAGGATCGCGACCTTGTCGCGCTTGCCGCCCAGCGCATGCCGGTCCACGCAGTTGTAACTCAGGTTGATCTTGCCGCCGACAAACCACTTCGCCCAGGGCAGGTCCCACTCCAGCACCTTGTCCCAGGGCTTAAACCAGTGCAGTTCGCGCGCCGCTTCCGTCCAGAAGCCCTCCGGGTCGTCGACCGACCGGCGATACATCTGCTCATATTCCGCAAGGCTCTTGATGCGCGCCTTCGCGGCAAACTCGGCTGGCGGCGGAAAGACGCGGTCTTCGCGGAGAATGGAATCAAGGTTCGGGTCAGGGCTCGTAGTCGTCAACGGCATGCCTCGTGCTCTACCTCTCTGGAATGAATAAGGAAACTAAGAGAGGAAAAAATGAATTCCTCGCCAGCAATCAAGTTAAAGGTTGCAGCGAAGGGCAGGCAAGGGAAATCCTGTCTATACAGGCAGACAAGAGCAGCCTTTCATTTAAATTCACTGAATTTTCTAACCTATCTATCAAAATCCCTGTTACTCTTCCGCGTTTGTGCATGTCTGTACCTTCGGCTGCCTTTCTGAAAGGAAAGAGACGGCCGGTTTGGAGGCAGATCGGTTTATGGCATTTTCTTTCCTCGCCCCGGATCGCGCAGTTGCAAGGCCTGGTTTCAGTCGATGGCTTGTCCCCCCGGCAGCTCTTGCAGTACACCTCTCCATCGGGCAGGTGTATGCCTTCAGCGTCTTCAAAATTCCTCTGACCAGGCTGATTGGAATCACCCATTCAGCTCCCGGCGACTGGACGCAGCCCCAGGTCGCCTGGATCTTCTCCTTCGCCATCGGCGTACTCGGCCTCTCGGCTGCGCTCTTCGGGCCGTGGCTTGAGCGCGAAGGCCCGCGCAAGGCCATGGCCTACGCCTCTGCCCTCTTCGCTCTCGGATTCTTCATCTCGTCGTTTGGCGTTCACCTCCATCAGCTTTGGCTGGTTTATTTCGGTTACGGAATTATCGGGGGCATCGGGCTTGGCCTCGGCTACAGCGCTCCTGTGGCAACGCTTATCCGTTGGTTTCCAGACCGCCCCGGTCTTGCCACTGGCATGGCCATCATGGGCTTCGGCGGAGGAGCCATGATCGGCTCGCCGCTCGGCGTCAAGCTCATGGCATTCTTTCGCACGTCCACTAACGTTGGTGTCGAAAAGACATTCCTCGTCATGGGCGCGTTTTACCTCTGCTTCATGGCATTCGGCGCTGTGCTGGTGCGGGTGCCGCGACCCGGATGGAAGCCCGAAGGATGGGAGCCGAAGACAACCGCCTCCGGCATGGTTACGACCCACGGCGTGGCCGTAGGTCCTGCTTTCCGCACCCCGCAGTTCTGGCTGTTATGGATTGTGCTTTGCATGAACACCACCGCCGGCATCGGCATTCTGGAGCAGGCTTCGCCCATGATCCAGGACCTCTTCGGCATCACCGCCATCGCTGCCGGCGGCTTTGTCGGCGTGCTGAGCCTCTTCAATATGGCGGGCAGGTTCTTCTGGTCAGCCGTCTCCGACTACATCGGACGCAAGCCGACCTTCATGATCCTGCTCGGGCTGGCGGTGATCGGCTACTCGATCCTGCCCTACACCAGCGCGGCGCACATGAACAGCATTGGACTCTTCGTGCTGACCGCGGGCATTATGCTCAGCATCTACGGCGCCGGCTTTTCCACCGCCCCGGCGTATCTCAAGGACCTCTTCGGCACCTATAACATCGCGGCAATTTACGGCCGCCTGCTCACGGCCTGGTCGGTAGCTGGAATCCTGGGGCCGGTGCTGGTCAACTATATGCGCGAGTCGCAACTCAAACATGGAGTTGACCGCGCCAGCGCCTACCAGCTTGTGCTGCACATCATGGTTGGCCTGCTTGTCGTCGGGTTCCTCTGCAATCTGCTCATCCGCGCTGTTCCGGAAAAGTATTGGCTCAAAAGCGAAGCGCCCGCAGCCGCAGGAGGCCACTGAAATGAATGAGGAAAAGAAAAGCTCCCTGCTGGCGATTGCGCTGGCGTGGCTGATTGTCTGCATCCCCGCAGCCTGGGGTGTCTACAACACCGTGCTGAATGCGATGAAGCTATTTCACTAATCTCCTCTGACCCTGCGTGATTCCCGGCCGGAAATCACGCAAGGCCGGGAATTTTTCTGTGCGCGCGGTGTTGTAGACGACAGAGAAATCCCGCTGCGCTCGCGGCGACTGCTATTTGAGGAGTATCAGTACATTGCAGAAATTACCCAACCAATATCATCTTGGGGCGAATGCCTACCTGTTCAAAAGCGCCAGTTCCTATTCAAAAACCGTCTGCATCCTGGCGCATGGCGCCAGGCCGGAAGGCGCTCGGTTCACTGTTCCAGAAGATTGCACAATTCATTACCACACCAGTCCCGGAACTAGCTACATCATGAAAGGCGGCCCAATGCAGGACTACGTCACCCTGACGCACACCAAGCAGGGGAGCGCCGACTTCACCAAAGGTCCCGGGGACCTTGCATTGGACGTCATCCTGGGCAAGATTCTCGGCAGCCACTGGAAGCACTGGGAAGCAACTGACCTTGAACGAGGATATCGCGGCCTCGCTCAAAAGATGCTGCAGACAATCGGCGATCAGGACGCAATCCTCCATCCGCATGTGGTGGTCGTAAGGGGCCGGAACAAGCTGCTTCCCTTTACCACTCCCTATCTTTGGCTCAGTGAAATTGTGAGCCGGCTGATGCAAAGCGGGCTCGTCCGGAAACCGCTGCAGATCCACCTGCGCGCATGCCTGGGAGTTGGAGACGAGCTCAGGGACTGGAGAGCCGGCAAGCAGAGATATCAGGAGCATCGCAGCCAGGTCTGACGGGCGAACCGATCGCGTTCACCCCGTCACCTGGTAGCGCAGCTGATGCCACTTCCACGCGCTGGCAACAATATCGTCCAGACGATCGAACTCGCGCGTCCAGCCCAGTTCCCGTTCGATCTTCTCCGAGCTTGCGATCAAAACTGCCGGATCGCCCGGCCTGCGTTCCGCTTCCTCAGCCGGAATCGGATGCCCCGTAACGCGCCGCACCGACTCAATGACCTCGCGGATGCTAAACCCGTGTCCATTGCCGATGTTGTAGATCAACCTGTCGCAATGGCCGAGAGCCTCAAAAGCCAGCAAATGCGCGTACGCAAGGTCCTGCACGTGGATATAGTCGCGGATGCAGGTGCCGTCCGGCGTCGGGTAGTCCTGGCCAAAGACCTTGATGCTCTTGCGCCTGCCCAGGGCTACGTCCAGAATCAGCGGAATCAGGTGCGACTCGGGCTCATGCGCCTCGCCCCGGCCTGCGATGGCTCCGGCAACATTGAAATAGCGCAGGCTGGCGTAGCGAAGGCCGTGAATCCGATTGATCCAGCTAAGCATGTGTTCGGCCATCAGCTTGGACTCGCCATATGCGTTCGTAGGCCGCAGCGGCGCATCTTCCCGGATCGGCGTGGATTCCGGCTCGCCATACACCGCTGCCGTAGAGGAAAAGACCAGCCGGTGAACGCCCTTTGCCAGCATCGCCTCAAGCAGCGTGAGCGTCGCAGCCGAGTTATTGCGAAAATACAATTCCGGCCGCCGCATGCTTTCTCCGGCCTCAATCAGGGCGGCAAAGTGCATGACGCCGTCGTATGCGCCAGAGGAAAAAACCTGTTCCAGTTTGGAACGATCCGCAAGCTCTCCCTCGATGAATTCCGCTCGTTGCGGCACCATCGAACGGTGCCCGTGGCAGAGATTGTCATAGACGGTTACCTGGTGTCCCTTATCCAAAAGCAATTCAGCCACGGTCCCGCCGATGTAACCCGCTCCGCCTGTTACGAATATCCTCACGCCATCTCCCTCATATCGCTTTGAATTATAGCCACTTCGCCAGTTTTTCTCTTTTTTTGCGGGAAGCAACCATCGAGAAGCCATTTCACGTCCAAACGTCATGGACATTAAGGACTTGCGATTAAAAAAATTACATGGGCGCAATCCTTCGCGGCGGTAATTGTTACGCGATGCCCAGGGAAGGGCATAATTGTGCAGAGTGGTTACCAGAAGCGTTACTTCTGTAATATAGAGGAAAGCAGATTCAGTGCATTCTTAACTTCTGACCGCAGTCAGGTGCGATATCGTACGATCATTTATCAAACTCTGATATTTGGAAGCCATCTTGCTACTGATTCGCTATGAATTGACGGGAATCGTGTCTTTTCTGTTCGTACCCAGTTGTGAAGGCACTGTAATTAAAAAAACAACTCAAAACAGGCGGCTTTAACGTCTGTCCAATAAGAAGATACTAACTTCATTTGAATCTTCGAAGTAATGAGCTTATGGCGATCAATGATAACGAGCTGGTGAATCGTGCGGATCTTGACCTTCTTTCGGAACCAGAGAGTCATTCTGGAGCCATGGAGGTCATCAAAATTGAGTTCAGGCTAAGCAATGATCACGATTTGCTGAATCGTGCCAATCTCGGTCTTCTTCCAGAACCAAAGGGCCGCTTTGGTTCTTTCGGAGTCAGCGCAGTCCTCAACGTTGCGGCTGGGGCGATCCTGGTTTTGATTACCATGGCCCAGGTGCATCAACAAAAGGTCCATCAGTATCAGGCGACCGAGCTGATCTTCCCCGTTGTACAGCCCAAACCTTACATCCCGCCGGCGCCTAAGGTAAAGGTCATCCCTCCTCCGCCGCATATTCAGAAACCGAAAATCGCGATTCCCAAGCCGCGACCGGAGATTCCGAAACCCGAAGTGGTGAAAATGCCCACTCCGGAAGCGCCGCATCTCGTAGCCGCTCCACCCAAGGCAGTTGCGCCTCCGCCACAGCCCAAGGTGGGACTCTTCAAGAGCGCGAGGCCCACACAGGTTGCTAACAATAATTCGGCCCCGACAATCAAAACCGGTGGATTCGGCGACCCAGCAGGCGTTACTCCAAATCCGAATGCGAGCCGGCCGGCAACCATCGCCGCAGTCGGCGCTTTCGGTTCCGCCCCAGGTCCGGCGCAAGGCGCTGGCGCTGCCCGCAGAGGGAGCGTCCACGGAACGTCCTTCGGCTCCGGCGTTGTGAATGGAGTCCCTGGTGGGAGGGACCGCGGCACGGTTGCTTCAGCCGGTTTCAGCAGCGGCGTAGTCGGCGGGACTGGCGCGCCGGGAAACCACGGAACAGTTGCCATGGGGAGCTTTGGCGGCCCGGTCGGGAACGGTTCTGGTGCTCCGCATGTCGCCAGAGTTGAGGCGCCTGCTTCCACTCCGATTGTGGTTGTGGCCAAGCCCCTGCCGCAGTACACCCAGGAAGCAAAGCAGCTCAAGATCGAGGGCGACGTGACGCTGGAAGTGCGTTTCACCGCTTCCGGACGGGTTCAGGTTTTGCGCGTCGTCAGCGGGTTGGGTCACGGACTGGACCAGCAGGCGATGCTGGCCGCCGAGCGCATTCGTTTCAAGCCGGCTACCAGGAACGGCGAGCCGGTGGACGAGGTGAGCGTCATACACATCAGCTTCCAGCTGGCTTGAGCATGCGTCCGCCTGGAACGGGAGTTTCGTTGAACCATTGCTGTCATGCGCTGTTTTCTAGACAAATGAGAGAAAGAAAAATCAGGAGCAAGGAAATGTCCTTTCGCAAGTTTTGGATGACCGGTCTGACGGTCTCTTTGGTGGTGCTTACAGTACAGGCTAAGACGCCCAGGTTCGCACCTCCGGTACCGCTCACTCCCGCACAGACCGCCCTGGTCCAGAAGGCAATCGCTCAGGAAAAGGCGACGGTAAAAGCCATTCAGGAACACACTCCCGTCGTGCAGACGTACATCCAGAACATGCGGCCCGATCCGAAACTCTATTCGGTTCCCGAATCGGACCAGTACATGCTCGGACGAGTCGATTTCGGCAAGACCTTCAGTGATAAGGGCTATGAAGTCAGGTCCGCTTCGCACGGCTTCTTCAAAGGCTCCTTCAGGTACGTCACTGGCCTGACCAAAGCCATGAACATCAGCTACTCTTCGACTGGGTTCATGGACATGATGTTCCTCGATCCGGTGAGCTTTGACCAGCAGCACTATGACTTCTCCTATGTGCGGCGCGAGTTTCTCGGCAGCATCCGCACCGTCGTCTTCGACGTGCGTCCCAAGCCGAAGACCGGAGCCGGCCGCTTCTTTGGCCGCATCTGGATCGAAGACGAGGACGGGAACATTGTCCGCTTCAACGGCACCTACACCAGCAACCCCAACGATGAAGTGACGCGCTACTACCACTTCGACAGCTGGCGCGAGAATATCCAGCCCGGCGTATGGCTGCCCGTTGCGATCTATGCAGAGGAGTCGAAGGGCGGCACGGGCAAAAAGGGTACCGGCTTCCGCTCCCAATCTCACTTCTGGGGCTATTCGCTCAAGCTCCCCACCCGTGAGTCCGACGCCGAATCCATGACCATTGAGAATGCTCAGGACCAGAGCGAGAACTCGCAGGACGTAAGCCCATTGCAGGCAAAACGGCAGTGGGTTTCTCAAGCCGAGCAGAACGTGCTCGATCGCCTCGTGCAAGCCGGGTTGCTGGCTCCGCCAAGCGACTTCGACAAGGTTTTGGAAACCGTCACCAACAACATCGTTATTGGCAATAAGCTGAATCTTCCCTCTGACATTCACTGCCGGGTCCTGCTTACGACTCCACTTGAATCCCTGGCCGTGGGCAACACCATCCTGATCAGCAAGGGCCTCATCGACGTTCTGCCAACCGAGGAAGATCTGGCCGCCGTCCTGAGCTTCCAGCTGGCGCACATCGTGCTCGGCCATCACATCGACACGCGCTACGCCTTTAACGATCGCCTGCTTTTCCCGGATGAGGCGACCTTCGAGCGCATCAACATGAACCACACCCCGGCGGACAACGAAGCCGCTGCCAAGAAGGCCATGGACCTGTTTAACGGCTCCGTGTATCACGACAAGTCCGCCAGCGTCAGCCTCTTTTATCAGCAGCTCACCGCCCGCGCCAAGGTGCTCTCGGCGCTGGTCACGCCGCGTCTCGGAGACTCCCTGCTGAAGCCCGATGGCACTCCCTGGATGGCCGGCTTCCTGAATCAGGGACCGAAGCTCAACATGGATGACCTCAACCAGATTGCCGCTCTGCCGCTGGGCAGCCATCTGAGGACAGACTCCTGGGACGATAAAGTTTTTGCATTGAACCTGAAAGCCGATCAGATCCTGAATCCAGGCGACAAGATGCCTCTGGAACTGACACCGGTTTACTTCCGCCTCCAGCGGTACCAGCCGCCTGCGACAGCTCCGGCGTCAGCAAGTAACGCGCCAGCTCAAGATCAGGCACAGCCGCAAGCTCCCGCAGCGGAGAGCAACAACACCCAGCCGCAACAGAATCCGCAGTAGGCCCGCTTGGGCCTGCTGTGCCGGCTGAGAACAAAAACAAAGGTTTCTTTATTTGGGAGTATTCATTCCTTGGCAGATCACATTTTTGGAGATCGCAACGTGCTTCGAAAACTTTTTGGCATAGCTCTTCTGCTTATCCCCGTCTCAACATTCGCCCAGGTCGCACCCGCCACTCGCGGGGGTGGACTGTCCTTATCCGCTGGTGGAGAATATTCCAATTTCCGCCCAGATTACGGATTTAATCGCCTGTCTGGCATAGGTGTTTTCGCTGACGCCGATCATCTTGTGTTGGCCAGGCTAGGACTCGAGGGCGAAGCCCGCTGGCTTTACTTCAATCAATACTTCGGCGAACACGAAGCTCATTACCTGATCGGGCCGCGCTACAGGTTCCTCCGCTATCGCGGGCTGTCCTTCTACGGAAAGTTCCTGCTGGGCGGCGGATTCATCACATATCCCAGTAAGATCGGCAGTGGCAGCTACTTCGCCTATAGTCCCGGAGCCACAGTGGAGTATCGCCTGTCGCATCGCTGGATTGCCCGGGGCGACTACGAGTACCAGTTCTGGCCAGCTGCTCCAGGCATCGCATTCACCTATCCACAGCCGAGCAACGGGCTGACCCCCAGCGGTTTCAGCGTAGGTATCGCCTACAAGATATTCTGAAACTGACATCCGCTCCCAAAACAAAAGCCCCGGATCCGGGGCTTTGTTTTGCCTTTGCCGAAAAAACTAGAAGTGATACGCCACGCCGATCGTCGGGTTGCTGATGTTGTAGTAGCGATTCGTGCGGTATTGCTCCAGGCCAAAGTTCGGCGCCTTGACAATGATGCCGCGGTACTCGGCGCGAATGTCCCAGCTGGGGCTCAGCTCATAAGCAATGCCGCCGCCATACAGCGCGCCGATGTTCGTGGTCTTCTTCGCGTCGAGGTCTGTCGTCTTCTGGTCAATGATTGGCCCAAAAATATAACCGCCGAGACCCGCTTCCAAAAACGGGTTGAAGTTCTTGAAAGTGAAGTTATAGATGTACGCGCCTGAAATTTCCTGCATGCGCGTGTGCACACGGATCGCGTTGAAGCTCGTCAGGTACTTCTGCACGTCCTGGTTGTACTGGTAGTTCAGCTCAAGCGCGCTGCGCGGCGTGAGCATGTAGCGATAGCTTGCCAGAATGCCGTAGATGCCGATCGTTGCATCCTGCTGCACCGTATTGCCAACGACGTGTGGGGGAATCAAGCCCGCCAGGCTCAAGCTCGCATCCTGTCTGCTTTCCTGCGCAAATCCAGCCGCTGCCGAAAATGACAGCAACGCCAAAAACAACAAAATCTTCTTCATCCGTTTCGTGAACCTCTCGCCTGCTTAAAGCACCGCAGGCGCAACGCCTCTCGGGCTCGTCGATTTTTAGAATATGGTGGGCGGCAAAAGCCCACCTCGCCATTGTACCTGCCAGAGGCGGTTTGCACAGCTACCGCTGACGTTGTTTAGACGCATCGGGCTTTTTCTCGTCGCCAGGCTTTTTCTCATCATAGAGAAAGGGAGTGCCGCGGTCTTCCGCCAGGGTGCGCACCACCCGCATAAAGGCCAGCGCAGCGTAGGAGAGACTTCCCTGCCTGCGATATACCAGCCACAGCTTCCGCGAGCAATCCAGCTCCGGAATCGCCACCGCGACCAACTCACCCCGCGCGATCTCCGTCTGCACGGATAATGCAGGCACCAGCGCCACGCCATTGCCGCTGGCAACGAATCGTTTGATCGCCTCAAGGCTCGGCAGCTCCACGCCGATATTCAGCGGCGTCTTGTGCTTTGCGAATGATTCTTCCACCAGCTTACGCCGGGGCGACGCCACATTGTGCGCGATGAAGTTCTCCGCACCCAGGTCACGAATGCGCACCTTCGTCTCGCGCGCCAGCACATGCTTCGGATGCACTACAAAGACCAGATCGTCCGCATACACAGCAACCGCGCTCAGTTGCTCATCGTCAGGCTGAAACGAGACAATGCCGATCTCCGCCGTGCGCCGCAGCACTTCATCCGGAATGCGGCTTGCCAGCGACCGCTGCACCATGATCGATATCTGCGGGCACTGACGGCGAAACTCATCCAGCACCGGCAGAAGATAAAGGCACGTGTACTCATTGGCCGCCAGCGTCAAACGCCCGCGCTCCAGCGACCGCACTTCTTCAAGCGCGCTCGCAGCTTCGTTTCGCAGACTCAGCAATCGCTCCGCATACTCGCGCAGAACTTCCCCCGCAGCCGTCAACGTCCCGTCACGCGAGGCGCGCTCAAAAAGCGGCTCGCCCAATTCGTCCTCAAGTTTCCGAATTACCTGGCTCACCGCCGGCTGCGTGCGATGCAGACGCACCGCAGCGCGGGAAAAGCTGCGCTCGGCTACCACAGTAAGAAAAGTTTCAAGTTGGGATAATTCCATAAGAACGTTACACGTCTTGCGACGCGAATACAGGTATCATAACGATAATTTATGGTAATTCAAGAAATTAAAAATTTGAATTATGGCTCTGCTTTTGCGAAACTGAGTGAAGTCGAGGCTTCCCCGATATGACCCCAGACGTTGCTCAAGACAGGCTTCTTTTCTTTGACACCACTCTTCGCGATGGCGAACAATCCCCCGGCTGCAGCATGACGCAGCATGAAAAGCTGGCCATGGCCCATGCGCTCGAAGACCTTGGCGTGGACATTCTTGAAGCCGGCTTCGCCATCTCGTCCGACGGCGATTTCGCGGCCATCCAGGCCGTAGCAAAAGAGATCCGCCAGCCGCGCATCACATCGCTCGCGCGCGCCAAGCGCGAAGACATCGAACGCGCCGCCGCCGCTCTTGAACACGCCCAGCGCTCGCGCATCCATATCTTCCTCGCCAGCTCCGACATT
>Ga0335073_10001331_pt1 | contig 32932 bp, 33 predicted proteins | sample Lox_Sample_22_FD_207093 | JGI IMG/M metagenome (GOLD analysis project Ga0335073, IMG submission 207093) | Soil microbial communities from Loxahatchee National Wildlife Refuge, Florida, United States - Lox_Sample_2.2 | ecosystem: Environmental > Terrestrial > Soil > Wetlands | place: USA... | reverse complement strand
TGCTCGACCGGCTCGGGATCGACGCCGCCGCCGTCGTCGGCAACTCGATGGGCGGCCACATCGCCACCGAGCTCGCGATCGCTTTCCCGCAGCGCGTCGAGCGGCTCGTGCTCGTCTCCGCCGCCGGGCTCTCCACCTACAACCACCGCGGCTCCAACGCCGTGCTGCCCGCGATGCGCCACGTCGAGCGCTCGCTCATGGCCGTCACCGCCTGGACCGCCGCCAAGTCCGACACCGTCGCGCGCCGCGCCCGGCTGCGCGACGCCACGCTCAACGTCGTCGTGCGCCACCCCTCGCGACTCGACCCCGCCGTCGCCGCCGAGCAGCTGCGCGGTGCCGGCAAGCCCGGCTTCATGCAGGCCTTCGAGGCCGTGCTCCGCTACGACGTGCGCGACCGCCTGCCGGAGATCGCCTGCCCCACGCTGATCGTCTGGGGCGACCGCGACCGCCTGATCCCCGTGCGCGACGCCGACCTGTTCGCCGAGCTGATCCCGGACTCGCGCAAGGTCGTCTTCGGCGACACCGGGCACATGGCGATGCTCGAGCGCCCCGAGTCCTTCAACGCGCTCCTCGCCGAATTCCTCGCCGAGTAGCCGTCGACGGCGGCGAAGCCGGGTAGCTACAGCGCGACAGCGCCCTCGGCGGCGCTGCCGACCAGCTTCGCGTACTTGCGGATCGCCACGTCGATGTGTTCGTCCGCGCGCGGCGGGCGCTCGTAGGCGGCCACCCGCTTGGCGATCTCATCGTCGGGCAGGGCCACGTCCAGGCGGCCCGCGTCGACGTCCACCGTGACCTCGTCGCCCGTGCGCAGCGCCGCGATCGGGCCGCCGCGCACCGCCTCCGGGGCGACGTGGGCCACCATGAAACCGTGCGTGGCGCCGGAGAAGCGACCGTCGGTGATCAGCGCCACCTGCTCGCCCAGGCCCTCCCCCACGATCGCCGCCGTGACCGCGAGCATCTCGCGCATGCCCGGCCCCCCCGCGGGGCCCTCGGCGCGGATCACCACCACGTCGCCGGGCTGGATCTCGTGCGCCAGCACCGCCTTCATCGCGTCCTCCTCGCCGTCGAACACACGCGCCGGGCCGGTGTGTTTGCGCCGCTCGTGGCCCGAGAGCTTCACGACGCAGCCGTCCGGCGCGACGTTGCCGCGCAGGATCGCGAAGCCGCCCGTGGGTTTGATCGGCCGGTCCAGCGGCATCACCACCGGCTGGCCCTCCGTCTCCTGCGCCTCCCGCGCGTGCTCTCCGATCGTGCGGCCCGTGACCGTGATCGCGTCCTCGTTCAGGATGCCCGCGTCCGCGAGGCGCTTCAGCACCAGCGGCACGCCGCCCGCCTCGTACAGGTCCGTCGCCGCGTACTGCCCGCCCGGTTGCAGGTCGCACAGCAGCGGCGTGCGCTCGGAGACCTGCTCGAACTCGTCGATCGTCAGTGGCACCCCCATTTCGCGCGCCACCGCCAGCAGGTGCAGCACCACGTTCGTGGAGCCGCCGCTCGTCGCCGCCGCCGCGATCGCGTTCTGTAGCGCCGGCTTCGTGATCACGTCCGAAGGGCGCTGCCCGCGGCGCAGCACGTCCATCACCAGTTCGCCGCACTGCTTTGCCACCTCGAGCTTCCTGCCGTCCTCCGCCGGGACCATCGCCGAGCCCGCGGGCGAGACGCCCAGCGCCTCGAACGCCATCGCCATCGTGTTCGCCGTGAACTGGCCGCCGCAGGCGCCGGCGCCCGGCGAGGCCGCCTCCTCCAGCTCGTGCAGCTCCGCTTCGGTGATCTTGCCCGCCGCGAACTGGCCCACGGCCTCGAACACCTGCTGGATCGTCACCTCCTGGTCCTTGAACCAGCCCGGCTTGATCGAGCCGCCGTAGAGCATCAGGCTCGGGATGTTCAGCCGCGCCAGCGCCATCACCGTGCCGGGGATCGTCTTATCGCAGCCAGAGATCGTCACCAGCGCGTCGAACGCATGGGCGCTCGCGACCAGCTCGATCGAGTCCGCGATCAGCTCGCGTGAAACGAGCGAGGCGCGCATCCCCGCCGTGCCCATCGTGATCCCGTCTGAGATCGCGATCGTGTTCAGCTCCATCGGCGTGCCGCCCGCCGCGCGAATCCCCTCCTTCACCTTCGCCGCCAGCACGCGGTTGTTGAAGTTGCACGGCATCGTCTCAATCCACGAGTGCGCCACGCCGACGATCGGCTTTGACAGATCCTCCGCCGTGTAGCCGATTCCGTGCAGGTAGGAGCGCGCGGCCGCGCGCTCCGGCCCCTCTGTCAGGGCGCGGCTGCGGTGCTTGAGGTCGAACGCGGTATCGGTACTCACGCGACGCGCACGATATCCGCCCAGCCTTCCCCACCGGTCTCACGCTCCCAGCGCGTCAGCCGCGCTAGGTCGCGCTTGACCTGCTCGGGGTCGATCTGGCGGCCCGGCAGGTGCATGTTCGCCTGCTCGATCAGGCGGCGCTCGTCCGCCTTCAGCGCCATCCACTTCGCCAGCACGTCGTCGGAGTCCGGCAGCCGCGCGCTGCCATAGGGACGCGAGTGGTCCGGGAACTCCACGCAGTACTCGTTCAGCAACGCGCCCGTCTGCGGCACGTAGGCCACGATCGGACGGTGCGGGTAGATCAGGTAGGCGTAGGAAGCACCCGAAACGTGTGCCCGCTCGCCCCCGCCGCCTCCCCATACCCGCAGAAAGCCGAGGTCGCGATACATCGCCCAATCGCACTCCTCAATACACGAGCGCAATAGCTCGCGTGCCCTTTGCTCTGCACGTCGCTCGCGACCCGGGTCATAACCCAAATGGGCAGCTTCGCGACGCTCGCGCGCGCGTACCCTAAGCGCCCGCAATTGTGCGCGGGTCGCCGCGAATGCAGCGAGCGCGTGCGGTCGCGCCAGCTCCCACAAAAGCACCACGAGCACGATCGCCGCGGTGCCCAGCGCCAGCAGCATCGCCCTTCAGCGAGTCGCCGCTTGGTCCGCGCCGTGCGGCGAACCACCCGCCGCACGTGGGAAGAAGATCACGCGCTCCGCGTCACGCGGAACATCTCCGAAGCTCTTGACCAGCTCCGCCGCGCGACGCCCGTCGCGTCGCTCGCTCGGCACCGCCGCCCACATCCCCGCGTCCAGCTCGCGCCGGAACGCCTCGATCAGGCGCTGCTCCTCCTCGGCCACCTCGACGTCGCCCTCCGCCAGCAAGATCTCCCCATGACCCGGCTTCATCCGCAGCAGCTTCATCGTCCCCGGATTATGGCAAACAGGTTCGTTCATCTCAGCGGTTCTCGCGCTCGCGAACGCGCCCCAAGCCCAGCACGTCGACCGGCCCCGCGCCTTCGCCTAGGTCCCGCAAGCCGTCCCTGACCGCCTGCGCCGTCAGCGCCCGCGCTGTGCGCGCAGCTTCCAACGGCGAGCGACCCAGCGCCAACTGGGCAGCCAGCAGCGATGAGTGCGTGCAGCCCGAGCCGTGGGCCGCCCCGTCGGGGTGGCGCTCTCCCTCGATCTCCACCGGCTCCCCACTCCCGACCGAGTCCAGGAATAGATCCACCGTCCGGTCACGATGACCGCCCGTTATTACCACCGCCGCAGGACCCAGGCCGATCAGCGCTCGCGCCAGTGCGGATACCTCCTCGTCCTCTCCCTCCACATCCGGAGCACGCACCGGTACCCGCTCATCTGTGTCCAGCTCGCCCACCAGCGTCCGTGCCTCCGGCAGGTTTGGCGTCAGCACGCTCGCCCGCGGCAGGATCAGCTCGACCAGCGCTCGCTGCGCCTCTGCCTCGAGCAGGCGCGCCCCCGACTCCGCGACCATCACCGGGTCCACCACGACCGGCGTGTCACGGGGAAGCTCATCCAGCGCCTCGGCCACCGCCCGTGCGCTCTGCGCCGTGCCCAGCATCCCCACCTTCACCGCGTCCACCCCGATGTCCTGGGCCACCGCGCGCACCTGGGCCAGGATCGTCTCCGGTGGGACCGCGTGGATCGCGCTCACCCCCATCGTGTTCTGCGCCGTGATCGCTGTCAACGCGACCGTCCCGTGAACGCCGCAGCGCGCGAACGCCTTCAGGTCAGCCTCGATCCCCGCGCCGCCCCCCGAGTCAGAGCCCGCGATCGTCAGCGCTACTGGCGTGCAGCGCTGCAACACCCGCTCACGACGCCGGCCCCGCCGGGCGCCGCTCTCCCGATCGCGGCGGGAAGATCGTGTAGCTGCCGATCGCCGTCACCAGCAGCCGGCCATCCTCATGTGTCACCTCGCTGCGCATCACCGCCGTGCGGCGGTTGCGGCGATCGAGCGTCGTGCGACAGACGATCTCACCCTCCGTCGCCGTCTGCACGTAGTTCACCGCGATGTTGATCGTCGCGATCCGCTCCTCGCGCGTCGTCTGCGCCCACAGCGTCGAGCCCATGCAGTAGTCCACCAGCGCGTATGTAGCCACGCCCGAGAGTAGGCCGCCCGCATTGATCAGCTCGGGGCGGATCGTCAGCCGCACTGTCTGCGGGTCCTCCCAGCGCAGCCCCATGAAGCGGGTGATGCCGTCGATTCCGCCGATGCTGCGCTGGGCACTCTCCTCCGCGGTGCTGTCTTCCGCAGAAGCCGCGCCCTGCTCGGCTGCGCCTCCGCCCGAGACAGATGGGCGCCCCTTATCGGCTGAGGGTCCTTGCACGAGAGGGCAGGCTATCGAGCCGCCCGGGTATCCCAAGCGCCGCCTAACGTCGGTGCCGATGACCTCCCCGCCGTCCGCGAACCGCAAGGGGCGTGCCCACGACCCGCGCCGCACGCTCGGATGCCGCGGCGAGCAGATCGCGGCCGACTACCTGCGCCGCCGCGGCTACTCCGTGCTCGACCGCAACGTCCGCACCCGTCGTGGCGAGATAGACCTCGTCGCCTTCAAGTGCTCAACGCTGGTCTTCGTAGAGGTCAAGACGCGCCGCATCGCCTTTCGGCAGCGCGTCGCACGTCCCGATCAGCGCCCGCTTGCGGGCCTCCGCGCCGATCAGCGCTCTCGCCTGCGGGGTCTCGCCGCGGTCTGGCTGGCCGACGAGCGCCGCAAGCGTCCGTTCGCCGAGTCGATTCGCTTCGATGCGATCGGCATCCTGCTCGACCCAGCCGGGCGCCTGCACGACATCGAACACATCAAGGACGCATGGTGAGGGCGCGCGGCCCGCTCGTATATGAAAAAGGGGGTTCCCGAAGGAACCCCCTTTCGATCCTCATCCAGCTTTGTGAGCTACCGCGCTACTGGACTTTGGACTTCCCTTCCACTTCGTTCGGCGAGTCGGTCACCGAGCCGCTGTTGCCCGTCACCGTCAGCGTCCCCGCGACCGAGTTGTCCGTGACGGTCGTCCCGCCGCCGTTACCCGTCGCTTTCAGCGAGGAATGGAAGTCGTCACCCACGACGGTTACTCCCGCCGCGTTCGACTTCACGACGACCGCCCCGTGGAAGGAGTCCGGCGCACATTCGCCGCCGTCGCCCAACACCACCGACCCCGTGCCGCCGACGAGTTTCACCGAGCCCGAGAGCGTCGCGTCGCAGACCCGCACGAGCGATGCCCCTTTTGAGCTCAGCGTGCCCGACAGCGTCGCGCCCTCGACGTCGAGCGCGCCGCCCGGCTTCACCGTGACGCCACCGCTCGCTTTTGCCGTCGAGGTCAACTGCACCGACTGACCCGCCTTAACGATCAGCTTGCCTTTCACGTTGCCGGTCAGCACCTGCGTGAAGCCGACTTGCGTGCTGCACGAGGACGTCGCTTCGTTGCCGAGGCTGTCCACCGCCGTCGCGCTCACGGTCTTCGTACCCGAGGTCGAGGTGTCGATCGGGATCGTCCCGCTCGGGTCCGTTTTCAGGCCCGATTCGTCGGATGCCGCGACCGTCGCGACGACGCCGCTCTGACCCACCGACGCCGTCGGCGGGCAGCTCACTTCGATCGTCGGCGGTGTCTTATCGACGACGATCGTGCTCGACGGTTCAGACCACGGGCTGACGATCGTTTCTTCCGGTTCCATATGCTGGGCCGGAATCACGGTCGTGCTGCGCGCGCGGTAGCTGTAGTGGCCCGACTGCGACTCCGCAGCCGTGTAGCTTGGCGAGGACAGGCCGCTCGCGACCGTGCTCCATTCGCCTTCCCCATCGCGGTGCTGCACTTCGAACTGCGGGTGCGTTTCCACGAATTTCGGCACGACCGACTGCGGGTGCGAGGAAACCGGCCCGCGCCAGGCCAGCTGGAAGGAACCAGCGTTCGGCGACGCGTCCGCCGTCGCCGGGGCCGTCGGACGCAGGTTCGGATACTCCTCCGCCGCGTCCACGATTCGCTGCGCACCTTCCGGCTGCAGGAACCCTTCACTCACCAGTTTCTGCGCGTCCGCTTCGACCTTGTCTACGTAGTTGCCGTAGTCGCTGTAGAGGCTCGACAGCGTGGTTTCCGTGAACGGCTGGTGCTGACCCAGCAGCGTGCAGAAAGCCGAGAATGGGTAGGGATTCGGCGCCGAGTGGGCGCTGTTTTCCCCGGAGTCCCGCACTACTGGCACGTCGACTTCCGGCAGGCGAAGGCCGCCCAGCTGGATACCCAGGCTGTTTTTCGCCAGCGTTTTCGAGTTCACGTATTCGCCTCGCGGCGCGGCCGGCGGCGGCGAGCCGCCTTCCTGCCAGGCGATCAACTCGTCCGTGCCCGCGTCCACCGCGTAAGGCCACTCGACCGTCGAGAGGATCGGCGTGCTCGTGCACAACGATTCAGCCGGCCCCACGTCGCGTTCGATCAGCGGGCCCCAGCCCGCCTGCACCATGTACGGGACGTGCGAGCCCGCCGCCGCCTCCCAGTGCCGCAGGTTCGGGTTCGTCGGGTATTCGTTCTCCGTCTGCTGGACTTTCGCTTCGAATTCGCTGATCACCCGCAGCACCTTGCGCGGGATGTCTTCGCGGACCGCGCTCGTGCAGTCCGTCAGCAAGTAGTCATCCGCGATTTCCTGCAGCGGCGCCACCTTGTTGTAGTAGGTCGCAAGGCGCGTGCACGACTGCGAGGCGCCCGTAGCCGTAACGTTTTTGATCAGCGGGGTCAGGTTGCCCAGCGGCCGCACGCCCGTGCCGGCGCCGCGGATCGCCTTCAGCGCCGCCGCATACACGTCATAGGACAGCGCGTCGCCGCTCGGGCCCACTTCAAGGCTCCCGTAGCGTTCTTTGTTGTAGGTCTTCAGGCCCGTGATTCCCACCGTCTGCGCGTCCACCGCCACGTAGACGTAGCCCTCTTTCATCATCGCGTACGGGTCCCCGTCCCATTGCGGTTCCAGGTCGAAGCCCGCCGTCACGTTCTGCCACTCCGCCAGCACCCGGCCGTTGAAGTTCGCCGAGTTGATCGGGCGACGCACCACGATCCGCGTCTTGAATGGGTAGGTGCCGTTTTCGTTTGGCCCTCCCGTCGTCAGTTTTGTGCCCGTCACGTTGACCGCGCCCGAGGTGTTGTACGTCGAGCCCGTGCCCGAGATGAAGAACTCTTCTTCGGTGTAGCCATATTCCGCCAGCGGCACGTTTGAGCGCATGAAGACATGCGAGGTTCCCGTTTCCGCGATCGGCCCTTCCACCGCCGGCGTCGGCACCCCTTCGTAGGCGCCCCATGCCGGCGAGGCCGCCGCCAGCGCCGCGCACAGCACGACGCATGCCGCTGCCAGCGGGCCCCGGAAGGCCCGCAGCATTTGCCAATCCATCAGATTCCCCGTCCTTTGAGTTAGGCGATCCAGACGCCCTGGCCTCGTGCCCAAGCATCCCTCCCATCACTGCCCGACCGGCCTCCCTTCCGGTCGCACTCCCTCCGCTGCGCACGCTAGCACAGATGCAACACATCGATTGGAATGCCTCATTTAGGCTTAGTGCGCGTCCGGCGAGCGTCACGACGCGCATCGTGGGCCGGGCGCGCAGGCTCGCGCAAGGTTCGCCGACTTTGCCGCCGAGTCGGCGGCTGTTCAGGGTTCGCTAGAGGGCCAGTTGCTGGTAGGCCAGCGACTGGAAGGACATCCGGTGCAGGGGCGAGACGCCCTGGCGCAGGATCGCCTCGCGATGCTCGGGCGTCGAGTAGCCCACGTGCTCGGCAAAGCTCCAGCCCGGGTGCTCACCATCGGCGTGACGCATGTAGCGATCGCGCGTCACCTTCGCCACGATCGAGGCCGCCGCGATCGCCGCGCTCGTCGCGTCTCCATCCACGATCGCTCGCTGTGGGCGGCCGAAGTCGCCCACCGGGAAGCCGTCGCTTAGGCACAGCACCTCGTCACGCACGTCGCGCGTGACCCCGATCAGCGCGTCGCGCAGCGCCGCCAGGTTCGTCTTGTGCAGGCCGCGCGTGTCGATCCCCCGCACGCAGCGCGAGATCACCACCACGCGCTGTGCGCTGCGTAGCACCAGCGGGAACAGCCGCTCGCGAGCCTCCTCCGTGTGTTGCTTGGAGTCATTCAGCGCGCTCAGCGCTCGCAGCTCGCGTGTCGTCAGCGCCTCGTAGTCAAACAGCACCGCCGCCGCCACCAGCGGCCCCGCCAGGCAGCCGCGCCCTGCCTCATCCGCACCCGCCACAAAGCGCACGCCTAGACGCCGGTCGAACGCGAATAGCCGCCTGCCGCTGCTCTTACGCCTAGCCTGGCGGCGAGAGCGTGCCGTGCCCGCCCGCTTGCGTCCCGGCGCTTTCGCCAACTCTGCCTCGCTGCCTGCCATGGGCTCCATCACCGGAGCGAGCGCGGGGGACGCGGTCGCGGAGGCGACGCTAGAGGATGCCGATGCGGTCGGGCGGCCAGTAGGTCGCGAAGGCTCCGCCGATGATCCAACCGGTGGGAACTGGTCCCCAGAAGCGGCTGTCGTCAGATTCCCCACGGTTGTCGCCCATCATGAACCAGTGGCCGGGCGGAACCTTAATTGGCACCGGGAAGTTGCACTCCGAGACGCCGGGGCAGGGCCGGATGTAGGAGTCCTTCTCGCGCTTGCCGTTGCGAATCACGTGGCCTTCCACGATCTTGATCGTGTCGCCCGGCCCTGCCACCACGCGCTTGATGAAGTTTTCGCTCGCCTCTTTGTCGACCGGCTGCGAGCACGCCGCGCCCCCCGGGGTGATCCGCGCGCCTGAGCCGCACTCCTCCTGGCGGGCACCTTCCGGCGGGTGGAACACCGCGATCTCGCCCACATGCGGGTCTGAGAAATGGGTGCCGATCCGGTTGACCAGCACGCGCTGGCCCACCGCCAGCGTCGGTTCCATCGACCCGCTTGGGATTCGGTAGGGCTTGACGATCCACGCCTGAATCGCGAGCGCCAAGCCCAGCGCGATCAACACGATCACGACGAGCTCAACGACCGAGCCCATCGTCGTTTTCGAGCGTTTCCCGAGAAGTTTCACGCCGGCTTATCGCCGCCGACGTCCCCCTCGTTCGCCTCGGCATCGGGGGGTGAGTCGGCGTCGGCAGCCGCGTCCGCCTCGGGCGCGGCTGCTGCCTCAGGCGCGGCTGCTGCCTCAGGCGCGGCTGCTGCCTCAGGCGCGGCCGCTGCCTCGCCCGATGCCTCAGGACCTGCGTCGGCGGCGTCCTGCGCCAGCGCCGCCGGATCGGTGTCCGCCTCGCCCGCCGCCTCTGCGGGCGCCTCGGACTCCGCTTGCTCCGCCGCCTGTGGAGCCTGCTCGGTCTCGCCGGCCTCCGGTGCCTCGACCGCCGCGTCCTGCTCAAGCACCGTCTCCTCCGCGGTCAAGCCGTCCGCGTCGGTCGCACCCTGCGGCTCGTGCAGCAGCCCCGGCTCGACCGTCTCCTCAGGCCCGGAATAGCGGCGCTCGCGGACCCGTGCCCGCTTGCCGACGCGGTCGCGTAGGTAGTACAGCTTCGCGCGGCGCACATCGCCTCGTGCAGCCAGCTCGATCCGCTCGATCTTCGGCGAGTGCACGGGGAACATGCGCTCCACGCCCACTCCGAACGACTGCTTGCGCACCGTGAACGTCTCGCGCATCCCGTGTCCCTGGCGCTTGATCACCACGCCCTCGAACACCTGGACGCGGCGACGCGAGCCCTCGATCACCTGAAAGTGCACCTTCACGCGATCGCCCGGGGCGAAGCTCGGAACGCGGCGCAACTGCGCGCGCTCGATTGTTTCGATGACGCTGCTCATGATGTCTGAGAGGGGCGCGCCGCTGTCAACCAGGAGCATCACAAACGAGGACCCGGCCCGGCGCGGCTAGCAATGGTAGCGAACCGTCGGCGAGCGCCGCGTCAATCTTCCGGTGAGCGTTCCGCCGCCCTGGAGAGGCGCTCGCGTTCCTCGGCCAGGACGCGCTCGCCTCGTTCGCGACTGCGCTCGCGCCGCCACTGCTCGATCCGCGCGTGATGACCCGAGAGCAGGACCTCCGGCACGATCCAGCCGCGATGCTCGGCCGGACGCGTGTAGTGGGGGTACTCGGGATCACCTCCAAGCGCCGCGCTGAAGGACTCCTCCACCGCCGAGCGCTCATCGCCCAGCGCCCCCGGCAGCTTGCGCAGTACCGCGTCGCACACCACCATCGCCGCCAGCTCGCCGCCCGCGAGCACATAGCGGCCGATCGAGACCACCTCGCTGCAGAAGTGCTCCACGATCCGCTCGTCAAGCCCCTCGTAGCGGCCACAAAGCAGCGTGAGCTCCGGCTCCGCGGCCAGCTCGTCCACCAGGCCGTCGTCAAGCAGCCGGCCGCCTGGCGCCAGGGCAATTACTCGCCGGCGCTCGTGCAGCTCCGCCGGGTCGGTCCCGTAACGCGCGCGCAGCGCCGCTTCCACCACGTCAACCCGCAGCACCATCCCCGCGCCGCCGCCGAACGGCATGTCGTCGACCTGTGCGCCGCTCAGCGGCGAGTGCTCGCGTAGATCGAGCAGGTTCAGGCTCGAACCCGACGCCAACGCATTCGCCACGTGCCGCTGGGAGGAGAACCAGTCAAACCAGTCCGGGAACAGCGTGAGGACGTCAAGCTCCATGCCTATCCCCCGCCGCCCCACCGTGCGTCTCGTCCCGCTCCGGGCCCGGGAGCTCCTCGTCTAGGCCCAGGAACTCCCCATCGACCTCGATCCGCTGCGCCGCCACGTCGATTTCGCCGATCGCGTCTCTCACCATCGGCACGAGCAACGGCTCGGCGCGAGCGCCGGCCCGCACTTCCAGCACCTCGCACGAAGGCAGCTCGAGCAGTCGCGTGACCTTGCCCAGCACCCGCTCGCCCGCGCGGACCTCGCACCCCTCCAGTTCCCGCGCCCACCACTCGTCCTCCCCCAGCTCCGGCGCCTGTGCCGCAGCCACGGTCAGCCGCTCGCCGCGAAGCGCCTCCGCCGCCGCGCGGTCCTCCACGCCCCCCACGCGAACGATCGGACGCTCGTCGGTCCCCGCGCGACGCTCGATCTCCACGCTGCGGCCCGCCAAGTGAAGCCGTGCGCCTGCCGTCAGCAGGCGGGACACCGCCCCGGTCACATAGAAGCTTCCGTCCAGCCCGTGCGCGCGGCCCACGCGCCCCGCCGGCAGCTGCGCGTCCGGTCCGCTCAGGTTCAATCGACGATGTCGACGAGCACGTGAGAGCCCTCGCCGGTCGCCGCCGCTTTCACCACCGTGCGCAGCGCATGGGCCGTGCGACCCCCGCGGCCGATCACCCGGCCGTAGTCGTCCTCGCCGACGCACAGCTCCAGCACGATCGTGCCGTTGTCGCCCTCGAATTGCTCTACCGAGACCTCATCCGGGGCGTCGACCAATCCCTCCGCGAGGTATTCGAGCAAGCGTCGCGGGACTTCGCTCTGACCCTTAGCGCTCACGCCGCGACCTTCCCACGCGACGCACGCTAGCCCACCCCATCGCCAGCATCAGCGCGCTGCGGCTCAGCCGCCGACCTCAATCCCCTGGTTGCGCAGCAGCTTGCGCACCGTGTTCGAAGGCTGCGCACCCCGCGCCAGCCAGTTGCGAACGCGCTCCTCATCGAGCACGATCGTCGAGGGGTCCGTCTGTGCGTTGTAGTGGCCGATCGTCTCGATCACGCGGCCGTCGCGCGGCGCGCGCTGGTCCGCGACAACGACTCGCCAGATCGGGTCCTTCTTGCCGCCCACTCGCGTGAGCCTGAGCCTTACCGACACGGTTTCCTCTCTGAAGCCTTCAAGTTCAGCGTCAGAGCTTAGCGTCAGCGTGCGCCGCGCATCAACGCGCCGATGTCCGGCATCTTGCCGCGGCCCACCTGGCGCATGATTTTGCGCGTCTGTCCGAACTGCTTGATCAGGCGGCTAACCGCCTGCACATTCGTGCCCGAGCCCCGCGCGATCCGCAGGCGACGCGAGCCCTTGATTAGCTCCGGGCGGCGCCGCTCCTCCGGTGTCATCGAAAGGATGATCGCCTGGATCCGGTCCAGCTCGCGCTCGTCTACTTTCATCTGCTGAAGCTGATGGCCCGCGAGGCCCGGGATCATCCCCAGCAGGTTCGTCAGCGGGCCCATTTTCCGAATGCTCTTCAGCTGGCCCAGGAAGTCTTCGAGGTCGAACTCGTTACGCCGCAGCTTGCGCTCCAGCTCGCGCGCATCCTGTTCGTCGAAGTTGCGCTCGGCCTGCTCGATCAGCGTCATCACATCGCCCATGCCGAGGATCCTTTGGGCCATCCGATCGGGGTGGAAGCGCTCGAACTGGTCCAGCTTCTCGCCCGTGGAAGCGAACAGGATCGGCTTGCCCGTCACCGCCTTCACCGACAGCGCCGCGCCGCCGCGTGCATCGCCGTCGAGCTTGCTCATCACCACGCCGTCGAACTTCACGGCTTCTGCGAACTGCTCGGCGACGTTGACCGCGTCCTGCCCGGTCATCGCGTCCACCACGAGCAGCACGCTGTGTGGCTTGACCGCCCCACGGATTCGCACCAGCTCGTCCATCAGCTCCTTGTCGATGTGCAGACGACCGCTCGTGTCCACGATCAGCACGTCCTTGCCCTCCTGACGCGCGCGCTCCAGCGCCCAGGAGGCAATCTCCACCGGGTCGCGGTCCGTTCCCTGCTCATAAGCATCCGCGCCCGCTTGCGCCGCGACCTTCACCAGCTGGTCGACCGCCGCCGGGCGGTAGACGTCGCACGCCGCGACCGCCACCGAGGAAGAGTGCTCCTCGCGTAGCCAGCGCGCCAACTTTGCCGTAGCCGTCGTCTTGCCCGAACCCTGCAAGCCCGCCATCAAGATCACCGTCGGCGGTTTCGGCGCGAAGCTCAGACCCGCCGAGGCGCCGCCCATCAGCTCGGTCAGCTGCTCGCCCACGAGCTTTACGACCTGTTGGCCCGGGTTCAGCCCCCCGACCACGTCCGCGCCCATGCAGCGCTCCTTCAGCTGCGCCGTGAACTCACGCACCACCTTGAAGTTCACGTCCGCCTCCAGCAACGCGAGACGGATCTCGCGCATCGCCGCGTCGATGTCCGCCTCGGTCAGCGTCCCGCGATTGCGGACGTCCGTCAGCGTCGCCTGGAGTTTCTCGCCGAGCGCGTCGAACATGTCCTAGCCGTCGTGCCGTGGAGGCGCCGGTCGCGGAAGTCGGCGCCCCGGATCGTCCTCGCCCTCGCTCGGGGCTTTCGCCGAAGAGAACGCCTCCGCGATCCCGCCGAACGCCTGCGCGAACTCCGATGGCACCACGAACACCTTGTTTGAGTCGCCTTCCGCCAGCTGCGGCAGCATCTGCAGATATTCGTAGCTCAGCAGCTCGCGCGTCGGCTTACCCTCGTGGATCGCGTTGAACACCGTGTCGATCGCCTGCGCTTCGCCCTGCGCGCGCAGGATCGCGGCTTCCTTCTCGCCCTCCGCCGACAGCACCGCCGCCTGCTTCTGGCCTTCGGCCGTCAAGATCTGTGACTGCTTCTCGCCTTCGGCCGTGAGGATCGCGGCGCGTCGGTCGCGCTCGGCGCGCATCTGCTTCTCCATCGCCGTGCGGATGTCCGGCGGCGGGTCCACCGACTTGATCTCCACGCGGTTGATCCTGATCCCCCACTTGCCCGTCGCCTCGTCCAGCACCACGCGCAGCTCGGTGTTCACGTTCTCGCGCGAGGTCAGCGTCTTCTCCAGCGTCAGGCCGCCGATCACGTTGCGCAGCGTCGTCACCGTCAGCTGCTCGATCGCCTGCAGCGGGTTCGCGATTTCATACGTCGCCGACTTCGCGTCGGTGATCGTGAAATACAGGACCGTCTCGATCCCCACGACCACGTTGTCTTCGGTGATTACAGACTGCGGCGAGAAGTTCACCACTTGCTCGCGCAGGTCCACCAACGGCTTTACGCGGTCGATGAACGGCGTGACGATCGTAAGCCCGGGTTCCAGCGTGCGGCTATAGCGCCCCAAGCGCTCGACCACCCCTGCGCGCGCCTGTGGGATCACGCGGATCGAGCGTCCCGCGACGATCAGCGCAAATACGACCACGACGACGATGACGATGAGAGCAACCAAGGTCCCGGCTCCTTTCGAGCGCTAATGCATGACGAGCGCCGTGGCGCCCCGAATCTCAACGACCTCTACCCGCTCACCCGCCGGGATGACCTCGTGTTCATCGAAGCTGCGCGCCGTCCACACCTCGCCCCCGTCGATCTTCACGCAACCCACCCCCTCGTCGTTGGCGATTCGCTCCAGCACGATCGCCGGCTTGCCCACCAGCGCCGCTGCGCCCGTACGGATCGAGGGCGGCAGCCGCCGGTGGCGCTCCGCCACCGGGCGCAGCGTCGCGAACACGATCGCTGAGACCGCGATGAACACGATTGCCGAGAGCAGCGCGCCTACGCCGATCAGGCCCACGACCGCCGCGAGCGCCGCGCCGATCGCGAACGGCGCGAGGTAGAAGCCGCCCTGGTGCATCTCGCCCACGCCGAGGACGCAGGCTGCGATCAGCCAGATTACCCACACGTCCATATCCTCAATTATGCCTCGGCGATCAATGCGCGGGCGAACTCGTCCGCGTCAAATGGACGCAAGTCCTCCAGCGACTCGCCCACACCGATCAGCTTCACCGGCAGCGAGAGCTCTCGCGCGATCGCCAGCGCGATCCCACCGCGCGCGGTTCCGTCGAGCTTCGTCAGCACCACGCCGCTCACCTCGGCCGCCTGCGCGAACAACTTCGCTTGACGCAGGCCGTTCTGCCCCGTTGTCGCGTCGATCGTCAAAAGCGTCTCATGCGGCGCCCCCTCCAGCTGGCGCGCGATCACGCGGCGCACCTTCGCCAGCTCGCCCATCAGGTCGTCCTGGGTGTGCAGCCGCCCCGCCGTGTCGATGATCGCCACGTCCACGCCCTTGCTCCGCGCCTGCGCGATCGCCTCGAAGGCCACCGCACCCGGGTCTGACCCCGGCTCCCCCGTCACGATCTCGCAGCCCGCACGCTGCGCCCAGCCTTCCAGCTGCTCTGTCGCCGCCGCGCGGAACGTGTCCGCCGCGCCCAGCAGCACCGAGCGCCCTAGCTCTTGCTGCAGATGCCAGGCGAGCTTGCCGATCGTCGTCGTCTTGCCCGTGCCGTTCACCCCCACCGCCATGATCACCGTCGGCTCGTAGCGCAGGTCGATCCGCCCGTCGCCCACCCGCGTTGTCTCGGCCAGCAGGTCGATCAGCCGGTCGCTCAGCGCCTGCCCCCCCTCCAGCTTGCCCTCGGCCACTTCCTCCTCCAGCGTGCTCACCACCGCAGCCGTTGTGCTCGCGCCCACGTCGGCCATGATCAGCGCCTCCTCCAGGCGTTCCCACGTGTGCTCGTCGAGCACACCGAACAGCGTCGCCTGCACCTCTGCGCCAAGCGCCGCGCGCGTCTTTGACATGCTCTCGCGCAGGCGCCGGAACAGGCCGCGTTTGCGCTCTGGCTCTTGACCGGCCCGCTCGCCGGCCGCGTCGGCTCCCTCGGCCGAGCGCCCGTCGGTGATGAACAGGTCAGTCCAGTCGCGCGGCACGGGCGCGCGAAGATATCAGCGCGGACGCCGCGCCGGGAGCTGCATCTCAGGCGACCTCGGCGACGCCCGCAAGCGTGGGCGCAGGCCCCTGCGCCTCGCCCGTGTCCTGCCCGTCCTTGGAAGGCAGGCGCCGCGAGAGCACCTTCGAGACCCCGTCGCCGCCCATCGAGACCCCGAACAGCCAGTCGGCCGCCTCCATCGTGCGCTTCTGATGGGTGATCACGATGAACTGCGCTCGGTCTGAATAGCGGCGCAGCAGCGTCAGGAAGCGATCCAGGTTCAAGTCATCAAGCGCGGCCTCGACCTCGTCGAGGATGTAGAAGGGGCAGGGACGCGCGAGAAACACCGCGAACATGAACGCCAGCGCGGTCATCGACTTCTCGCCGCCCGACAGCAGCGAGAGGCGCTTGGAGGACTTGCCCGCGGGGGTGATCTCGATCTCGACCCCCAGCAGGTCTTCCTCCTGGCGCTCCTCGGCCTCGGCCTCTTGCTCGGCCGCCTCCTCCGCCGCCTCGGCGCTCGCCTGCGTCGCCTCTCCCGCTGCGGCCGCGCCGATCGGCTGAACGCCCTGTGCCTTGCCGTTGGCTTGTGCGGGCGACTGGCCGCCCAGCACGCCGCGCGCGGGCTGATCTTCGCTGACCAGGCGCAGCCTGCCCGAGCCCCCCGGGAACACGTCGCCGACCAGCTCTTCGAAGTTGCGCGCCGCCGCCTCGAAGGTCTCCGTGAATGTGTCCTGGATCTGGCGGTCGGTCTCGCGGATCACGCCGCGCAGCTCGCGCAAAGCTGTCTCCAGATCCGCTCGACGCCCCTCTAGCTCCTCGACGTGCGCAACAGCCTCCGCGTACTCCTCCTGTGCGAGCGGGTTCACCGGCCCGAGCTGCTCGCGGCGGCGACCCAGCCGCTCGACCCGCGCACGTAGGGCCTCCAGCTCATCCTCACCGAGACGTGCGGGTCGATCCTCTCCCGACTCGCCGGGCGTGAGCGTTGGCAGCGGGAGCTCGAGTCGCTCCGCCACCGTCTTCAGCTCCGTTTCGGCATCGTCGGCCTGATCGCGCAGGCGCTGCGCCGCCACCTCCGCCGCGGTCACCGCCTCGCCCGCCCCGCGCAGCTCGCTCTGCAGCTCGGCCTCGGCCGCCGCGCACTCACGCAGCTCGCCCGCCATCTGCTCGCCCGCCGCACGATCCTCCGCCAGCTCGCGCTCGATCGCCGAAAAGCGCTCCTGGACCGCCTGCGCCGCAGCTATCAGTGCCTGGCTGAGTGCTTCGGCACGGGGCAAGAGCTCGCCGTCAGACGCCAACTGCCGTCGCGCGCGCTCGATCCGCGCGCGGGCCTGCTCGGCCTCACGGGCTAGGCGCTCCGCGGTCGCGCGCTCGGAGCCGAGCGCACCCTCCAGCTCGGCCCTGCGCACCGCCAACGGGCCCTCCGCCGGCGCCGCGCGGCGCTGCTCGATCAGCCACTGCGAGTGACGTACAGCCTCAGCTGCCTCGACCTGCCCTCGCTGAGCCGTGCGCAGCTGCTCCTCCGCCGCGCCCAGTGAGCGCTCGTGCCCTTGTAGATCCTCGTGCGCCGAGTCGAGCATCGCACGCGCGGCGTGCTCCGCTTGCGCTGCGCGCTCGGTCTCCGCGATCAGCCGGTCGCGTTCGTTGCGCCTAGCCAGGACGCGCTCGGTGCCGCCCTCAGCCAGCTGGCGAACCTCGCCCCATGCCGCAAACCAGACGCGCCCAGCGCGGGTCACCGCGATGCCCGCGAAGTTCATAGGGACGTCCTCTAGGCGCTCGACTACCCAAGCCTCCTCCAGCAGACGGCGAGCCAGAGTCATCGCGGCGTCGGGGCCATCCAGCAGGTCGAGCAGCCGCTGTGCACCCGGCGGCATCCCTGACGCACCGAGGCTTGTGCCGCTGCGCGGTGCGGGGCCAGGCGTACGCGACGCGAGCAGCGCCGTGCCGCCGTCAGGCCCAGCGCGGTCGAGCAGCGTCTCCGCGCCCGCAATGCTGTCGACGACCGCCGCGTCCAGGCGCCCGCCAAGCGCGGCCGCCAGCGCAAGCTCGTAGCCGTCGCGCACCCGCAGGTCCTCGCTCAGCGCCCGTGGACCGCCGTCCTCGCCGCCGTGGACCGCGGCGTGCCCTCGCAGGAACTGGTTAGCCGCCGCCAACTCAGCGCCGATCCGGGCCGACTCACGCCGGGCCTGCTCGACAGCACGCTCCGCCGCCATTAGCCGCTCGCGCGCGGCCTTCATCTCCGTCTCAGCGTGCTCACGCGCCTGTTTCGCCACGCTCACCTGCTCGCCGGCCGCGCTCTCGTGCTCGCGCCGATCCTCGAGCGTGCGCTCGAGCTCAGCCAGCTGCTCGCCCAGCTCGAGCTCGCGGCGCTCATCCAGCTCGGCCAGCTCGGCCTCCAGCGCCGCGATGCGCCGCTCCACGCCTGCAGCCTCGTCTTCGGGACCCGGCTGCTCCGCGACCGAGGGCGCTGCAACCTGGGCCTGGGAGAACGGCTGCGCAAACGGCGGGGGCGGCTGCAACGGATGCTCAGCCTCGGGCTCGCCCAGCTCATCGCGCAGACGCTCGATCCGGCGCGCGAGGCTCTGCGCCGCGCCCGCGACCTGCTCGCCGCGCAGACCAAGTCGCTCGTGCGCTGAGCGTCCCGCGTAGAGCAGGCGCGAAAGCTCGTCGTGGCGCTCGGCGCGCTCGGCCAACGCCCGCTCGGCCGCTCCGCGGCGGTCGATCGTCGCTTGTAGCTTCGCCTCGATCTGCTCGCGCGCCGTGCGCGCCTGCGCCGCGCGCGCCTCGGCGCCAGACAGCTCGACGCGAGCCACGCCCGCGCCATCCTTTGCCAGCTCCCAGCGGGCTTCGAGCGTCTGACGCTCCAGCCGCGCGTGCAGCTCGGCCGCTTCTGCCTGGCGCTTGAGCGGGCGTAGCCGCGTGCGCGCCTCGCGCTCGACGTCCAGCGCCCGGTCGAGGTTCTCTTGCGTGCGCTCGAGCTTCAGCTGCGCGCGGCGGCGGCGCTTGCGGTGCTTGCCGAGCCCCGCCGCCTCCTCGATCAGCAGCCGCCGATCGCGCGCCTTGGAGGTGACGATCGCCTCGACGCGACCCTGTGAGATCACCGAGTGCGTCTCCTTGCCGAGGCCCGTGTCCGAGAGCACCTCGATCACGTCGGTCAGGCGAGCGCGCGCGCCGTTCAAGCGGTAACCGCCTTCGCCGCTTCGCTCCAGACGGCGCACGATCGAGATCTCGCTCAGCGGTAGGTCCACGGTGCCGTCGGAGTTGTCGAGCACGATCTCGACCTCGGCCGCGCTGCGCGCCTGCACGCCGCGCCCGCCGCCGAAGATCACATCCTGCATCGACTGGCCCCGGACCGCGAGCGGCGACTGCTCGCCCATCGCCCACAGGACCGCATCGGTGACGTTGGACTTGCCCGATCCGTTCGGGCCGACCACGACGCTCACGCCGGGCCCGAAGTCCAGATGCGTGCGGTCGGGGAATGACTTGAACCCCTTCAGCGTGAGCGACTTCAAGCGCATGCGCGCCTCACGTCTCCAGCTGCTCGACCGCCTCGCGGGCGGCCTCCTGCTCGGCGTGCTTCTTGCTGCGGCCCCGCCCACTGCCCAACTGCTTGCCCGCTACGCGCGCGACGACCGTATACGTGCGCTCGTGCGGCGGGCCTTCCTCGTCGGTCACCGCGTAGTCGACCTCTTCGCCCCGCCGCGCCAGCAGCTCCTGCAAGGCCGACTTGAAGTCGACCGGATGCTCCAACGCCTCCTCGATCTCCGGCGAGAACGCCTCGACCACGGCCTGCGCGGTTCGCTCGTAGCCCGCGTGCAGATAGCAAGCGCCGATCACCGCCTCGATCACCGATGCCAGCACCCGCTCGGTTCCGACCAGCGCCGCCGCGCTGCCCTGCACACCAGCCGGAGCCGCCGCCCGTAGACGCTCGGGTAGGCCCAGTCGTTCGGCCACGGCCCGGCAGGAGGGACCCGAGACCGCCTGTGCGCGGATCTTCGTCAGCCTGCCCGCGCCAAAGCGATCGGCCTCCAGGCGCGGGTAGAGATGCGCCGTGACCGCCAGCGCGAGCACGCTGTCGCCGAGGAACGCCAGGCGCGCATAGGAGTCCCCGCGCCGCTCGCTCCATGAGGCGTGCGTGAAGACCTGGCGAGCGAGATCGTCCGGCAGCTCCCCCAACAACTCTTCGAGCAACTTCATGGCCGTCCATTCATCGCCCCGTCCTGGTGTGCGAGCACGAAATCGACCGCCTGACCCACGGTGAGGATCTGCGCGGCCTGCTCGTCGGACATGCTCACACCGTAGGTGTCCTCGAGCTCCTGCACGAGCGTGTACAGGTCGAGCGAGTCGGCCTCCAGGTCCTCTTTGAAACGCGTCTCGATCCCGATCGTGTCGGGCTCGACGTCGAGTTCGTCGACCAGGTGGGAGCGGATCAGCGCGAACACCTGCTCGCGCGTCTGCGCGCTCATCGTGGGCCATCCACGGACGCGGCCAAGGCCGGCGCGCCGCGGCGCGCACGCCGGCTGTTCGTGGGCCGAGTCGAAGGGCTCATCCAGACTCGGGCAGGCTAGCGCCCGCCGCGGACATGGGCGAGGAGCGCAGCGCCCCCGCCGCTGCGAGCGCGCGCTCGGTCTGGCCGACGACGTCCTCACGCGCGCCGCGGTGGGCGCGCAGGATCGCCTCGGCGAAGCCCGTGCGCGTGAAGCGCCCGTGCGGCACTACGCCCAGGCGGCGCAAACCCAGCAGATAGGCGCCGCCTTGCAGCTCGGGATCGATCCGCGCGCGGAAGGAGCCGAGCGCGCCGCGCAGCAGCGCGCCGCCGAGCTTCGCGCGCGTCGAGGACATAGCGGCGTCGCGGATCGCGCGCAGCATCGTCTGCGAGGTCGCCTCGATCAGCTTCAGCGAAACGTTGCCCGTGAAGCCGTCGGTCACGACCACGTCGACAGCCGCGGCCAACACGTCCTCGCCCTCGACATTCCCCGCGAACTCGAACAGCCCGTTATCGCTCCCGCCCAGCTCGCTGAGTTCGGCGTTCGTCTCGACCACGAGCTCGTTGCCGCGCTCGGCCTCCTCGCCGTTTGAGAGCAGACCCACTCGCGGACGCTCCACTCCCAGCACCGTGTTCGCGAGCGCAGCGCCCATGAACGCGAACTGCACGAGGTGCTCGCGACGCGCCGCCGCGTTCGCGCCCACGTCGAGCAGAGTCACGGTACCGCCCGGGAAGGGCAGCGGCAGCGCAAGCGCCGGGCGGTAGATGCCGCGCGTGCGCTTGACGTTGAACAGACCCGCCGCGAGTGCCGCCCCCGTGCCTCCCGCGCACACCAGCGCCTGCGCCTGCCCGTCAGCCACGGCGCGCGCTGCCTGCACAATCGACGCTTCCGGATTAGCGCGCACCGCGCTCACGGGGTCCGCGCTCTTGGCGATCGACAGCGGCGCATCGACCAGCTCGACCCCCGGCGGCGCCTCGCCCAACTGCGAGAGCGGTCCGAACAGCAAAGCACGCGCGCCACGCTGCGCCGCGATCGCCGCTCCCGCCGCCACCTCGGCCGGACCTAGATCCGAGCCGTTGCAGTCGACCGCGACGACCGGGTTACTGGTCGTGGTCGTGGTCGTGCTCGTGGCTGTGCGCGGCCGGGGCCACGATCTCACGCCCCGCGTAGTGACCGCACACCGGGCATACCCGGTGCGGGCGACGCGGGTTGTGGCACTGCGGGCACGTGCTCATCGCGGGCGTGCCGATCTTGTGCTGCGCGCGGCGCTTGGCCGTACGGCTGTGGGATTGCTTTTTCTTCGGGACCGCCATGCGAAGCAGGTAAGGCTACCAGCCCTAATCGAGCTTCAGCTCGCGCAGCTTGGCCCGGCGCGGGTCGGGCGGGCTCTCGTGGCGATGATCGGGCCCGGCCTCGTTCAGATCGGCAGCGCACACGGGGCAGAGCCCCGCGCAGTCCTCGCGGCAAAGCACCTTGCTCGGCGCGGCCAGGGCGAATGCGTCGTGTGCCCAGGCCGCGAGGTCGAGGGTTTCCTCGTGTACGTAGGGACTGTCCAGCTCGTCCCCTTCTCCCGGCCGATCGACCTCGCGCGCATCGACCTCGATCGTCGGCCGCGCCTCCTTCAGGCAGCGCATGCAGGGACCGGTCAGCCCGGCGCCGAAACGCAGGCGGAGCGCGTAGCCGCCACCCATCATGCGCGAGACGTCGAGTGTCAGGGGCACCCGCGCGGGCGAGGCCGCGTAGCGCTCGCCGCCTAGCTCGAGGGCCTCGATCGGCACGTCTAGTTCGAGACGTCGGCCCTCGCCGGAGCTCAGGCGCAGCGCAGCGAGATCGAAATCGTGCGTCTGTGCCGCCATGTCTCCAGGCTAGCGGGGCGCGTTGCGCGCTCTGCTTCACTGGCCCGCGTGAGCGAGCCGGCGAACGATCGGGACACGAACGGCGGACGCGGGCGCCTGGTCGGGCTGCTGCGCACGCTCGCGGTCGACGTCGCCCCGCTACGCGCCTCGCGCGATCTGCGCCTGCTGACGATCGGCAACTTCGTCACCGGTCTCGGCACGCAGGCGACACTCGTAGCGCTGCCCTACCAGCTCTACGTGCAGACGCGCTCGCCCGTGCTCACGGGCCTGCTCGGCGCGGTCGAGCTGGGCCCGCTGATCGCGATGTCTCTATACGGGGGGGCGCTCGCGGACCGCATGGACCGTAAGCGCCTCTTGCTACTCGACCAGTTCGCGCTCGTGGCGATCGCGGCTGGCCTCGCAGCCGGAGCCTTTGCCGGGCACCCACCGATCGCGCTGCTCTATGTGCTCGCGGCGCTGCTCGCGGGCTTCAGTGCGATCCAGAACGTCGCGCGCTCGGCGATCGTGCCGAACGTCGTCGCGCCCGAGCAGCTGCGCGCCGCGCTCGCGCTCACATTCGGGCTCTACCAGCTGACGATGGTGATCGGCCCTGCGCTCGGCGGTCTGTTGATCGCGGCCGCCGGCCTGGGAACCGCCTACTCGATCGACGCCGCGAGCTGCTTGGGGATGGTGCTCGCGGTCACCGCGATGGCCGCGCAGCCGCCCCACGCCGGCGAGCACGAGCACCCGAGCATCCGCCGCTCGATCGCGGACGGGTTGCGCTTCGTGCGCTCCAACCGCTCGCTCGTTGGCTCCTTCGGCATCGATCTGGCCGCGATGACCTTCGGCATGCCGCGCACGCTGTTCCCCGCGCTCTCCCTGACCGTCTACCACGCAGGCGCCGCGGGCACTGGAGCGCTGTTTGCCGCCGTCTCCGCGGGCGCCACGCTCGCGGCGCTCAGCACCGGCTGGCTGACGCACGTACGTCGCCTCGGGCGCATCGTGATCTGGGCCGTGCTCGCGTGGGGCGCGGCGATCGCGCTCGCCGGGCTCGTGCGCTCGCTGTGGCCCGCGATCGCGCTGTTCGCACTCGCGGGCGCAGCCGACAGTGTCAGCGCGGTGTGCCGCTCGACGATCAACCAGACCGTCACGCCCGACGCGATGCGCGGGCGCATGTCGGCGGTCTTCTCACTCGTGGTCACGAGCGGGCCGCGGCTCGGCGACATCGAGTCGGGCGCGGTCGCTTCACTCGCCACGCCCCGCTTCTCGGTCGTCTCCGGCGGCGTGGCCTGCGTCATCTCAGCCGCGCTGTTCGCTCGCGCCTTCCCAGCGCTCCTGCGCTACGACAGCCAGGAGGCCGAGCGCGCGCTCGCCGCGAGCGCTACGCAGTCTGCAGTTCCCGCTTGAGCACCTTGCCCGTCGCGTTGCGCGGGAGTTGCTCCAGGAAGACCACCTCGCGCGGCACCTTATAGCGGGCAAGGTTCGCCTTTACGTAGTCCTGCACGTCCTGCTCGCTGAGCGCTGCCGAGGGCCGCAGCACGACGAACGCGCGCAGGCGCTGGCCCCACTCCTCATCGGGTATACCGACGACCGCGGCCTCCTCGATCGCCTCGTGATCCGCGAGCAGGTCCTCGACCTCGCGCGGGAACACGTTCTCCCCGCCGCTGACAATCATCTCGTCGTCGCGACCGTCCACGAACAGCCGTCCGCCGCTGTCGAAGTGACCCACGTCGCCCGTGCTCATCAGGCCGCCGACGATCTCCTTGTTGCCACCGCCGGTGTAGCCCTCGAACATCATCTCGTTCGCCACGAAGATCCGTCCGCCCTGCCCGGCAGATACCTCGCGCCCGTCGGGGTCGAGCAGCTTGACGACCGTGCCCATCGGCGGACGCCCCGCAGTCCCCGGCGCCGCCCGCAGGTCCTCGGGTGTTGCGATCGTCGCCCAGGCCACCTCCGTCGAGCCGTAGAGGTTGTAGAGAACATCGCCGAACGCGTTCATCGCCCGCGTTGCCAGCTCGCCCGGCAGCGCCGAGCCGCTGACCGCGATCACACGCAGGCATCGGGTGTCGTAGCGAGCGAGCACGTCGGGGCCTAGGTCGAGGATCCGCTGCAGCATCACCGGCACGACCGCCAGCGCGCTCGCGCGCTGCTGAGAGACCGCGTCGAGCGTCTGCTCAGGATCAAACCGGCGCCGCAGCACGAGCGTCGAGGCAAGCGCGAGGCCCAGCGTGAAGTGGGCATAGCCCCACGAGTGAAACAGCGGCGCGGCGATCATCGTCGTCTGGCGCGCCTTCAAGGGGATCTTCGAAAACAGGGCCGCCGCAGGCTCGAGCGTGTCGGGCTGCTGGCGCGAGGCGCCCTTCGGCGTACCGGTCGTGCCCGAGGTAAGGATCACCACGCGGCCTTTCTCCGCCGGGGGCGTCAGCTCAGAGTTAGGTCCTTCCGCGATCAGCTGCTCGAGCGTCGGGTAGTCAGTGTCCTCACCGGGCTCGCACCAGGCGACGAAGCGTTTGCGGCCCTCGGCGCCAGCGGCCACCAGCTCGGTGAACTCCGCGTCATAGATCACCGCCGCCGGATCTTCGCGGCGCAGCACGTCGGCGATCTGCGGCCCAGCGAACATCGTGTTCAGGTACAGCGCGCCTGCGCCGAGCTTCGCGCACGCGACTGTGGCCTCGACAAAGCCCCGGTGGTTGCGGCACATGATCGCGACGTTGTCCGCTTCGCCGATCCCGGCCCGGCGCAACTGGTGCGCGAGCGCGTTCGTGCGCAAGTGCGCTTCGCGGAAAGTGACCGTGCCGCGATCGTCGACGATCGCCGGGCGGTCCGGGAAGCGAATCGCTCCGCCTAGGTAAGCCGCTGGAGAAGACGGCCCCCAGCGTCGCAGCGCGCCGAGCGCGCGCACAGCCTTGTCCGGCCGTTCGGGCTGGATCATGCCTGTGCCGAGCAGCGTCCTTGCGACCTGCAGCTTGTAGCGAGCCTCGCGGGCGTCCATCCGCCGGGACCCTACCCCAATGCGCCTTCAGGCAAGCGTGCGTTTCCTCACACGCGGACGATCCCGATCGGCGGACGCCGGGCGGCGGCGCCGTCAGGCCACCGCGCCGACTAGCTCACTTCAGCGGGTTCATCCTTGCCCTGAAGTCGCTCACGTCCACGCTGCACGGCCGCGATGAACTTCGAAAGGTTGACCTCGAGCGTGTTGAGGATCTCATCGGCGTAGTCCTCGGCGCCGAGGCGAATCTCACGCTCGCGGGCGCGCGCGTCTTCGACTATGTCCTCGGCGGCGCGCTCGGCCTGCTTGGTGACCTCCTCCTCGCCGACCAGACGATCCTGGCGCTCGCGGGCGTCCTTGATGATCCGCTCAGCCTCTTTCTTGGCCTCGGCGAGCATCTCCTGGCGCTCCTTGACGATCCAGCGCGCCTGCTTGATCTCCTCGGGGATCGTCGCGCGCATCTGATCGAGGATGTCGTAGATCTCCTCCTTGTCCACGCGCACCTGATCGGTCATCGGCACCGACTTGGCGTTGTGGACGAGATCGTCGAGCTTGTCTATCAGTACGAGTACGTCCATGTCCGTCCTAACGCGCGCTCCGCGCCTCGCGTGTGGCGCAAGTCGAGTTTGCGATCACCGTGTTCGTCCCATTCGTCAGCGCGAGAGCTGTTCCTGCAAGCGTCGTGCGACCTCGTCGGGAACGAGATCGTCGATCCTGCCTCCGAATGTGGCCAGCTCCTTAACGCCACTGGATGAAAGAAAACTGTACTGCGGACTCGCCATCAGGTAGACGGACTCTATCTCGGGGTCCTGGCGACGGTTGAGCTGACTCATCTCCAGCTCGTACTCGAAATCGGAGATCGCGCGTAGCCCCTTGACGATCGCGCGGGCTCCAACGCTGCGCGCGAACTCGACCACGAGCGTCGAGAACGGCTCGGCGCGGACCCCCTCCAAGCTGGCGATCGCGCGTTCGATGAAGCCCATCCGCTCCTCGATGTCAAACAGCGGCGCGTTCTTGCGCACCGATTGGTTCACGACCGCGACGACGACCTCGTCATACAGCCGCGAAGCGCGCTGGATCACGTCCAGGTGGCCGTTGGTAATCGGGTCATAAGAGCCCGGGAGGACGGCGATCGACTTCGTGTGCGGGGTCATCGTTGCTGGTGGATTCTGATCGAAGTGTCCCCGTAGCGCCGTTCGCGCTGCAGTGGGAGCCCTAGCTCTAGCGGCGCTCGCCTGTCGCTCTCGACAACCACACGTGCGGCCGGACCGAGCAGCGGCGGCAGCGCCGCCGAAAGCCCCGGTGCCAACTCACCCGCCCGGTCGTAGGGGGGGTCGATGAAGAGGAGATCGTATGTCTCTTGCCGTCCTCGTGCGCTCCCGAGCGCCGCGAGCGCCTCGGCGCCGCGCACCTCGACTCGAGGTGCGAGCAGGTCGAGCGAGTCGAGATTGGCCCGCAACGCGCGCAGCGCCGAGGTGTCTCGCTCGACAAACACCGCCCGCTCCGCACCGCGCGAGAGCGCCTCGATCCCGAGCGCGCCGCTGCCCGCGAACAGGTCGAGTACGCGCGCGCCGTGCATCTCACCCAGCATCGAGAACAGCGCCTCGCGCACGCGGTCGGACGTCGGCCTAGTCGCACGCCCGCGCGGTGCCTGCAGCCTCCTGCCCCCCAGCTCTCCGGAGATCACGCGCATGCGGGGACCGTAACGCGAGCGGCCGGCGTGCCCGCCGACTCGACCAGGTGACCTACGCCGGGATCGGCGCGAGCGCCTCGGCGCCGAAGCGTTCGCGCAGCTGCTCGCCGAGCAGCACGTTCTCGGGCGCCGCGAGCTCCGGGTCGAGCGCGAGCAGATCCTGCGCACAAGCCCGCGCGCTCTCCAGCAGCGCAGCGTCCCGCGGCAACTCGGCGACCTCGAACTGGCCGAGGCCCGATTGCCGGGTGCCGATCAGCTCGCCCTCGCTGCGTAGCTCCAGGTCGATCTCCGCGAGGCGGAAGCCGTCGCCGTGCTCGGCCAATGCGCGCAGGCGTGCCGAGCCGGGCGGGCCCATCAACCGGCAGATCCCCGCGTGCGCGCCGCGCCCGATCCGCCCGCGCAGCTGGTGCAGCTGAGAGATGCCGAAGCGCTCGGCGTTCTCCACGAGCATCACGGTCGCGTTCGGGACGTCGATCCCGACCTCGATTACGGTCGTCGCCACGAGCACGTCGGCTTCGCCCGAGGCGAACGCTGCCATCGCCTGTTGCTTCTCGCGCGGCGCCATCCCGCCGTGCAGCAGCACGAGCTCATAGCCACGCAGCTCGCCGCCGCGCAGCCGCTCGAGCTCGTCGGTCGCGGCCCGCAGCTCGCCCAGCGCACCGCGCGCGGCCTCTCCCGTCTCCTCGGCCTCTTGCTCGATCAGCGGGCACACGACGAACGCCTGGCGGCCCGCGCCTAGCTGCTCGCGCAGCTCGTCGTACGCCCGCGCGCGAGCGCGCTCGCCGGCGACGATCCGCGTGTCGATCGGCTGCCTTCCCGCGGGCAGCTCGCGCAGCGCGCTCGTATCGAGGTCGCCGTAGCCCGCGAGCGCGAGCGTCCGCGGGATCGGCGTCGCGGTCATGTGCAGCATGTGCGGCGTGCCCTTGCCGTGCAGCGCCGCGCGCTGGCGTACGCCGAAGCGGTGCTGCTCGTCGACTACCGCAACCGCGAGCGCCCTGAACTCGACGTCGGGCTCGATCAGCGCATGCGTACCCACGAGCAGCGACAGCTCGCCGCTTGAGAGCTTCCCGAGCGTGTCACGGCGGGCCCGCGCCCCCGTCGAGCCGGTCAACAGCGCGCAGGAGACGCTCTCGCCCCCAAGCAGCCGCTGGATCGTCGCGAAGTGCTGTTCGGCCAGCGTCTCGGTCGGCGCCATCAGCGCCGCCTGCATCCCGTGCTCGACCGCGCGTAGCATCGCGTAGAGGGCAACGACGGTCTTGCCGCTGCCGACCTCGCCCATCAGCAGGCGCTGCATCGCCTGGGTTCTCGCGAGGTCCTCATCGATCTCCGCGGTCACCCGCAACTGGTCGGCCGTCGGCGAGAACGGCATCCCCGCCGACAGCCAGCGCGCGCTCAGCTCGGGGGGCTCGCCCAGCGCGCTGGCCCCCTCATGCTCGCTGCGCCGCGCGCGCCGCAGCAGGAACACCATTTGCGTGAGCAGCAGCTCGTCAAACGCGAGCCGCTCTCGGCCCCGTTCGGTGTCGTGCTCCTCGCGCGGGAAGTGCATCGCCGCGAGCGCGCTCGCGCGATCTGGCAGGCCCCGCGCGGCGCGCAGCAATCCCGGCAGCGCCTCGGGAACATCGGCCAAGCGATCCCGCGCGCCTTGCACGAGCGTCAGAATCTGCGTCGAGCTGACGCCCTCGGTCGCAGGGTAGTGACCTACCGAGCGGCCCTGCCCGCGCGTCGGGGCCGGGGCCTCGGCCGCGGGCGGCGGCGCATCCTCCTCGCCCTGCGCCCCGAGCGCCATCTGTGAGCCGGGAGCGTGGTGGGAGACCCGAAAGCCGCCGCGCGCGTCGGCCTTGCCATGAAGCATCACGCTCGTGCCCGGGGTGTAGCGCTGCACGAGCCACGGCTGGTTAAAGAACGTCGCGCGCATGCTGCCGGTCTCGTCGTAGACGGTCGCCTCCACTAGCGGGCGCATCTTGCGGCTGCGCACGGGCCGTGAGCGGATCGTGCGCACCCGCACCGCGACCGTGGCCTGCTCGCCCGCGCGCAGGTCCGCGACCGTGCGCGCCTCCCGGCTGTCGCGAGGCAGGTGCTCCAAGAGCTCGCCGTAGCTCGTCAGCCCAAGCGCCTTCATGCCATCCGCGAGCTTGCCGCTCGTCGGCAGCGCGAGCGGCTCGCAAAGGCGCGAGGGTCGCAGCCAGCGCAGCGGCGCTGTGAGCAGCTCCTCGCGACTCAGCGGCCGGTTCTCGGCAAACGCGCGGACCGCGTGAATCACTGGGCGCGGGTCACCGCTCGTGGCGTCGTCTCCAGGCTCGGTTATGCGAACTCCCGGCGATCGTCTCTTGATGCTCGTGGCGGGCATGGGCTGCCCATCATGATCGCCGCGGCGGCGTCTCCGAGGACGGTCTTACTCGGCAGCTAGTAGCCACCAGTACGCCGGCTGGCCACCCTCGCGAAGCTCGAGCTCGACCCCGCCGGCCATCGCCTCGATCTCACCGAGCCCCAGCGGAGCTCCGTCGCCGGCAAGCACGCTGATCAGCTCGGCCTCGCCATGCTCGCCGTTGCCTTGCGCGAGCGCGCCGAGGATCGCGCGTAGCGTCTCGCTGGGGTCGCCCCACGCGACGACCTCCTCATCCACAAAGCCGACTGCATCGCCTTGGACGAAGCGCCCTTGGGCATCATCGCGCGCGGCCGGTGCGATCGCGCCGGTGCGCACGCGCCCGAGCGCCTCCTGGACGGCTCGCGCGTTCTGCTCGACCGGACGGTCGGGGTTCAGCGCGACCGCAGCGGCAAGCCCCGCCTGCTGGCTGGTCGTGGGCGCAACCATTACCTGCTTCTCGGAAAGCTCGGCCGCGTGTTCGGCGGCCATGATCACGTTCGCGCTGTTCGGCAGCACGACGACCTCCTCGGCCGGGACGGCGTGGATTGCCGCGAGCAGGTCGTAGGTCGAAGGGTTCAGCGTGGGCCCGCCGTCGAGCGTCTGCACGCCGAGCTCGCGGTACAGCTGCTCAATCCCCTCGCCGCTCACGACTGCGATCGCACCACAGCGCGCGATCGGCGCCTCCTGCGGGACGATGTGGAGCGCGTGTCGATTCGGGGAGCCATTGCCCGCGGCGTGGCCATTGCCTGCGCCGTGGCCGTTGCCCGGGGCGCCATTGAGGTGGGAGCCGCCTCCTTCCCCACCGGCAGCGAGACGCGCCTCGCGCTCATCGACCTGCTTGTGCATGTCGGCGACGTCTAGGCGCGAAACCTTGCCGGTACCTGAGAACAGCGCGGTCGCGAGGCCGGGATCGTCCGTGTGTAGGTGGACCTTCAGCGTCTTTGAGTCGCCCACCACGAGCACTGAGTCGCCCAACTGCTCTAGCGGCTCGATGAAGCGGCCGGGGCTCAGCCCCTTTCCGGTGACGGCGAAGTTCGTGCAGTAGCGGTACGTGCTGGAGCTGTGCTCGGGATGGCTCACGCGCGGATCGGCCAGGCGCGGGGGCGCATGGTGGTCCAACTCTGGCGGGTCGTCGCCGCGCAGCGCGGCGACGACGCCCGCGAACATGATCGTGAGCCCATATCCACCCGCATCGACAACGCCCGCGTCGCGCAGCGCCGCGAGCAGCTCGGGACCACGCTTGACGGAGTCCTGGCCCGCGGCGACCGCGCGCTCGAGCGCGGCGGCGATCGCCGCGTCCTGCTGACTAGGTTCTGTCCCCGGCCCGAGACGGAGGTTTTCAGAGCTGTGCGCGACGTCGGCGACGATCTGGTGGGCCATCTCGCGCGCGACCGTGAGGATCGTGCCCTCGGCGGGTTCGCGCACCGAGGAATACGCGCGGTCCGCCGCGTTCGCGAGCGCCGCGCCGATCAACGTGGCGTCGATCAGCTGACCCGGGCGCGAGACGAGCTCCTCGGCCGCACCGCGGATCAGCTGCGAGAGGATCACGCCCGAGTTCCCGCGCGCGCCGAGTAGCGCGGCGCGGGCCACGGACTCGACGATCTCCTCGCGGCCGATCTCATCGATCGTGCGCGCGTCGGACTGCAGGCGGTCCAGCTCGTCGAGCACCGCGCGCAGCGTGAGCGCCATGTTGTCGCCCGTGTCGCCGTCGGCGACAGGGAACACGTTCAGGTCGTTGACCTCTTGACGACGCGATTCCAGATGCGCCAGCGCACCGGCGACGGCCGCGCGAAAGCGGCCCAGGTTCGTATCCGTCACGGCGACAGGTCTTATCACTTGGAGCGGGTGAAGCGCACCCCGCGGACGATCGGCCTACCGGGACTACGTGTTTAGGGCGTCGCTGGCCAAGCGAGGCAAGGACGCAGGGAGCGCCGCGTGCTGGCCGAAACGGGGATGCGAGCGAAGCGAGTGTCTACCGGCTTCGGCACGCAAGCGACCGAGACGCAGCCTCGCGCCGCGCCAGCGGCGTCCTAAAGCGCCTTTTGGACCTTTCCTGCCTTAAGACAGCGGGTGCAAACGTACACGCGGCGCGGAGCGCTGCCCACGAGGATCCTCACCTTCTGCAGGTTCGGGTCAAAGCGGCGCTTGGTCGCGACCATCGAGTGGCTGCGGCTCTGGCCGAACGCGGGGCCCTTGCCGCAGCTGTGACACACCTTTGCCATAGCGGCCAAGCAGTCTAGCCGCTCTGCAGCTGCGCGCGAAGCTCGGCCATCCGCAGCACGGCTTCAGCCGCATGGGCACCCTGGTCGCGCTTACCCCCGCCGGTGCGTGCGAGCGCCTGCTCCATGTTCTCGACGGTCAGCACGCCAAACGCGCACGGCACGCCGGTGTCGAGCTGCACACGCATGATCCCCCGCGCGGCCTCCGAGCACACGAAGTCGTAGTGATCGGTCTCGCCGCGAATCACCGCGCCGAGGCAGGCGATGCCCGCGAAACGCCCGGATTGCGCGGCATAGCTTGCGGCGAGCGGTAGCTCGTAGGCACCGGGCACGTCGAACACCTCGACGACGTGGTCGCCGTCGTCGGCGAACGCCGTGGTCGCGCCATCCACTAGACGCTCGGCGAGATCCTCATAGAAGCGACCGACGACGATCGCGTACTCGCTCACGAGCCGCGCTCCTCGGCGCGCTCGTCCGCGACGGCCCGGTCGTGCTCGCGCTCGGCGTGCAGCAGCTCGGCGTCGAGGTTCAGGCCCTGGTGATGCAGCGTGTGTCCCATCCGCTCGGCCTTCGTGCGCAGGTAGGCCTCGTTGTGCGGGTTCGGCGCGTGCTCGATCGGGATCTGCGCGCTGACCGACAGCCCGTAACCCTCAAGGCCGCGGATCTTCTTCGGGTTGTTCGTGAGGATGCGGATCGAGGAGAGGCCGAGGTCCGCGAGGATCTGCGCGCCGATTCCGTAGTCGCGCAGGTCCGCGGGCAAACCGAGCCGCTCGTTGGCTTCAACCGTGTCCAGGCCGTCCTCCTGCAAGCGGTAGGCGCGGAGCTTGTTCAAGAGGCCGATCCCGCGCCCCTCTTGGGAGAGATAGAGGAGCACGCCGCGCCCCTCGCGCTCGATCATCGAGAGCGCGGAGTTCAGCTGCTCGCCGCAGTCGCAGCGCAGCGAGTGGAACACGTCGCCGGTGAGGCACTCGGAGTGCACGCGCACGAGCACGTCGGATTGGCCGTCGACCTCGCCCTTCACGAGCGCGACGTGGTGCTTCTCATCGACGAGCGAGCGGTAGCCAACGGCCTGGAACTCGCCGAACGCCGTGGGCAGACCAGTCGCGACGACGCGCTCAATCAAGCGGTCGTTGCGCCGCCGGTAGGCGATCAGGTCCTTGATCGTGACCATCTTCAGCCCGTGGCGCTCGCAGTAGCCCGCGAGGTCGGGCACCCGGGCCATCGAGCCGTCCTCGTTCATCACCTCGCAGATCACACCCGCGGGGATCAGCCCCGCCAGACGCGCGAGGTCGACGCTCGCCTCGGTGTGACCCGTGCGCTCGAGCACGCCCCCCGACTTCGCCTTCAGCGGGTTGACGTGCCCAGGCTGGCGCAGATCGTCCGGCCGCGAGTTAGGGTCGACAGCGACCTGCATCGTGTGCGCGCGATCGTGCGCTGAGACGCCCGTGGTGACGCCGTCGCGAGCCTCGATCGTAATCGTGA
>Ga0335073_10001330_pt1 | contig 32932 bp, 33 predicted proteins | sample Lox_Sample_22_FD_207093 | JGI IMG/M metagenome (GOLD analysis project Ga0335073, IMG submission 207093) | Soil microbial communities from Loxahatchee National Wildlife Refuge, Florida, United States - Lox_Sample_2.2 | ecosystem: Environmental > Terrestrial > Soil > Wetlands | place: USA... | reverse complement strand
CACCTATCGTGATCACACGATCACGCATCGTCCGCGATGGTGTGAATGTCATGTGAGGCAGCTACATTTGGTAGCTGTTAAGCAACGCCGGGTAGCCTCGGTGATGCTTAACACTCTTATTACTTAAGGGGGTTCCTGAACGCGTGAAGTTGGTGTAGCTTTCGTTTGCCGGACGTTAAGGGCAGAGCCGCGACCTCACTCGGATGCAACGCTGTGGTCACTGGTCGTGACACATCGCCTACCAGCCGGCAGCAGGTCGAGCGAGGCGCCGCGCACGGGCTGGCGGCACTCACGATCCCGGCTCGGGTACGCGCCAGGCACGCGAGACGAAGGAGTTTCCGACGATGAGGTTCGACGGTGGGCGCAACGGCTGGACGCCGCCGCCGGCTGCCCCGGTGGCTCCGGAACGCCGCTCTGGCCGGCTCCCGTTCGCGGCCGTGCGGCCGGACTACGAGCTGATCGCGGTCAACGGGGAGCGGCTGCTGCTCGACGGCCGGCCCGCCCGGCAGCCGATCGGCCGGATCTGCGCCGTGTCGTACCGCGCCGAGCTGCAGCCGTCCGCCCGAGAGGTGCTGAGCCACCTCGTCACCCGGCACTCGGCGGTGGTCTCCCGGGCGCGGATCACCGGCGGCCGATCGGTGGAGGACTTCGAGGCGGCCGGAGCCGAGGACGCCGTGTGGTCGCTGGCCTCGGCCACCGCCGCGGCAGCCAGCCTGCTGGGCCAGCACGTGCGAGAGGTCGGCGGCGGGGCGCTGGTCGACGCGGTCCGGGTGGACACCACCGGCGTGGCCGAGCGGGACATCGTGGTAGCCGTCGACGCGCTGCCGGTGTCGACGGCGGCCGAGCTGCGCACCGCGCTGGCGGGCCGGAACGAGGCGGTGCTGACCGTGCTGCGCAGCGGCGCCGACGGCCGGCCGGACGCCCCGCGCACCGTGCGCCTGCACCGCCAGCCCGACGGCGCCTGGGGGATCCGGGTGGTCACCGCGCACCGGCAGCTGGAACACGGCATCCGGGCCGAGTTCGACCTGCCCGCCGACCTGCGCGGGCCGTCGCTGGGACTGTCCTGCGCGCTCAGCATCGTCGACGCCTGCACCGGCGGCACGCTGGCCGGCGGTGGCACCGTCGTGGCGACCGGCACCGTCGACCTGGCGGGCCGGGTCGGTGGCGTCGGAGCGATCGAGTACAAGGCCCGTGCCGTGGCCGCGCACCCCGACGTGCGCCGTTTTGTTGTGCCTGCCGAATCACCCGAGGACGTGGAGGACGCGCGCCGGGTGCTGGGTGGCAAGGCGGAAGTCGTGGCGGTGACAACGCTCGCCGAGGCGGTCGAGGTGCTTCGGGGCCTCGCTCGGCGCAGCGGGAAACTCGCCCACCGATCGGCGGATCGGTGGCCGGGGGCCGTCATGCAGTAAACCCCCAACCGTTTCACCAAGCACAGGAGGAGAAATGCGTCTCACATCTGCCCGGTGGTCTTCGGCCCGCTGGTCCTCGGCTCGCTGGTCGTCGGCTCGCTGGTCCTCGGCCCGCTGGTCCTCGGCCCGGTGGAGCTCGGCGCGCTGGTCCTCGGCCCGCTGGTCGGCCGGCTCGCGCGTCGCGATCGACAGCATCGAGCTGTAAGTCACCTCACGACGACGGTGGGGTCACCCCGATCGGGGTGACCCCACCGTCGTCGTCGGCGCGTCTCAGCAGATCCGCGGCAACTGCTCGCCGACCGGCAGGTCCACCACCCGGGTGCCGCCAAAGCCGGTGCGCACGCTCACCATCCCCGGATGCGCGGCCACGCACTCGCCGATCACGGCGGCCCGCCGGCCGAGCGGGTGGGCGCGCATGGCGGCCAGCACGGCGTCCGCCTCGGCCGGCGGCACGACAGCCACCAGCTTGCCCTCATTGGCGACGTAGAGCGGGTCGAGGCCGAGCAGCCCGCAGGCGTTGGCCACCTCGGCCGGGACGGGCAGTGCCCGTTCGGACAGGCTGATGCCCACCCCGGCGCTGCCGGCGATCTCGTTCAGCGAGGTGGCGAGCCCGCCCCGGGTCGGGTCCCGCAGCACGTGCAGCTCGGTGGTGACGGCGAGCATCGCCGAGACCAGACCGTGCAGCGGGGCGGTGTCGCTGACGATCCCGGTGCCGAACTCCAGGCCCTCGCGCACGCTCAGCACCGCGATGCCGTGCAGGCCCAGCTCGCCGCTGACCAGCACCACGTCGCCCGGGCGGGCGCGCTGCGGCCTGATGTCGACCCCGGCCGGGACCAGCCCGATGCCGGCGGTGTTGAGGTAGACCCCGTCGCCATGGCCGGCCTCCACGACCTTGGTGTCGCCGGTCGCGACGATCACCCCGGCCGCCTCGGCGGCCTTGCCCAGCTCGGCGGCGACCCGACCGACCACCGCGAGCTCGGTGCCCTCTTCGAGGATGAACCCGCAGGACAGGTACGCCGGCTGGGCACCGCTCATGGCGAGGTCGTTGACGGTGCCGTTCACGGCCAGGTCACCGATCGAACCACCCGGGAAGAACAGCGGCCGGACCACGAAGGAATCGGTGGAGAAGGCCAGCCGCGTCCCGCCCAGGGTGCAGACGGCCGAGTCCGCCAGCGCGGCCAGCGTCGGGTTGGCGAAGGCCGGCAGGAACAGGTGCTCGACCAGCTCGGCCGACAGCTGGCCGCCGCCACCGTGGCCCATCACCACGACCGGGGAGTCGCGCAGCGGCACCGGGCAGGTCCAGCCGGCGAGGTCGGGCCGGTCAGCCATGGTGACCGCCGCCGGCGAACTCGAGCCTGCGGTAGAGGTAGTAGGCGGCGCACGCCCCCTCGCTGGAGACCATCGTGGCGCCGAGCGGGTTGCGCGGCGTGCACCGGGTGCCGAAGGCCGCGCACTCGTGCGGCTTGAGCAGCCCCTGCAGCACCTCGCCGCTGCGGCACTCGGTGGACTCGGCGGTGTCGATGCCGGTGACCGCGAACCGGCGCTCGGCGTCGTAGCCGCGGTAGCGGGTGGACAGCCGCCAGCCGCTGGCAGGGATCACCCCGATGCCCCGCCAGGCCCGGTCGGTGACCTCGAAGACATCGGCCAGCAGCCGCTGCGCGGCCGGGTTGCCCTGCTCGGGCACGGCGCGCGGGTAGGCGTTCTCGACCTCGTGCCGGCCGGCTTCGAGCTGGTGCACGGTGCGCCGGATGCCCTCCAGGATGTCGAGCGGCTCGAAGCCGGTCACCACGATCGGCACCCGGAACCGCTCGGCCAGCTGCGGGTACTCCGCGGTGCCCATCACGCTGCAGACGTGCCCGGCCGCCAGGAACGCCTGCACCCGGCAGGACGGCGACCGCATGATCGCCGCGATCGCCGGCGGCACCCGGACGTGCGAGACCAGCAGGCTGAAGTTCTCGATGCCCAGCCGGCTGGCCTGGTAGACCGTCATGGCGTTGGCCGGCGCCGTGGTCTCGAAGCCGATCCCGAAGAACACCACCTGCCGGTCCGGGTTGGCGCGGGCGATGGTCAGCGCGTCCAGCGGCGAGTACACCACCCGGACGTCGGCGCCGGCGCTCTTGACGCGGAACAGGTCCCGGCCGCTGCCGGGCACCCGCAGCATGTCGCCGAAGGAGCAGAAGATGACCTCCGGCCGGCTCGCGATCTCCAGCGCCTTGTCGACCACCTCGATCGGGGTCACGCAGACCGGGCAGCCTGGGCCGTGGATCAGCTCGATCTCGGCCGGCAGCAGCTGGTCGATGCCATGCCGGATGATCGAGTGCGTCTGGCCGCCGCAGACCTCCATCAGCGCCCACGGCCGGGTCACGGTCGCGCGGATGTCGGCCAGCAGGACCGCGGCCAGCTCGGGGTCGTTGAACTCGTCGAGGTACTTCATGGCCGGTCACCGTTCGTCTCGTGCAGGCCGGCCTCGATGGCCGCCCGCCGCCAGGCGTCGCCGAACTCCAGCTCCAGCTCGCCGAGTTCCCGGAACAGCGCGAGGGTGGCCAGCGCCGACTCCTCGTCCAGCCGCTGCAGGGCGAAGCCGACGTGCACGACCGTGTAGTCGCCGACGGCCAGCTCGGGCACGAACTCCAGGCACACCGTCTTCTGCACGCCGCCGAAGTCGACCGTCGCCATCCGGGTGGCGTCCTGCCGCCAGATGTCGACGACCTTGCCGGGAACCGCTAGGCACATGCCCGTCCTCCTCTCCGCCGGTGGGCCGCCACCAGCACCTGGCCGAGCGCCAGGCCGGCGTCGCTGGGTGGCACCTGCCGGTGCCGCAGCACCTCGAAGTCGCGGGCCTCGAGGGCGTGCCGGCACAGCGACAGCAGCAGGCCGTTGAGGAACACCCCGCCGCTGAGCGCCACCCGGCTCAGCCCGGTGCTCGTGCGGGCCCGTTCGGCGAGCTCCGCGACCGCCGCGGCGACCGCGAGGTGGAACCGCGCGCCGACCAGGCCGGGATCGGCGCCGGCCAGCACGTCGGCCACCACCGCGGCCAGCACCGGCGCCGGGTCGAAGCCGTCGCCGAACCGGTAGCCGGGGCCGGCGCCGGCTACCCGGCCGCGGGCCAGGCCCTCCAGCTCCATCGCGGCCTGCGCCTCGTACCCGCTGCGCTGGCAGACCCCGGCCAGCGCGGCGACGGCGTCGAAGAGCCGTCCCATGCTCGAGGTCGGCAGGCAGTTGAGGCGGCGGTCCAGCTGCACCGCGAGCCGGTCGCGCTCGGCGCAGGCGGCCACCGCCGGCAGCTCCGGCGACCAGGCCAGCCCCGCCGCCCGCAGGTGCGACAGCGCCATCCGGCACGGGTTGCGGACGCCGGCGTCGCCGCCGGGCAGCGGCACGTACGGCAGGTGTGCGACGCGGTCGAAGCCGCGGTAGCCGGCGACGAGCACCTCACCGCCCCACACCGCCCCGTCGCTGCCGTAGCCGGTGCCGTCGAAGGCGAAGCCGATCACCCGCTCGTCGCCGATGCCATTGTCGGCCAGGCAGGCGGCCAGGTGGGCGTGGTGGTGCTGGACGCGGTGCACCGGCCGGCCGGCGGCGTGCTCGGCCGCCCACCGGGCGCTGCGGTAACCCGGGTGCAGGTCGGTCGCCAGCAGCTCGGGCCGGACCCCGGTCAGCGCCTCCAGGTGGGCCTCGGCCCCGGTCAGCGCCTGCCAGGTGGCCAGGTCGTCCAGGTCCCCGACGTGCGCGGACAGCCAGGCGTAGCCGCCCTCGGCCAGGCAGAACGCGTTCTTCAGGTCGCCGCCGGTGGCCAGGGTCGGCGGCACCTCGACGGGCAGCGCGACCGGCAGCGGGGCGTACCCGCGCGAGCGGCGCACCGGCAGCTCGGCGCCGTCCACCAGCCGGATCACCGAGTCGTCGCAGGGGACCTGGATCGGCCGATCGTGCCAGAGCCAGGCGTCGGCGAGGCCGGCCAGCCGGACGCGTGCCTGCTGGTCGTCGGTGACGATCGGCTCGCCGGCCAGGTTGCCGCTGGTCAGCACCAGCGGGCGGTCGGCGAGCAGCAGGTGGTGCACCGGCGTGGACGGCAGCTGCACGCCGAGATCGGGGTTGCCCGGCGCCACCGCGGCCGCCGCCTCGGCGTCGGGCCGGCGGGGCAGCAGCACGATCGGGCGCTGCGGGCCGGTGAGCAGCGTGGCCGCGTCCCGGTCGACCTCGACCAGCCGGCGGGCGGCGGCCAGGTCGGTGGCCAGTACCGCGAACGGCTTGTCGCCACGGTCCTTGCGCTTGCGCAGGGCGGCCACCGCGGCCTCGTTCGTCGCGTCGCAGGCCAGGTGGTAGCCGCCGAGGCCCTTGATCGCCAGCACGCCGCCGGCCGCGAGCAGCTCGCGGGCCAGCCGCAGCGCCTGCTCGCCGGTGGCGGTGTCGTCCAGCCGGAGTGTCGGGCCGCAGGCCGGGCAGGCCACCGGCTGCGCGTGGAAGCGCCGGTCGGCCGGGTCGGCGTACTCGGCCGCGCAGTCCGGGCAGAGCGGGAAGCCGGCCATCGTGGTCGCCGGCCGGTCGTAGGGCAGCCCGGTGACGATAGTGAACCGCGGCCCGCAGTTGGTGCAGCTGATGAACGGGTGCCGGTAGCGCCGGTCGGCCGGGTCGGCGAGCTCGGCCAGGCACGCGGCGCAGGTGGCGAGGTCGGGGGAGACGAACGTGCGGCCGGGCCCGGCCACGGAGGCCTCGATGGTGAAGTCGGTCCCGCCGCGGACCGGCACCGGCTGCTCGTCGACGGTGCTGATCGCGGCCAGCGGCGGCGCCTCGGCCGGCAGCCGGCTGCCGAAGGCGGCGACCGCGGCCGGCTCGCCCTCGACCTCGACCCGGACTCCGTCGGCGGTGTTCGCCACCGTGCCGGCCAGCCCCAGCTGCCGGGCCAGGGCGTAGACGTAGGGCCGGAAGCCGACGCCCTGCACCACACCGCGCACCAGGAACGTCCGCCGCTGCCGGTCGGCGAGCGGGCCGCCGAGCAGCGCGAGCACCGCCGCCACAGCGTCGTCGACCGCCGCCGCGAGCGACGGGGTGAGCCCGATACCCTCCTCGACCGACACGGGCGCGCAGCCCACCACGTAGGTCGGCGGCAGCGTCCCGCCCAGCGTCCGCAGGGTGGCCAGCACGGTGGCCGGGTCCATGCCGTGCGCGTCGAAGCTGCCGCCGGCCAGATCGGCCGGGCCGACCGCCAGCGTGCGCACCCGGCCGGGCGCGCCGTGCGGGAGGAGGTCGAGGATCACCAGCGCCCGGTAGCCGGCGAGCAGGTCGTAGGCCAGGTGCATGCCGCGGATGCCGTAGTCGACGATCCGGACGCCCGGCCGGGACGGCAGCCGGCGGGCGACCTCGGGGCCGAAGCCGTCGTCGCCGAGGAAGATGTTGCCGATCCCGGCGATGAGCACCTGCCGGACCGCAAGGTTGTCGGTCATCGCGTCCCTCACATGCTGCGGATGCGCAGGTAGCGCTGGATGTCGGGCAGCAGCCGGATGCCGGCCAGCACGCCGCCGGCGACCGCGGCCAGCAGCATCACCGACGTGACCCGTCCCAGGAAGGCCATCGCTCACACCTCCTCTCCCCGGTCCGCGGCGCCGCCTGCGGGCTCCGGCAGCGGTTCGAGCTCGTCCGGCGCGAAGTACAGGTAGCGGCCGTACCACTCGTGCAGGTCCGCGGCCGGGTCGTCCTCCAGCACCACCGCGACGTGCCGCTGGCCGTCGACGTCGCCGAACACCGCCGTTACCCGGGCCGGTTGCCCGGCGAGGAACAGATCCTGCGCGTCGGCCCGCCGGCCGGGGCGCAACCGGACCCGGCTGCCCCGGCTGACCGGGATCCCGTCGACCTCGACCACGTCGCGTTCCGGGGCGACCGAGGCGTCGGCGACCGGGTCCCACCACGGCGGCTCCGCCCCGGCCGGGACGTCCGGCGGGTCGCGCAGCGCCCCGTGCAGCCGCTGCAACTGGGCCGGCGACATCGCCTCGCACCGGTCGACGATGGCCGCCGCATGCGGATCGGTGGCGCGCGCCTCCGCCTTCTCCTGGTCGGTCAGGGTCAGCACCCGCAGGGTGAGGAGCTCGTCGATCTCGGTGGCGTCGAACAACTCCCCGGCGCTCTCGGCGGCCACCTCGGGCCGGTCGTAGAGAATGATCGGGGAGATCAGCAGCAGGTCGTCGCCGGCGCCGATCAGCACCGGCCAGCAGCGGTCCTGCACGCACTGTCGGGCGGCCTCGGCGGCGCCGGCCGGCGGTTCGAGCAGTGACACGAACCGGGGCCCGGCGGCGCGCAGCAGCAGGTGGCTGCCGAGCAACGAGCGCGCCGAGGCCGCGGCCCGGTCCGGCACCGGACCGTCGGTGCGGTTGGCCAGCGACAGGCGCAGCCGCCGCACCGGGCCGCACTCGGTCAGGACCAGCGACAGCTCGGCCCGCAGCGGCAGCCGGCTGCGGACCAGCCTGGCCCCGTCCGGCAGCGGCTCGGCCTCGCGGCCGCCCGGCACCTCGACCGGTACCACGCACCCGGTGCGGAGCTCGTCCAACCGGTACGGGCCGAGTTCGATCTCGTGCGGCACCGCCTCCTCCCAGCTGGTCCAGCTGTCACCGCCGGCAGCCAGCAGCGGTACCGGCCGGCCCGCCCCGTCGTACACCTGCCGGGCCTGCAGCTGCAGGAAGCGGAGGTGGACCGTGAGCCGGTCGCCGGGGCCGCTCGCCCGCAGCAGGCACTCGGCACCGAGGGTGGCCGGCTCGCCGGTCCCGGCCGGTGCCTGGGGCGGCCCGAGCACCCCGAACTGCCAGCGCAGCCGGTTCTTGCTCGACGACGAGCGGTACGGGTAGAGCAGGTAACCCTCGTACATCACCGCGTCCGCGACCTGGCGGGCGGCGTCCAGGGCGCTGGTCACCTGACCTCCTCGGAGGCGTGGCGCAGCAGCGCGGTCACGGTGTCGTCCCAGTCGAGCAGGCCGTGCCCGGCGCGGAAGTGCTGCAGGGCCGCGAACGTCTCGCGGTGCACCCGCAGCCAGGCGCTGTTCGGGAAGTGCTGGTCGAGCAGCGCCCGCCACACGGCGACCGGCAGCCGGTGGCGGGCCTCGGCGGACCACGACAGCTGCTGCACCGCGAAACCGGCCGGGGTGTGCGCGGTTGGCCCGGCACCGCTGGAGACGGCACCGCTGGAGGCGGTGCCGCCGGAGAAGGCGGTGCCGCCGGAGAAGACAGTGCCGCTGAAGAGGAACAGCAGCGGGATCTCGCCGTCGCCGAGGGCGTGCAGGTACTTGGCCGCGGCCACCTCGAAGTCGTAGCTGGCCGGCAGCGACAGGCTGGCCTCGGTGCTGCCGGTGAAGCCCGGCACCAGCGTGCTGCACTGCAGCCAGAGGAACGGCCGCACCGTGTCGGGCCACTGCGACCGCTGGCCGAAGAGGTCGCGCAGCGACTCCCGTTCGGCGCTGCCGTAGCTGCGCCGCTGCGGTTCGATCCGCACCTGGCAGCGCAGCGCCACCGCGTGCACCGGGTCGTCGCCGGCGGCGGTGACCCGCAGCCGGGCGGTGAGGATCGGCGTCGCGGCGTACGGCTCCGGGGCGACGTCGAGCACGCTGAAGCCGAACCCGGTCATGACGGGCCCCGCAGCCGGGCGAGGGTCTCGGCGGGCACGCTGCGCCGGTCGAGCTCGGCCAGGAAGCCGGCCAGCTCCGCACGGGCCTCGCCACCGCCGTCGAAGCCGCGCCAGGCCCGGCGCAGCCGGCCGACCAGCTCGTAGCAGCGGTCGATCGGAACCAGGTGGCACCGCACGCCGCCGGTGGCCGGGGCGCGCAGCAGCACCGCCTCCACGTCCGGCCGGACCAGGCCGAGGGCCGGCTGCCCGGCGACGGCGGCCTCCCAGGCCCCGAGCGGCAGCTCCGACTCGGTGGCACCGGCCGGCCCCGGGTAGAAGGCGACCGCCCGGCCCAGCGCGGAGTTGGTGAACAGGAACGCCAGGCTGACCGGGATCTGCAGCTCGTCCCACAGCCCTGGTGGCAGCTCACCGGGGAACTCGGCGTAGTCCTCGGGCACCGCCCGGTACCGCAGCCGGGCCTGGTCCAGGGTGAAGAGCAGCGCGCACGGGCGGCAGGTGCACAGCAGCTTGCGGGTCTCCAGATCCACCACGTGCCGGTGCTCGGCGGCCGTCGGGGCACCGCACATCTCGCAGCGCGCCCGGTCCGGCCGGTTGCCGGGGCCGGCCGCCAGCCGCTGCAGCAGGCCGATCGCCGCGCCGGGGCCGCTCATGCCGTGCCCGTGGAGGAGTGGACGGTGCGCCGGCGCAGGTCGCCGAGCGGGATGACGCCGGAGGCCCGCGGCGCCGTGAGCAGCTCGACCCCGGTCACCTCGGGGGCGGCGTCGCGGACGGCACCCTCGATCGCCGACCGGCGGGCCGCGGCCGAGGAGGCACACCCGCCGCCGAGCCGCACCCGAGCCACGCCCTGCGCGGTGAACTCGACGAGCTGGAGCTCGCCGCCGGCCTGGTCGAACTGCGGGCGCAGCCGGTCCAGCGCGCCGGTGATCCGGGTGACCGGGTCGTGCGGGTGCAGCCCGTGCACCAGCAGCAGCCCGGACACCAGCTCGTCCCCGGCGAGGGCACCGAGCAGCCCCTCGTCGAGCAGGCCGCGCTCGTGCAGCAGGTCGAGCAGCCGTTCCAGCCCGGCGCCGTAGAGCTCGACCAGCACCCGGACGAGCTCCTCGGCGCGGTCCCGGGCAGCGGTGCCGCCGGAGGAGCTGGCCGCGAGCAGTGTCTCGACCCGGCCCGCCGCCTGCTCGATCAGCTGCCGGCCGGCCACCACGGTCTCCGTATCCCCAGTCATGGCAGGCGATTACTGGATCACCGAGCCGGCCGGGGTATGCGTCAGGTCGAGCTGCCGGCCACCGCCGAGGTACATGTGCACGCCGCACGGCAGGCACGGGTCGAAGCTGCGGACGGTACGCATGATGTCGATGCCCTTGAAGTGTTCGCGGTCGTTCTCCTCGAAGATCGGCTGCCCCTGCACCGCGTCCTCGTACGGCCCGGGCGTGCCGAACACGTCACGGGGGTTGGCGTTCCACGGCGTCGGCGGGTACGGGTGGTAGTTCGCGATCTTGCCGTCCCGGATGACCAGGTGGTGCGACAGCACGCCGCGCACCGCCTCGGTGAAGCCGCAACCGATGCCGTCCTGCGGGACCTCGAACCGCTCCCAGGTCGTGGTGCGCCCGGCCCGGATCTCGGCGAGGGCCTGCTCGGCGAAGTGCAGCGCGCAGGCGGCGGCGTAGGCCTGGAAGTATGTGCGGGCCCGGTTGCGCTCGAGCGTGTTGCTCCACTGCGGGATCTTCCATTCCAGCGTCACCGGTGGCTTCAGCGCGGTCTTGGGCAGGTTGATCAGCACGCCGGTGCCGGTCGCCTTCACGTAGCCGATGTCGACCAGCCCGGCCAGCGCGGTGGTCCAGAGCCGGGCCAGCGGGCCGCCGCCGGTGTCCAGGGCGAGGTAGTCGGTGCCGTCGAACCAGCGCGGCGACATCACCCAGCTGTACTTGCCGCCGTCGAGATCGCGCTTCTGCGGCTTGGGATTGGTGTGCTGGTTCCACGGGTGCCGCCGGTCCACCGGGTTGCCCAGCGGGTCCCGGGTGACGAAGACCTCCTGCCCCTCCCAGTCCTCGTAGTAGGAGCTGCCGAGCAGGATCCGGATGCCCAGGTTGATCTCGACCAGGTCGGTGGTGACGAGCCGCCCGTCCACGACCACGCCGGGGGTGACGAACATCCGCCGGCCCCAGTTCGTCATGTCGCGGTAGTCGAAGTTGCAGACCTCCGGATCCTGGAACGAGCCCCAGCAGCCGAGCAGGGTCCGGCGCAGGCCGACCTGCTCGTAGCCGGGGATGGCCTGGTAGAAGAAGTCGAAGAGGTCGTCGTGCATCGGCACGACCTTCTTCATGAACTCGACGTAGCGCATCAACCGGCTGAGGTAGTCGGTCATCAGCTGCACGGTGGCGACGGTGCCGACCCCGCCCGGATAGAGCGTCGACGGGTGGACGTGCCGGCCCTCCATCAGGCAGAACATCTCGCGGGTGGAACGGGAAACCTGCAACGCCTCGCGGTAGAACTCGCCGGTGAACGGGTTCAGCGAGCGCATGATGTCGCCGATCGTCCGGTAGCCGTGGTCACCCGCGTGCGGCGCCTCGGTCTGGTTGGCCCGTTCCAGCACGCCGGGATTGGTCTCGGCCACCATCCGCTCGCAGTAGTCCACGCCGACCAGGTTCTCCTGGAAGATGTTGTGGTCGAACATGTACTCCGCGGCCTCGCCGAGGTTCACGATCCACTCGCCGAGCGGCGGCGGCTTGACGCCGTAGGCCATGTTCTGCGCGTAGCAGGAGCAGGTCGCGTGGTTGTCGCCACAGATCCCGCAGATCCGGCTGGTGATGAAGTGTGCGTCGCGCGGATCCTTGCCCTTCATGAAGATCGAGTAACCCCGGAAGATGGAGGAGGTGCTGTGGCACTCGACCACCTCGCGCGCGGCGAAGTCGATCTTGGTGTAGATGCCGAGGCTCCCCACGATCCGGGTGATGGGATCCCAGGACATCTCCACGAGGTTGCCGCTGGCGGAACCGGGGCGGTGCTGGGCGGAGGACTTCGTCGCGGTCATGAGCTCCCCTTCGGGCGAGGTACGTGCCGGTGGGGGTGCCGGTGGAACTGGGGGAGTGGAACTGGGGAGGGATCAGCGATCACCAGGTGCGGGTGGCGCCGGTGCGCAGCAACCGGCCCTTGGTGCGCCACTTGGGTTCCCGGTCCACGGTGTGCGTGGTGAGCTGGCGCAGGTTGCGGATTGCCGTGCCGTAGAGGCCGGAACCGGCGGTGGACAGCCGGGCGCCGGGCGGTTCGTCCATGAACGGCATGAACTTGTCGGGGAATCCGGGCATCGTGCAGCCGATGCAGATGCCGCCCACGTTGGGACAGCCGCCGACGCCGTTCAGCCAGCCACGCTTGGGGACGTTGCACTTGACCACCGGGCCCCAGCAGCCGAGCTTGACGATGCACTCCGGCGAGCCGTATTCCGTTGCGAACTCGCCCTGTTCGTAGTAGCCGGCGCGGTCGCAGCCCTCGTGCACCGTGCTGCCGAACAACCACGCCGGCCGGAGTGCCTCGTCCAGCGGGATCATCGGCGCCTGGCCGGTCGCCTGGTAGAGCAGGTAGGTGATCGTCTCGGCGAGGTTGTCCGGCTGGACGGGGCAGCCGGGGACGCAGACGATCGGCAGGCCGGCGCCGGATTTCCAATCCCAGCCGAGGTAATCGGGAACGCCCATCGCGCCGGTCGGGTTGCCCGCCATGGCGTGGATGCCGCCGTAGGTGGCACAGGTGCCGGCGGCGAGCACGGCCAGCGCCTTCGGGGCGAGCCGGTCGAGCCAGGCGCTGGTGGTGATCGGCTGGCCGGTCGCCGGGTCGTTGCCGAAGCCGGACCAGTACCCCTCGGCGTGCAGCGACTCGTTCGGGATCGAACCCTCCACGACCAGCACGAACGGATCGAGTTCGCCGCGCTCGGCCTTGAAGAACCAGGACAGGAAGTCGTCCGCGCCACCGGCCGGTCCGCACTCGAAATCGATCAGCGGCCAGTGCACCGCGACCTTCGGCAGACCGGGCAGCGCGCCGAGCGCGATCTCCTCGACGCTGGGCTGGGTGGCCGCGGTCAGGGCGACGGAGTCGCCGTCGCAGCTGAGCCCGGCATTGATCCACAGGACATGGATCAGCGTGTCTTCGGCGGCTATCGCTTCGAGGGATGGCACGACGGGCCTCCAGGCAGCATGGGTTATGCGGCGGAGATGGCACGTCGCCTCAGCGGGCGGACGCGAGGCGGCGTGTGATCCTCGGTTCGAGCAGACACCCCGGTGGAGACGCTTGTCAAGGTTTCGGACGCCCCGTCTAGGCGGCGTCGGGCAGCCGCTCGCGCAGCCAGGCGTACCACTCGGGCAGGCCTTCGCCGGTGGTCGCGGACAGCAGGAGGACCTCGGCATGGTGGCTGATCAGCTTGACGGATCGGAGGAAACTGTCGGTGTCGAAGTCCAGGTAGGGCAGCAGGTCGATCTTGTTCAGCACGACCAGGGAGGCCGAGTGGAACATCTGCGGGTACTTCAGCGGCTTGTCGGCGCCCTCGGTGACCGAGGCGATCACGACCCGCTCGCGTTCGCCCAGGTCGAACAGGGCCGGGCAGACCAGGTTGCCGACGTTCTCCACCAGCACCAGCCCCGGCGCGGGCGGGTCGAGGGTGGACAGGGCATCGGCCAGCATCGCCGCGTCCAGGTGGCAGCCGGAACCGGTGTTGATCTGGATCACCCTGCAACCGGTAGCAGAAACTCGATCGGAGTCGAGATCGGTCGCCTGGTCGCCCTCGACCACGCTGATCGGGAACTCGGCACCCAGGTCGCGCACGGTGCGCACCAGCAGCGTGGTCTTGCCCGCGCCGGGGGAGCTCATCAGGTTGACCGCGGCCAGCCCCCGGGCGGCCAGCCAGGCCCGGTTGGTCTCGGCCAGCCGGTCGTTCTTGGCGAGCACCTTCTGTTCGAGGGTGATCGTGGCAGTGTCGTGCCGGTGACCGGTCGCCTCGGCCGGCTCGCCGCAGCCGCAGGTCGCACACATCAGCCCACCTCCACCGACAGGATCCGCAACTGCTGCCCGGACAGGACGCGCACGTCGGCGCTGCCGCACGGGCACAGCAGGATCAGCCCGTCGACCCCGAAATCGGCCCCGCAGTGCCGGCAGTGCGCCAGGCCGCCCGGTTCGCTGATGTCGAGCTGGGCGCCGGCCAGCGGGGTGCCGTCCGCGGCGAGCTCGAAGCAGAACCGCAGGGCGTCGGGGAGCACGCCGGCCAGCGTGCCCACCTCCAGGCGCACCGCGCGCACCTCGGCCGTGCCGGTGTGCTCGAGCACGGCGTCGACCATGCTCTCGGCGATCGCGAGTTCGTGCATCGCATCCCGTCCCCGAGGTCGGCGGCACGCTCCGGATGAGGCGTCCACCATAGGCGCCGCCACCGGCAGGCGGTCAAGATCTGGCGGACGGCTCAGCCGCTGGGTTCCCACCGCCAGCCGTTGTTGTCCTCGCAGGTGATGCGCTCACCGTCCCCCGCGATGCCGGAGGCGCCATGGTCGGACGTGCGGCAGAACTCACCCGGCTCGTAGCAGTTGCCGCCGTTGGTGAGCGGGGTGCACGCGGCCGGCGTGGCCGCCGGTTGCTGGCTGGTGAGGGCCACGGTCCGCGGCGCGGGCCGCGCGGTGGTCGCGGACGGATGGCTGACGACGCTCGGCCGTACCACCGCCGTCCGCACCGGGATCGCGCTGTGGCTGCTGGGCGGGGCGGTCGTGGTGGCTGAGCTGACAGCGGTGGGGGAGCCGGCCCCGCCGCTCGGGGTGCTGACCACCGCGGCCGGGTGCTGCCGTCCGGGCGGGTGCTGCTGTCCGGGCGGGTGCTGGCTGGCGCACCCGGCCAGTGCGAGCGCCAGCGCCACCGACGCGAGGACGGCGGCCGGTATCCGGAGTTGCGTGGCATCCCGCCGCAGGCCCCTGTGCCGCACCGCGAATCTCCCGCCCGCTCCCAGCCGGCCGGTGCCGGTCGGGCCTGGACGTTACCGGCGGCGGCCCCGGCCGCGATGCGATTGCCGCGAATTCGGACGGTCCGTCGGGGCCGGCCGCGGGCCAGGACTCGCAGAAAGGCCGCAGCCCCCTTACGGATGGCTCCGTGAGGGGGCTGCCGGGCGCCGGGCGCTTAGTCCAGGTAGTCGCGCAGCACCTGCGAGCGAGACGGGTGCCGCAGCTTCGACATGGTCTTGGACTCGATCTGGCGGATCCGCTCGCGGGTCACGCCGTAGACCTGGCCGATCTCGTCCAGGGTGCGCGGCTGGCCGTCGGTCAGGCCGAAGCGCAGCTTGACCACGCCGGCCTCGCGCTCGGACAGCGTGTGCAGTACCGACTGCAGCTGGTCCTGCAGCAGCGTGAACGACACCGCGTCGACGGCCACCACGGCCTCGGAGTCCTCGATGAAGTCGCCGAGCTGGCTGTCGCCCTCGTCGCCTATGGTCTGGTCGAGGCTGATCGGCTCCCGGGCGTACTGCTGGATCTCCAGCACCTTGTCCGGGGTGATGTCCATTTCCTTGGCGAGTTCCTCGGGGGTGGGCTCGCGGCCGAGGTCCTGCAGCAACTCGCGCTGGATCCGGCCGAGCTTGTTGATCACCTCGACCATGTGCACCGGGATCCGGATGGTGCGGGCCTGATCGGCCATCGCGCGGGTGATCGCCTGCCGGATCCACCAGGTGGCGTACGTGGAGAACTTGTACCCCTTGGTGTAGTCGAACTTCTCCACCGCGCGGATCAGGCCGAGGTTGCCCTCCTGGATCAGGTCCAGGAACAGCATGCCGCGGCCGGTGTACCGCTTGGCCAGCGAGACCACCAGCCGCAGGTTGGCCTCCAACAGGTGGTTCTTGGCGCGCTCGCCGTCCCGGACGATCCAGCCCAGGTCCCGGCGGTCCTGCAGCGGCAGCTTCTCACCGGCCTCCTCGAGCTGGCGCAGCCGCTCGGCGGCATAGAGGCCGGCCTCGATCCGCTTGGCGAGGTCCACCTCCTCCTCGGCGTTGAGCAGCGCGACCTTGCCGATCTGCTTCAGGTAGGCGCGCACCGAGTCAGCCGAGGCGGTCATCTCGGCGTCCTTGCGGGCCTGGCGCAGGGCCTCGGACTCTTCCTCGTCCCAGGTGAACTCGGCCGACTCGCCCTCGGCGACGTCCGGGGTCTCCTCGGTCTCGGCGTCCGCCTCGACGTCGGCGGTCAGGTCCTCCAGCTCGACGTCGTCGGGCAGGTCGGCCGGGTCGCCGCCCTCGACGTCGTCGGTCAGCTCGGCATCGGCGGGAGTGGCGGCCTTGCCCGACGCCTTCTTCGCGGCAGCCTTCTTGGCCGGAGCCTTCTTCGCAGCCTTCTTGGCCGGCGCCTTCGCCGGCGCATCGACCGGAGCGCTGACCGCCCGGCTGGCAGTTGCCGCCGCGCTGACCTTGGCCCGCTCTGAGGTCTCGCTGGAAGTCACGTACGCCCTCTCCTGCAGTTCATCGCACACCGATAGGACGCGAAGCCCGGGCGGGTCCGCTGTGCGCGAAACATTGATCTTTGCGGGTCAGCCAGCCTCGGGGGTTCACCGTCGGTCGTGTCCGCCACACCGCCGTGCCTTCGTCAGCGCCATACCCGTACTCGTGCCATTGTAATCACGGTTCGTCCGGCCCGGCGCCGCACGCGCGCGCCGGGCGTCACCGCTCGGCGGCCGCCATCGCGGCGCCGACGATGCCGGCGTTGTTGAGCAGCTGGGCCGGCCGCACCGGCGTGTTGAGGCTGAGCTGCGGAACCCACCGGTCGGCGTCCTTGCTCACCCCGCCGCCGACGATGAACAGGTCGGGGGAGAAGAGCCGCTCGACGTGCGACATGTAGGCCTGCACCCGCTTGGCCCAGTGCTTGTAGGACATCTTCTGCTTGTCCTTGACCGAGGCGGCGGCGCGGGACTCGGCGTCGTGCCCGTCCAGCTCCAGGTGGCCCAGCTCGGTGTTGGGCACCAACTGCCCGTCGATGAACAGCCCGCTGCCGATGCCGGTGCCGAAGGTCAGCAGGATCACCACGCCCGGCACTCCCTTGGCCGCCCCGAAGCGCACCTCGGCCAGCCCCGCCGCGTCGGCGTCGTTGAGCACGGTGACGTCGTAGCCGGTCGCCCTGGAGAATACGTCGTCGACGTCGGTGCCGATCCACGACTCGTCCACGTTGGCCGCCGACATCGCGACGCCGCTCTTGATCACCGCGGGAAAGGTGGCGCCGATCGGGCCGGACCAGCCGGCCTTCTTCACCAGCTGCACGACGACCTCGGCCACCGCGTGCGGGGAGGACGGCTGCGGGGTGGCGATGCGGACCCGCTGGGTGCGCAGCTCGCCGGTGCGGGTGTCGACGATCGCGCCCTTGATCCCGCTGCCGCCGATGTCGACGCCGAACGCCGCCGCTGGCTGGCTGCCGGACTGTGCTGTCGCTGGGGCGGTCATCGTTCCTCCGCTGGCTAGGTTTGGTGCTGGCAACCATATCGGCAGGCCCGACTGCGAGGAGACGACAGATGACCGAGCGTGCCGGCGTGCCGGAGGGCGCGCGACCCGATCGGGACGAGGCGCTCGAACTGACCGAGCTGGCGACCACGCTGGCCCGCGCGGCCGGTGCGCTCGCCCTGCACCGCCGGGCCCAGGGGCTGGACGTGAGCACCAAGTCGTCGGCGACCGACGTGGTGACCGACGCCGACCGGGCGGTGGAGGAGCTGATCCGCGCCGAGCTGCGGCATCGCCGTCCAGAGGACGCGGTGCTCGGCGAGGAGGCCGGCGGCGCGGGCGATCCGGACGCGCGGGTGCGCTGGCTGATCGATCCCATCGACGGCACCGTGAACTTCCTGCTCGGGCTGCCGCAGTACGCGGTATCGCTGGCCGCCCAGGTGGCGGGCGTGACGGTGGCCGGCTGCGTGTTCAACCCGGTGTCGGGCGAGCTGTTCTCGGCCGCGCTGGGCCACGGCGCCCAGCTGGACGGGCAGCGGCTGCACGGGCCGCGCGCGGTGCCGCTGGCCGAGGCGGTGCTGGCGACCGGGTTCGGCTACGACCCGGCCCGGCGGGCCCGGCAGGGTGAGCTGGTCGGCCGGCTGCTCGGCCGGGTCGGCAACCTGCGCCGGCTCGGCTCGGCGGCGCTCGACCTGTGCTTCCTCGCGGCCGGCCGGGTGGACCTCTACTTCGAGGGTCCGCTCGGCGAGTGGGACTTCGCGGCCGGCCTGCTCATCGCGCAGGAGGCGGGGGTGGCCACCTCCGGGCTGGCCGGGCGTCCCGCCGGCGCGCACCTGGTGGCCGGCGCGCATCCGGCGGTGGCCGCCGAGTTCTTCGGGCTGCTGGAGGAGTTCGGCGCCGCGACGACCTGACCTGCCCCGGCGGGACCGCGCGGTGTCAGCAGGAGCCGGTGTCAGCAGGAGCCGGTGAGCTTGGCGAGCGCCTTCGCCACGCTCGCCTGGGAGGCCAGGGTGTGGAACCCGGTGCCGAGCACGACCTGGACGCCGGACGCGGTGCCGCCGGCCGCCAGGGTGGCCCCGGGCAGGTAATAGGTGAGCAGCGTCGCGCCGGCCCGGGCCGGGCCGGCGTACTGGATCTTGCCCACCCCGGCTATGGTGGCCGGCGCGTTGCCCGGGGCGCCGGTGTGGAAGCCGCGGGCCTTCAGCTGGGCCGTCACCGCACCGGCCAGGCCGTCCCGGCCGGCGCCGTTGAGCACCGTGACGCTGACCGTGCGCGGCGCGGGCAGCGGGCTGGCCTTGCCGCTCGGCGAGCAGGTCCGCTGCGTCGGCTGGACCGGCTGACCGGTGGTGGAGCCGGCCGTGGGCCGGTGCAGCACCCGCCACCAGACGATGGCCGTCAGAATGCTGAGAACCAGCAGAAAGACAAGCGCGGGAAGCGGGCGTCGCGCAGTAGAAGTGGCCATGCCGGCTGGTTATCCTCCTTGCCTGCGCGTTCGGCGTGCGGGGCCAGCCTAACCGGGGATGGTTCGGGGAATCGGGAGGCATGCCCGGTCGTTGGAGGGCTGGCGGAACGCGGTACGGTTCCGCCCGCCGTCCGGTCGCTGAACACCAGCCGTTCGATCGCCGGGGGATGGAAGCCGCGCACGTTGTGTAGGGAAATACCAAGGAGTGACACCACATGGCCACTGATTACGACGCCCCGCGGCGGGGAGACGTCGACGAGCTGAACGAGGACTCCCTCGAGGAGCTCAAGGCGCGCCGCGCCGAGGCCCAGTCGGGCAGCATCGACGTCGACGAGACCGAGATGGCCGAGTCGCTGGAGCTGCCCGGCGCGGACCTGTCGAGCATGTCCGGCGAGGAGCTCACCGTGAGGGTGCTGCCGAAGCAGGACGACGAGTTCACCTGCGCCAGCTGCTTCCTCGTTCACCACCGCAGCCGGCTGGCCCGGGAGAAGAACGGTCAGCTGATCTGCCGCGACTGCGCCTGAGCACCGCCAGGCCTGGCGTGAGCCAGCACCGAACCGGCCGGAACGCCCCGATGAGGACGCTCCGGCCGGACCTGTTTCACCGCGAGCCCGCGGGCACGACCCTTCTTGGTGGCCGGGTCTGACCCGCGGGCCGCGCTGTACCGACCTCGGACTGATCCAGCCGGGGGTGGACGCGCGATCGACCGGGCGTCGCGGCCGAACCGCCCGGCGATGGCACAGTGGATCAATGCCCCCGAACGAACTCGCCGAGCTGGTAGCCCGGGCCACCGCGGCGGCCGGCCCCGACGACGAGGACCGCACCGAACGCCGGCGGGCGCTGGCCGCCCTGCTGCCCGCGCTGACCCGCAGCGCCCGGGCCTCCGGGGTGCGCGCCGTGGCGGCGGGCCGGTGGCTGGTGGACCTGGTGCTGGAGGTCGCCCCGCGGCTGCCGGTCCGCGACGCCCCGACGCTGCGGGAGCAGTATGCCGGCCTGACCGACGTGCAGATCGCCGAGCGGCTGGTCGCCACCGCGGCCAAGACCACCGCGGCGCTCGGGGCGGCGGCCGGCGGCGTGGCGGCGGTGGAGTTCCTCACCCCGCCGGCGCTGCTGGCCGCGCCGGTGCAGCTGGCCGCCGAGATGCTGACGGTGACCGCGGTGGAGCTGAAGCTGGTCGCGGAGCTGCACGAGATCCTGGGTTACCCGGCGCACGGCAGCTCGACCGAGCGGGCCGGCCAGTACGTGATGTCGTGGGTGCACCGGCGCGCGGTCACCGAGACGGCCCGCCGGGCCGGGCTGAGCGCCGTGCTGGGCGCGACCGCCAAGCGCGAACTGCGCAGCCAGCTGCTGCGCCGGGTGGGCCGTTCCTCGACCAGCCTGGCGCCGTTCCTGGCCGGTGCGGTCGCCAGCGCCGAGGTCAACCGGCGGGCCACCCGGCAGCTCGGCGAGACGCTGCTCGCCGAGTTCCGGGGCCGGGCCGAGGACCGCTGGTTCCGCCGGCTCTGACGGTGCGGGCAGGCGCGGCTGGCCGCCGGGTGCGGCTAGAGGCTGCCGATCATGCCGCCGTCGACAACCAGCGTCTGGCCGGTCGTCCAGGCCGCGTCGGCCGAGGCCAGGTAGGCCACCGCGCCGGCCACGTCGGCCGGCTCGCCGAGCCGCCGCAGCAGGTAGCCGGCCGCGGCGGCCTCCTCGTTGCCGGCGTACAGGGCCTCGGCGAAGCGGGTCTTCACCACGGCCGGGGCGACCGCGTTGACCCGGACCGTCGGGGCCAGCTCGGCGGCCAGTTGCCTGGTCAGGTTGATCACCGCGGCCTTGGTGATGCCGTAGAAGCCGATGCCCGGCGAGGCGCCGAGGCCCGCCACCGAGGAGACGTTCACCACCGCGCCGCCGTGCTCGCCCAGCCAGGCCCGGTGGGCGAGCCGCACCCAGCCGAGCGTGGCCAGCACGTTGATCTCGAAGATCTTGCGGGCGGCCGACTCGTCGATCTCGAGCAGCGGCCCGTAGACCGGGTTGATGCCGGTGTTGTTGACCAGCACGTCCAGCCGCCCGAACGCCGCGACGGTCTCGGCGACCGCCCGCTCCCGGTGCTCGGCGTCGTCGCTGCCGCCGGCCACCCAGATCGCCGTGTCCGGGCCACCCAGGCCGGCCGCGGCCTGCTCCAGCGCCTCGGCCTTGCGCGCGGTGATGCAGACCCGGGCGCCCTCGGCGACCAGCCGCTGCGCGACCGCGAGGCCGATGCCGCGGCTGGCGCCGGTGACCAGGGCCACCTGGCCGGCGAACCGGCCGGGGACTGCGTTCGGGGGTGCTTCGGGCACGGGCGCGCTCCTTCGATCGATCGGCACGGGTGGCTGCGGGGATCAGCCGGCCCGGGCGGCCAGGACGGCCGCGATGAACTCGTCGGGATGCCGGGTGGAGACCACCCAGTACGGCTCGGCGGCGCGGTCGCCGGGCCGGGCCGGCGGGTCGAGCACCAGCTGCACCCCGGGGCCGACCCAGGACCGGACGAAGGTGAACGCCAGCGGGTCGCTGTGCCGCCCGACCAGCCGGCGCAGCTCGTGGTAGCCCAGCGGGTAGAGCTGCTCGATGCCGGCCACCGGCACGCTGCGGGTGCCGGCGAGGACCTGCCCGTCCCGCACCTCGACGGTGCTGCTGGACAGCCGCCAGACGACGGCCAGGGCCAGCGCGATCGAGATCAGCACCGGGATGCCGACCAGCGACTGGGGCATCACGAAGTCGAACTCCGCGCCGAGCAGGATGCCGACCACGACCCCGATCAGGTACCACCACCACGGCGTGCGCAGCCGTTCGCGATAACCGGCGGTCGCGGCCTGGCGGGGGGCGGGCTCGATCACCGCACGAGGGTAGCCTTTGCCCCTGTGACGAACGGCCCGGCGCCCGGTGCGGGTGCATCCCTGCGCGTGCAGGTCCGGCGGCTGCATCCGGCCGCGCCGCTGCCCGCCTACGCCCTGGACGGCGATGCCGGTGCCGATCTGGTCACCACCGCCGAAGCCAGGCTCGCACCGGGGGAGCGGGCGCTGCTGCCGACCGGCCTGGCGATCGCCCTGCCGCCCGGGTACGCCGGCTTCGTCCACCCCAGATCGGGCCTGGCGCACCGGGCCGGGCTGGGCCTGGTGAACGCGCCCGGCACCATCGACGCCGGCTACCGCGGCGAGATCAAGGTGATCGTGATCAACCACGACCCGGCGCGCATGATCGAATTGAGATCCGGTGACCGGATCGCGCAGTTGGTCATCCAGCGGGTCGAGCGGGCATGGTTCGATCTGGTGGACGAGCTGCCCGTCTCGGCACGCGGCAGCAACGGCCACGGTTCCACCGGCGGCGCGTCGGCACTGGCCGGGCACCCGCCCAGCGAGCACGAAGTCAAAGGAGACGATCGGTAATGGCGCTGCGGCGCAAGGAAAAGCGGACCGAACGGTCCAAGCTCGACGCCACGCCCCCGTGGGACACCACGCGGCACCACGACGCCGTGGTGACCACCGGCCCGTACGACCTGGCGGACGAGCCGTCCGACGGTCGTCAGCGGCTGGACCTGGGTGCGCTGCGGATCCCGGCCGAGACCGGCCTGGAGATCCGGGTCGAGGTGGCCGAGCAGGGCCAGGTGGCCGGCGTGACGCTGCTGAACGAGGTCGGCCAGATGCAGCTCGGGGTCTTCGCCGCGCCGCGCAACGAGGGCATCTGGGACGAGGTGCGGGCCGAGATCAAGGCCTCCATCTCGCAGCAGGGCGGCACGGTGAACGAGCGGGAGGGGACGTTCGGCACCGAGCTGGCGGGCATGCTGCCGGCACCGAACGGGGTGACCCCGGTGCGGTTCCTCGGCGTCGACGGGCCGCGCTGGTTCCTGCGCGCGATGCTGGCCGGCGCGCCGGCGGTGGACGACGCGCAGGCCACGCCGTTCCTGGAGACCTTCCGGGGGGTGGTCGTGGTGCGCGGCGGCGAGCCGCTGCCGGTGCGCGAGCCGGTGCCGCTGGAGCTGCCGCACGAGGCGGCGGAGCAGGTGGCGGCCGCGGCCGAGCAGGCCGCCCAGGAGCAGGCGAGCCCCGCCCAGCCGGGAGAGCAGGCCTGAGGTGAATTCCCCGGCATCGGAGGAGCTGCGCGAACGGACCCGGCAGCAGATGCTGGACTCGTTCGGCGGCTGGTCGGGCACCGTCGTCGGCGCGATCCCGCTGGTGGTCTTCGTCGCGGTGAACGCGGCGGCCAGGCTGTGGCCGGCGATCTGGGCGGCGGTGGCCTCAGCGGTGCTGCTGGCCGGGTACCGGCTGCTCCGCCGGCAGCCGGTCCAGCAGGCGGTGACCGGGCTGTTCAGCGTGCTGATCGCCGCGGCCATCGCCGCCCACACCGGGCAGGCGCGCGGCTTCTTCCTGCTGGGCATCGCCGGCTCGGTCCTCTACGGCGCGGTGTTCGCGGTGACCTTGCTGGTGCGCCGGCCACTGGTGGGGATGCTCTGGGAGTTCCTCGACCCGGCGCCGCTGCCGGACGGCCTGCCCTGGTACCGGGTCGGGTCGCTGCGCCGGGCCTACGACATCGCGACGCTGGCCGGCCTGGGCATGTTCGCGGCCCGGGCCGTCGTCCAGCTCAGCCTGTTCCGGGAGAACCGCACCGGCTGGCTGGCGGTGACCAAGATCGTGATGGGGTTCCCGCTCTACCTGGCGGTGCTGGGCTTCGGCTTCTGGGTGGTCCGGCGAGCCCGCCAGCAACTCCCAGCCCCGGCCGGCGCGGAACCGGTGGCCGAAACCGAGCCGGTCGCCGGTGCTGACCCCATGGTGGGCGCTGACCCGGTGTCCGCGGGGGACCAGCTGGCCGGGCCCGAGCAGGCCCTGCCGGAGCCGGCCGAGCGCGAGCAGGCCGAGAGTTAGCTAGCTAGCCGGTCAGGCCGCGCAGACCGCGCGCCGGATGGCCGGCTCGGCCTCGGGCATGGCCACGAACAGCAGCTCGTCGCCCGGCTCCAGGGGCTCGTCCGGGGTCGGCGTGATGACCCGCTGGTTGCGGATGATGGCCACCATGGCGGCATCCGGCGGCAGGTCCAGGTCGCGGACCGGGATGCCGGCGCACGGCGCGCCGGCGGGCAGCGTCACCTCGATCAGGTTCGCCTGGCCCTGGCGCAGCGAGAACAGCCGCACCACGTCGCCGACCGAGACCGCCTCCTCGACCAGGGCGGCCAGCACCCGCGGGGTGGAGACGGCGACGTCGACGCCCCAGGCCTCGGTGAACAGCCACTCGTTGGCCGGATGGTTGATCCGGGCGACCACCCGGCGCACCGAGAACTCGGTCTTGGCCAGCAGCGAGACGACCAGGTTGACCTTGTCGTCGCCGGTCGCCCCGATCACCACCTCGCAGTCCTCCAGCTTGGCGTCCTCCAGGCTGGACAGCTCGCAGGCGTCCGCGTGCAGCCACTCGGCCTCGGGGATCCGCTCGGTGCGGACCTTGCGGGCGTCCTTGTCGATCAGCAGCACGGTGTGGCCGTTGACGATCAGCTCGCGGGCGATGGACCGGCCGACCGCGCCGGCTCCGGCGATGGCGATGCGCATCAGTGCGGCCCTCCCACGGGTCCCTCTGCCGCCGCGGTGCGGATGACGTCGGTGAGGTCGTCGGTGGCAGCCACGTGCAGCTCGTCGCCGTGCTGGATCACCGCCTGCCCGGTCGGCAGCTCACCCTTGCCGAACCGGCTGATCAGCGCCACCCGGCCGCCGGTCGCGGCCTCGAACGCGGTCAGCTTCTCGCCCACCCAGCTCTCGGCCAGGATCACGTGCAGCATGACCACCTGACCGGTCGGGTCGCGCCACTCCTCGTCGATGGTGCCGCCGAGGATGTTCTTCAGCAGCCGGTTCGCCGTCCACGGCACGGTGGCGATGGTCGGGATGCCCAGCCGCTCATACACCTCGGCGCGCAGCGGGTCGTAGATGCGGGCGACCACGTGGCCCACGCCGAACGTCTCCCGCGCCACCCGCGCGGCGATGATGTTGGAGTTGTCACCGCTGGACACCGCGGCGAACGCGTCGGCGCTCTCGATGCCGGCGTCGATCAGGGTGTCGCGGTCGAAGCCGACGCCGGCGATCGTCTTGCCGGTGAAGTTGGCACCCAGCCGGCGGAACGCCGCCGGGTCCTGGTCGATGACCGCGACGCTGTGATTGAGCCGTTGCAGGTGGTGCGCCAGCGTGGATCCCACGCGGCCGCATCCCATCACCACGATGTGCACGACACCGGACGGTACACACGTTCTCCGGCCGCGGTGCGCCCAGTGCCTAGGCTGGCACCGTGATCGAGACCCAGGCCCGGCCGGCGTGACCGTGGCGGATCAGGACTGGACCGGCCGCCGGCTGCGGCTGCGGGTCGGCCCGGTGGCGCACGGCGGCCACTGCGTGGCCCGGCACGAGGGCCGGGTGGTCTTCGTCCGGCATGCGGTGCCGGGCGAGCTGGTGGTGGCCGAGGTCACCGAGGACCGGGGTGGCTCGTTCTGCCGGGCGGACGCGGTCGAGGTGGTCGAGCCGTCGCCGGACCGGGTCGAGCCGCCGTGCCGGTACGCCCACCCCGGCGGGTGCGGCGGCTGCGACTTCCAGCACGTGGCCCCGGCCCGGCAGCGGGCGCTCAAGGCCGAGGTGGTGGCCGAGCAGCTGTCCCGGCTGGCCGGGCTGGACCGGCCGGTCGAGGTCGAACCGCTCGGCGAGCAGTCGCTGGGCTGGCGGCGCCGGATCCGGTACGCGGTGGACCGCGACGGCCGGCTGGGCCTGCACGGGCACCGGTCCGGGTCGGTGGTGCCGGTGCGGCGCTGCCTGCTCGGGGCCCCGGGCGTCGGCGACGCCGAGGCGCTGGGCGAGCGCTGGCGCGGCCTGGCCGAGGTGGAACTGGCGGTGGACGACGACGGGGCCACCGCGCTGGTCGGGTACCGGCGCCCGCCGCGGCGCGGCCGGCAGCGTCCCGGGCTGCGGATCGAGCGCACCGAGGGCGCCGAGGAGCTGCACTACCGCGCGGCGGGCCGGGAGTTCGCCCTGCGCCCGGCCGGCTTCTGGCAGACCCACCCGGCAGCGGCCGGGACGTTCAGCCAGGTCGTGCTGGCCGAGGCCGCCGCCGAGCCCGGCGAGCGGGCGCTCGACCTCTACGCCGGAGCCGGCCTGTTCACCGCCGCGCTGGCCGGCGCGGTCGGCGACACCGGCCGGGTGCTGGGCCTGGAGGGCGATCCGGCCGCGGCCGGCGCGGCGGCGGCGAACCTGGCCGACCTGCCCTGGGCCGAAGTGGCCCGCCGGCCGGTCAACCCGATGACCGTGGCCCGGACGGCGGCGGTGCTGCGCCCGTCCGCGGTGGTCCTCGACCCGCCGCGCACCGGGGCCGGCCGCGACACCATGATCGCGATCCTGGCCGCGGCCCCCCGCGTGGTGGTGTACGTGGCGTGCGACCCGGCGGCGCTGGCCCGCGACCTGCGGGTGGCGCTCGATGCCGGCTGGCGGCTGGCCGGGCTGCGCGCCTTCGACGCCTACCCGATGACCCACCACGTCGAGTGCATCGCCACCCTGCGGCCGGCCTGAGCGGGCCGGCCGGACACTTCCTACCGCAGGCGGGTCGATCCGGCGCCGGCCCGGGGTGCTGCCAGTAGGCTGGGGCACTGTGAGTTCCGTGCTGAGCAAGGTTTCCTGCCCGAACGACCTGCGCCGGCTGAACGCCGAGGAGCTGGCCCTGCTGGCGACCGAGATCCGGGACTTCCTGGTGCGCAAGGTCAGCCGCACCGGGGGGCACCTGGGCCCGAACCTCGGCGCCGTCGAGCTGACCCTGGCACTGCACCGGGTCTTCGACTCGCCGACCGAGCCGATCCTCTTCGACACCGGGCACCAGAGCTACGTGCACAAGATCGTCACCGGCCGCCGGGACGACTTCGACGGCCTGCGGCAGTACCGCGGCCTGTCCGGCTATCCGAGCCGCGCCGAGAGCGAGCACGACTGGATCGAGAACTCGCACGCCTCCACCGCACTCTCCTACGCGGACGGCTTGAGCAAGGCCTTCGACGTCCGGGGCGATCGCCGGCCGGTGGTCGCGGTGGTCGGCGACGGCGCGCTGACCGGCGGCATGTGCTGGGAGGCGCTGAACAACATCGCCGCCTCGGACCGGCCCGTGGTGATCGTGGTCAACGACAACGGCCGCTCGTACTCGCCGACCATCGGTGGCCTGGCCGACCACCTGGCAGGGCTGCGGCTGCGGCCGGGGTACGAGCGGATGCTCAAGAACGTCAAGGGCACCCTCGGCCGGACGCCGGTGGTCGGCGCGCCGCTCTACGACGCGCTGCACGGGCTGAAGCGCGGGATGAAGGACCTGATCTACCCCGACGGCATGTTCGAGGACCTCGGGCTGAAGTACATCGGCCCGGTGGACGGCCACGACCTGGCCAGCCTGGAGACCGCGTTCGTGCTGGCACGCAACTTCGGCGCCCCGGTGCTGGTGCACTGCGTGACCCGCAAGGGCTACGGCTACGCCCCGGCCGAGAACCACGAGGCCGACCGGATGCACGGCGGCGGCGCGTTCGACCCCGAGACCGGCGCCTCGCTCAGCAAGGGCGGCCCGAGCTGGTCGGCGGTCTTCGGCGAGGAGATGGTGCGGATCGGCGCCGAGCGCGACGACGTCGTGGCGATCACCGCCGCGATGCTCAACCCGGTGGGCTTCGGCCCGTTCGCGGCGGCCTACCCCGACCGGTGCTTCGACGTGGGCATCGCCGAGCAGCACGCGCTCACCTCGGCCGCCGGCCTGGCCGCCGGCGGGCTGCACCCGGTGATCGCGCTGTACGCGACGTTCCTGAACCGGGCCTTCGACCAGCTGCTCATGGACGTCGCGCTGCACCGGGCCGGCGTCACCGTGGTGCTCGACCGGGCCGGCGTGACCGGCGAGGACGGTTCGAGCCACCACGGCATGTGGGACCTGGCGATGCTCGGCGTGGTGCCGGGTATCCACCTGGCGGTGCCCCGGGACGGCGCCACGCTGCGTGCCGAGCTCGCCGAGTGCGTGGCGATCGGCGACGCGCCGTCCGTGCTGCGCTACCCGAAGACCGCGCTCGGGCCGGACCTGCCCGCGGTGCGGGTGGCCGACGGGATCGACGTGCTGGCCGAGCCGGACGCCGGCCCGGTGGACGTGCTGCTGGTCTCGGTCGGCGCGCTGGCCGGCGACGCCCTGGCCGCGGCCGGCCGGATCTCCGAGGCCGGCTACACGGTGCGGGTGGTCGACCCGCGCTGGGTCACGCCGGTGCCGGCCGGGCTGGCCGGGCTGGCCGGGCGCGCGGGCGTCGTGGTCACCGTCGAGGACGGCGTGGTCGTCAACGGCGCCGGCTCGCGGTTCGCCCAGTTCCTGCGCGAGCGCGGGATCGGCGTCCCGACCCGGGAGCTCGGCATCCCGGCGGAGTTCCTGCCGCACGGCTCGGTGAGCCAGGTGCGCGCCGAGATCGGGCTGAACCCGCAGGGCATCGCCCGCCGGGTGGTGGAGTTCGCGGCGGCGGCGCTGGGGCCGGCCGAGCCCGGCGAAACCGGCGAGCCGGGCGCCGGCGTCCGGACCGGTGCATCCGAGGAAGCGACTGGTTCTGACGGCCACTGAGTTTCACACTTGCTATACCTCACGACACCAGGCCGTCGTGAGATCGTGTTGCCGACCCCTCGGCGGTTGACCAGCTGACCGCCGACCACTGCAGCGAAGGCGGAGCAGCGTGCGAGTACTGGTGGTAGAGGACGAGACCCAGCTTGCCGACGCGGTGGCGCGCGGTCTCAGGCGTGAGGGCATGGCGGTCGACGTCGCCTACGACGGCGACGAGGGCTTCGGCAAGGCGACCACCACCCGGTACGACGTCGTGGTGCTCGACCGGGACCTGCCCGGCAAGAGCGGGGACGAGATCTGCCGGTCGCTCACCGACGAGGGGGTGCTGACCCGGGTGATCATGCTGACCGCCAGCGCCGCCATCGAGGACAAGGTCGAGGGCCTGGCGCTCGGCGCCGACGACTACCTGGCCAAGCCGTTCGCGTTCGCCGAGCTGGTGGCGCGGGTGCGGGCGCTCGGCCGGCGGGCCACCCCGGCCGCCCCGCCGGTGCTGCAGGCGGGCGACCTGGTGCTGGACCCGGCCAAGCGCACGGTGACCCGGTCGGGCCGCAACATCGACCTCACCCGCAAGGAGTTCGGGGTGCTGGAGACGTTGCTCTCGGCAGCCGGCGTCGTTGTCTCCAGTGAGGAGCTGCTGGACCGGGTCTGGGACGAGCACGCGGACCCGTTCACCACGACCGTCCGGGTGACGATGATGACGCTGCGGCGCAAGCTGGGCGAGCCGCCGATCATCGAGACCGTGGTCGGCTCGGGGTATCGGGTGGATCCGACGCTGGTCACCGCCTCGGACGAGCCGGCCGACGCCGGCAGCCCGACCGAGAGTTGACCCGGCCGAGAGTCGAGCAGCGCCGCGCTGGCACGTCAGCACCGAGGCAGGATCGACGCAGTGAGCAGCGAGCAGTGAGAACCGGGCAGTGAGACTGGTACAGCCGACCCTCCGGATCAGGATGGCGCTTCTCTACGGGGCCCTGGTCCTGCTGATCGGTGCCGCGCTGCTGGCCACCTCCTACATCCTGCTCGACCGGGCGCTGACCCAGATCGCGCTGCCGTCCAACCCCGGCGACGTCACCATCATCGACAACACCACCGGGGCCAGGACGCTCTGGAACCCGTCCGAGGCACGCTCGGTGATGCGCACCTCCGCGCTGCACTACCTGCTCAACAACGGGTTGCTCTACTTCGGGGTGATCGTGCTGATCGGCTCGATCGGCGGCTACCTGCTGGCCCGGCAGGCGCTGCGCCCGGTCGCCCGGATCACCGCCACCGCCAAGCAGCTGTCCACCAACACGCTGAACGAGCGGATCGGCCTGGGCGGCCCGGACGACGAGCTGCGCGAGCTGGCCGACACCTTCGACGAGATGCTGGCCCGGCTGGACGCGGCGTTCGGCAGCCAGAAGCGGTTCGTCGCCAACGCCAGCCACGAGCTGCGCACCCCGCTGGCGGTGATCCAGACCGAGCTGGACGTGACCCTGTCGGACCCGAACGCCGCCGCCGACGAGCTGCGCCGGATGGGCGAGGTGGTGCGCGACGCCACCAACCGGGCCCAGCGGCTGGTGGACGCGCTGCTGGCGCTGGCCCGGCTGCAGGGCCGGGAGGGGCAGGGCCTGGAACTGTCCGAGCCGGTCGTGCTGAACGAGCTGATCCCGAACGCGGTGGCCGCCGCGCAGGCCGAGGCGGTGCCGCGCGGCATCACCATCACCGCCGAGGGCGAGCCGGTCGGCACCACCGGCGACCCCCGGCTGCTGGAGCGGGTGATCGGCAACCTGGTCGAGAACGCCGTGCGCTACAACGTGCCCGGCGGCTGGGTGAAGATCCAGACCGAGTCCGAGGGCTCCGGGTCCGGCCGGCTGTCGCGGATCGTCGTGAGCAACTCCGGCATCTCGGTGCAGCCGAACGAGGTCGAGGGGCTCTTCGACGCCTTCCGCCGCGGCGGCCGGGCCCGTACCGGGCAGCGCGGTGCCGGGCTGGGGCTCTCGATCGTGCGGGCCATCGTGGATGCCCACCACGGCTCCATCGACGCGACCGCGCTGCCGGCCGGTGGCCTGCGGGTGGCGATCTCGCTGCCGGCCACCGCCACCCACACCGCGTCGCTGGCCGGCTGAGCCGGCGTCGATGCCTGCCCAGCTGTCTCCCCGCGCCGCCCGCCGCAGCGGAAGCACCGGCCGCCGGCCGGTGCCGGCCTGGGCCACCCATCCCGGCGTCGGCGTGCTGGTGCTGCTGGCCCTGGCCGTCGCGCTGATCTGGCGGGGTGAGCCGCAGCCGTCGTCCCGGCCCAGCGGCACCTCGGTCGGGGTGTCCGGCACGGCCCGCGCGAACGAGCGGACGCCCGCCCTGCTGCTGATCCGCGACGGCCGGCTGGACCTGCTCTTCGGCTCCAGGGTGATCCGGACGCTGGCCCTGCCGGACGGCGCGACCGCCCGTTCGCTGGTCACCAACCGCGGCCTGACGGTGGTGCTCGGCATCGTGGACGGCCGCCAGCACGCGTACGCGGTGACCTCGAAGCTGGCCGTCACCGACCTCGGGTACGCCGACGCGGTGCTGCCGGCGGTCGAAGGCACCGCGGCGATGATCGTCGAGAGCGCGGTGACCGACCCGGGCACGCTGCCGCCGGGTGCCGAGCCGAGCCCGACGGCCAGCGCCAGCGCGTCCGGCCAAACCGGGTCCGCCAGCCCGTCCGAGGCGCCGGGTGAGACGCCGCTGCGCGACTTCGAGATACGCCGGCTGGCCGGCGACGGCCATCCGCTGGCACCGGCCGAGCGGTTGCCCGACGGCTACCGCGCCGCCGCCGACACCGCCGTCGGGCTGACCGTCTGGCAGCCGGTGAACCGGGTCTTCGACCACGGCGTGGAGCAGGAGTCGCTGTCCGCCGCCGCGCTGCTGGTCCGGCCGGACGGCACCCAGCGCGAGCTGGGATCGGTGCACCCGCTGGCGGCCGACGGCACCCAGCTGCTGGTCTGGGACGTGCGCTCGCGCCGGTTCGGGGTGATGCCGCTGCAGTACGTGACCTCCACCGCGACCTCGACGGCGTCGCCGAGCGCGTCTGCCAGTCACCGGACGCCGGCGAAGCACAGCCTGGGACCGACCCCCAGCCCGAGCGTGGTCGCCGGCACCCGGTGGTTCCTGCCGACCCGCGGCATGCTGCTGGTGACCGGGCCGGCCGCCTTCAACGGCGACGGCTCCGCGTTCGCGGTGTACGCCCAGGTCGGTTCGCGGCGCCGGCTGGTGGTCGCCGAACTCGGCAACCTGGGCACCGATCAGGTCGAGGTGCTGGTGCTCAACCAGCCGCCGGTCAAATCCAGCGCGGCGTCGAGCAACCCGACCCTGGTGCTGCCCAGCCCGTCCGGCAGCCGGTCGGCCTCGGCGGGCAGCGGGCCACCGGCGGCACGGACACCGTCCGGTTCGGGTGCGGCGGGTTCGGGTGCGGCGGGTTCGGGTGCGTCCGGTTCGGTGTCGGCCTCGCCGAGCACCTCCTCGACCGCGCCGGCGGTGGCCCCGGACGGCTACCCGATCGAGGCACCGCTGGCGCCGCTCTGGCTCGACGACGGGCAGGTGGTCGCGGTGGCCCAGGACGGCACCGTCATCGGCTACCGGCCGGGCGGGGCCCAGTCGGCCGCGCTGGACTTCGGGGTGACCGGTGTGCGGGCGATGGCACCCACGCCCTGACCCGGCGGCGCGGTCCCCCGCTACCTGCGGCGCCGCCACGGTTGAGGCCAGGCGGTCGGCCGCCACGGTGGGCGCCGGACATGGCCGAGGCCGCCCCGGCGGTACCGGAGCGGCCTCCACCAAACGTGCGCCCGATCAGGCCGGCAGGCTGGCCACCCCGGGCGTGGTGAAGCGCCGGCCGAGCACCTTCTCCGAGATGCCGGTGCGGTCCAGGTACGGGGTGATGCCGCCCAGGTGGAACGGCCAGCCCGCGCCGAGCAGCATGCACAGGTCGATGTCGGCGGCCTCGGCGACCACGCCGGCCTCCAGCATCAGCCCGATCTCCTCGGCCAGGGCGGACAGCGCCCGCTCACGCACCTGCTCCTCGGTCGAGGGGGAGTCGCCGTGCTGGAACAGTGCCGCCACCTCGGGGTCGAGCTGCTGGCTGCCGGTGTCCCAGGTGTAGATGCCGGGCTTGCCGGCCTCGACCAGCCGGCGCAGGTTGTCCGAGACCGCGTACCGGTCCGGGAACGCCGCGTGCATGGTCCCGGCGACGTGCAGCGCGACCGCCGGCCCGACCAGGGCCAGCAGGACGAACGGCGACATCGGCAGCCCGAGCGGGTCGAGCGCCCGGTCGGCCACCTCGATCGGGGTGCCCTCGTCCACCGCGGCGGTGACCTCGCCGAGGAACCGGGTGAGCAGCCGGTTCACCACGAATGCGGGCGCGTCGCTGACCAGCACCGCGGACTTCTTCAGGGTTCGGGCGACCGCGAACGCGGTGGCCAGGCTGGCGTCGTCGGTGGCGGTGCCCCG
>Ga0335073_10001329_pt1 | contig 32952 bp, 28 predicted proteins | sample Lox_Sample_22_FD_207093 | JGI IMG/M metagenome (GOLD analysis project Ga0335073, IMG submission 207093) | Soil microbial communities from Loxahatchee National Wildlife Refuge, Florida, United States - Lox_Sample_2.2 | ecosystem: Environmental > Terrestrial > Soil > Wetlands | place: USA... | reverse complement strand
CGCCAATCACGGTCGAAGCGCTCTTCCAACCCACTCGACCCCGCCAGGCAGACATCTTCGGAGAGCTGTTCGAAGAAGGACAACCGCCCCCATTCCGTGCCCGCATAGAAGGCGCGACCTTCCGCCCGGCCTACGACGACCACACCCTTGCAAATGCCCTCCGCAACGGCATTGACCCCACGGGTCGACAACTCGACCCTGCGATGCCCCGTTTTGAACTCAGCGATAAAGATGTCGTGCAACTCATCAGCTATCTCAAATCGCTTTCATGCCAGGGAGCGCCGGGCGTCGACAAATCGAGCATCCACTTCGCCACCGTTATTTCGGACGGGGTTGATCCGAAGATTACTCAATCGATGCTGGCCGTGATGAATGCGTGGGTCACCCGAAAGAATCTTGAGACCCGGAATGAACTCAGCAAGCGAGGCCGTAACGCCTGGTATAAAGACGATTTCTATCGTGCATACCGCGAATGGAAGCTCCACGTCTGGAAACTCGAGGGGTCGCGCGAAACATGGCCTGCCCAGCTTGATGCTTTTCAGCAGAAGCAGCCGGTTTTTGCCCTGATCGGCGGCGCAATCGCCGGTCCCTGGAAACCTGTGGGAGACTTCTGCGCCCGAACCAGCACGCCTTGCCTCTTCCCCGAAACTCTCCTGCCGGATTTCTCACCGAGCAGCGATCACACGATCTATTTCTCGAAAGGTCTGCCCGGCGAGGCAGAGGCGCTGGCAATCTATCTGCACGCGCAAGGCATCGATGCGGTTACGCAGGTCTATCGGTTCGCTGAACCCGCCATAGCATTCCGAGCGGCCTTCCACGGCACAATTCACGAGATACCGGTAGAGGCCGGATGCCCACTTACGGCCGCATTCTGGAGCAACATCAGAACAGATGAGGCACTCGTACTCTGGGTCAACGACGCGGATCTCAGCAACATCAAAATCAAAGCCCCGATTTACAGCTCCGCAAACCTCGCAGCCGTGGAAAACTTTCCGAATGCCTTCCTCACATGGCCTTATTCCCTTCCAGGAGATTCATCGCAAGACGTCAGCCGAGTGCGCGGATGGCTGTTCGCCCGCGGAATCTCCAAAGGCATGGAACGGGTTCAGTTTGATACGTGGTTCACGATGGCCCTGCTCGATTACTCGCTGGATCAAATGGTCGAGAATTTCTCCCAGGACTATCTTATCGAGACGATCGAAGACGAAGCCGAAACCGCTCTCAACCCCGGAGTTTTTCCCAGGCTCACTCTTGGACCCGGCCAACGATTTGCGTCGAAGGGCGCTTACATCGTGAAGGCGAACGGGCTACAGCCGAAGAGCGGCTGGATTGTTCCCTGACGTCATACGGATATTCGACGTGAATGGGTACAACTTGAGCAGGATGCTACCAGAGATCGCACCCGTCGGAGTGTACGTGCTTTCGACAGCGTAAAGAGGAGCCGAACGGAGACACCGGAGCCTCTTCGGCACGCAATTCTACGAAATTCCTCGCTGAAATCAACCGGCCGGCCGTCAGGTCTCGCTTTGCGGATTCAACCTGATCAACGAGCGTCATGCTGGCGCCTCCACCTACCGCATCGATGAGCATCCAACTCCTTCTGCTGTCGCTTTCAGCAATATCGCAGGCGTTCTCATAATGGCAATGTGGATCTAAGTCGTAGAGAAGTCCGGGTGTAGGAAAATAAGAACCCAAGGAATCCTTATGACATTAGAGGAGCGTGCCGACCTCGTCCTCGCCGGTTCGCGGCCATCGGCTTCGCGTCCGTCGTGTCGATGATTCCGGGCGTCTACCTATTCAGGATGGCGAGCGGCTTTGTGCAACTTGCCGACGGCTCGCATATGACGTTGGCGCTCATAAGCGCGACGATCTCTGATGGCATGACTGCCGTCGTGATCATTCTTGCGATGAGCTTGGGCCTCATCGTTCCGAAGCTGGCCATCGATCGCCTTAGCGAGGGGTTGATGCAGGCGGGGTCCTCGGGAACGAAGGAATAGAATAGTCCGATGTCCAATATCGATTATGGCGCGATGCATCCTTGCAACTCATGAGTGCCCTCGCCCCGAAGCCACGATTGACAGTCGACTCCAGAATTATGCCCTTGACAAATGCGCGCAAGCCGCCTCGCGCCGTAAAACCTGCGTCTCGCGACCATCCCGGAACCTGCGGAGAACAACCACCGTATTCTCATAACGCAGGGAGGTCAAATGGCTGGACAATCGGGCGCGAAGCTTCTAGGGAGCAGTCCGGAGCGGAACGCCAGCATTAGTGCTTTCGGAGGCGAAACTCGTCCGGCCGGGAGTCGTGCGCGGGTGCTGCCTCTCGTTCAGGCGCAATAATAAGAAAATGACAGTGTTGGCTCGCATCAAATTCGTGATCCTCGGCTGGGCGGCCGCTACTGTGTTTTTCACAGCCGTTCTCGAAATCAGCGAACTCGGCCATAAGCCCCTTGGATTTGCCCTTTATGCGAACGCCGTGGATTTTGCGCTTTGGGCACTTGCGCTGCCCCTTTTTACACAATTTAGCCGGCGCTTCCCGCTGAAGGTTCCAAAACGAATCCGCAACGCAGGGATACGTCTGCTCCTCATTGCGACAGTCTCGATGCTCGTGACCTTCACGCATTGGGCCATCCTTTTCGAGACTTACTTCCCATTTCGCTCTTCTTATCCCACGTTTGGGGTCCTGCTCCGAACCGATCTACTTCGGTTTCTGCCGAATGAAATTCTGATTGGAATCGTGATTGCGACCGCAGTTGAAGGCTGGCAGGTGCTCAAGGATCTTCAGGCAGAACAAATGCGCGCAATGAATCTGGAGCGCCAGCTCGCAGTCTCTCGCCTGGAAGCGCTTCAAATGCAACTTCACCCGCACTTTCTTTTTAATACCCTTCACACCATTGCGGGCCTGACCGTCGAAGATCCGGCCACGGCACGGCGAATGGTGATTGCACTTGGAGATCTTCTCCGCAGTACTCTCAAGGATAATGGCGACCGGATGCAAACTCTCGCCGAAGAACTTGAGTATTCGGATTTGTATCTCGGAATCGAAAAACTACGACTCGGAGACCGGTTACTGCTCAACTATGAGATTGAGCCCGCAGCCGCACGTGCATTGGTGCCACAGTTTCTTCTTCAGCCTCTGTTCGAGAATGCGATACGCCACGGCGCTTCACGAATGACCGGTCCCTGCGAGATTCGCTTTTGCGCATCCGGTAAACCGGAAACCCTCCATATCATGATCCGTAACGATGGCCCCAAATGCGCGGCCAGTTCCGCGCCGCCGCGATTCGGTGTGGGGCTTACCAATACGATTGACCGCCTGAAGATCCACTACGGAGATCGTCATACGTTTTTTTATTCCGATCGACCGGAGGGCGGAGTTCAGATCGAGATTTCCATTCCATATAGCGAAGCCGGCGATGGCGCTGGAGCGGCTGGCTCGATAAAAGAGCCTCCGTCAGCGATGGATCGCAATGATCGGACCAGCAGGACGGCCACTCCCACAGCTGGATACACCTGAATGTGGGGTTAAGATCGAGGAGACATGCGGAACGGATCAGAGCCCAACGCAGCCACGGCGGGCGTGGCGGCCCGCGTCCTCATTGTTGAGGACGAAGCGCATGCCCGTCATTATTTGCGCGAATTACTCGAGGACGAGCCCCATGTGGAGGTGGTTGGAGAGAGTTCGAATGGTGTTCAGGGGGCTCAACAAATCCGGGAGCTGTCGCCGGATATCGTGTTTGTCGATATTCAGATGCCTGGCCTCGATGGGTTTGGAATGATTGATCAGATCGCCGGATCCAAACCGCCTCTCTTTGTCTTCGTAACGGGTTACAGCGAGTACGCAGTGAGAGCCTTCGAAATCGAGGCCGTCGACTATCTCTGCAAACCATTCGATAAGGAGCGCCTTTCGACATCGATTGAGCGAGCGATTCGGAGATTGAACTCCGCTGTCCCAAGCGCCGTCGGCAGTCAATGGCTCACGAGGCTCTCGATTAAAGATGACGAACGCATCCTGTTCGTGCCCGTTGACGAAATCATCTGGATTGAAGCAGCCAACAAATATGTCGTTGTTCACACACCGGCTGGATCGCACATTTCGCGGCAGACGATTCAGGGCCTCGAAGACCAGCTTAACCCAAGGGAATTCGTGCGGACCCACAGATCGACCCTGGTGCGTAAGGCCGCGGTACGCGGCCTCCATCCTCTCTTTCACGGAGACTACATTGTAAAACTCGTGAACGGCGCCGAAGTCACATTGAGCCGTAGTTTTCGAGGATCATTTTTTCGTGAAATGAGCCGCTAGTTGCGGATCTGTAGTTGATCTCCTCTCCCAATCTAAGAACGCATGTCTCCACGCGACCGCACGCGATCATTCCTTCGATCAAAGGCGTCCGGGCATCTTCGTCTTCGGCCCCTTTTGGCTCTTTGGCTCTCGCTTCTGGCCACAATTATCATCGCGGGCAGATGGAGGAGCGCTCATCAGGCGGGCAGACAGTATCCATAGAACTTGAATGAATCCAACTCGCGCCAATAAACAGGCGTTCCGCTCCAAACGGGAAGCGGACCTCGTCTTCATTCGCCTAGCTTGAGAGATCAAGCACGGTGAACCGGAGGCGAAATGAACAGGCAACCGTTCGTCATGATAACCGGCCGGAAGTGCGTAGTCCTTCTCGTGGGGTTATTAGTTTCCGGGACGGCTCTCGCGCAGCAGTCCTGCATTCGAGGGATGCACATCGACGGTGTGATTACCGATCCGACCGGAGCGGTAATTCCCGGGGCACACGTGCAGGCCGGCACCGGAACAACAGGCGTGACCGATGCAAGCGGCCACTATGCGTTCACGTGTGTGTCCGCCACCTCAACCACGATTACCGCAGATGCCAACGGATTCGCCCAAGCCACCGCCCGCGCACATGCTCATGCAGGTGGCACCGCACATGTCAACCTCCAGCTTGCTGTGGCGTCGGTGGAGACGGATGTACAGGTGCACGGTAATACAAGCGAGGCAGACGACGGCCGCAACGCAGGCACGATGGTCCTCGGAACCGAGGAAGTGCAGCGGCTTTCAGACGATCCGGACGAGTTTCTTCGCGAATTGCAGGCTCTCGCTGGGGGCGCGGGCGGGCCTTCTGGTAGTGCTCTCGTCACGGTCGATGGATTTCAAAACGGCAGCACGTTGCCTCCGAAGAGTGCCATCGCTTCCATTCGTGTGAATCCTGACTTGTTCTCTTCCGAGTATCAGAACCCGCCGTGGCTGGGCGCGAGGATTGAAATTACAACCAAGCCAGGCGCCGGACCGTGGCACGGAGCCCTGTTCCTTGCTGACAGCGCCACCCCGTTCAACGCCACGGACCCGTTGTCCGTGACTGCAACGTCCGCGAGCAGGCAGCGGTATGGTTTCGAACTCGGTGGGCCCATCACGCAGAAGAAAAGCGATGTCTTTCTTGCGCTGGAAAAGCGCGATATCGATGAGTTCAACGTGGTCGACGCGGTGACATTGAATTCAGACGGGACTCCCACGCCTCTGCAACAATCCGTACCCGCTCCGCAACGGCTGTGGATCGGGTCCGCACGCGCAGATTGGCAAATCAAAGCAAATGATCTGGCGACCGTTTCCTTTTCCTCGAACGTCAACAATCTCGGAAATCAGGGTGTCGGAGGCCTGGTCCTTGTCGATGCCGGCTACAACAGTCTGATAAGCGAATATGATCTGCGCCTGCTGAATACGCAGACCTTTGGCTCCAATCTGTTGAATGAGACGCGGATTGGCTACTCCTGGAAACGTACTGAGCAGACGCCTCTCTCGACGGATCCTTCTTTGCAGGTGGCTGGCTATTTTGTTGGCGGCGGGTCATCCGCCGGAGATCTCAACAACCGCGAACGCGATCTCGAAGCAGACGATGACGTAATGCTCACTCGCGGCCGGCATACCCTGAAGTTTGGTGTGCAGTCTCTTGGAGTATTCGAGCACGACTACGATCCGGACACCTTCAACGGCGCGTTCGTCTTTGGAGGGGGAAGCGCGCCTGTGCTCGACGCGAAGAACAATCCAACCGGCGAAACTACGACGATCAGTGCAATCGAGCAGTACCGTCGCGCCGTCCTGCACCTCCCCGGTGGAACGCCAACGACGTTTCAGATAAACAGCGGAACTCCTCTTGTGCCCTTCAGTCAATGGCGGCTGGCTTTATATGCGCAAGACGGCGTGAAGCTAAACGATCACTTCACCTTGAATTCAGGCTTCCGCTATCAGTTTCAAACCGCGCCCAGCAGCTTTGCGAACTTCTCGCCTCGACTCGGCATGAATTGGTCGCTCGACAAGAAATCGACATGGGTGATTCACCTGCGAGCCGGACTGTTTTCGAGCGCGGTGGATCCCGTCTATGCCATGCAGGTTGATCGGTTGAATGGAATTCGGCAACAAGAGGAGACAACCTATGCGCCCAGTTTCCAGAATCCGCAGACGCCCATCGCCGGTTCCATCGGCGTGAACACACTCTATCAGTTCCCGAAGACGTTCAGGCAAATACCCTCCTTTAGCTCTCAGTTCGAAGTAGAACATGAGTTTACGCATCATTGGCATGCCAAGGGTGACTTCAATTACACAGCAAACTGGGATCAGATCCGGGTAGAAAATATCAACGCTCCGATGGTTGCAAGCAGCGTAGGCGTTGCACCCGACCCAATCGCGGCTCTTCTTGCTCCGAGGCCGATTGCGCCCAACGAGAATATCTTTCTCTACGAGAAGCTTGCGCATATGCGCGGGAGATTCCTGGTTTTATCTCTGGAGCAGAACGATTACAAGCGATTCGGAGTTTCCGCTTTCTATGTGCACATGGCAGGTGTCCGATCCGATGGAGGTTTCCGCGGTGAGAATACATCAGGGGCGGCCAATCCGCAGTCGAGCTACAGCGAGCAGGGCGAGTCGTCGCGGGTGGATTGGCAGACATCCGGGCTCTTCGGTCTGATGGGTAATTTGAAGCTGCCGCTGAAAGCGGAGCTTTCCACCGAGATCTTTGCAAGCAGTGGCACGCCATACAACATCACGACAGGCACGGATGCGAATGGCGACGGCAACTTCAACGACCGGCCTTCGTACGCTTCCAGCCCGGGTCCGGGAGTTTACAGCACGCCATTTGGGTTGCTCACCACCAATACGGTGAATGGCAATGTTTCGCGGAACATTGGGACGATGCCCGCAACCGTGCATCTCGACATGGACCTGAGCCGTTCCTTCACCCTCCCTGGCAGCAAAGAGCATCCGCGCACATTTACATTCAACGCGCGCAGCGCCAACCTGCTGAACCATACCAATGTCACCGCCGTAAACACCATCCTCTCCTCCGGCGCGGTCGGTCAGCCCGTTGCAGCCGACACCGCTCGCCGCGTGGAACTGGGCGTTCGGTTTGCGTTTTAGCTCCATTCCGACGAGTGCAAAATCGCCAATGCACTCAGCGAAGGCCGGCATAAACAGTGGGTGGGAAGTCCAATCGGGGTAAGAGTCCAAGCCCGGTAGCTTGAATAGCAGGAAGGAGGGAAACTGAAAATCCTGAAGCCTATTGACGAAGCCATTTTCAAGGATGGCGAGCGAGTCGCCCGGAGCACGAACTAACGACGCTCGATAAGCGCATTGGCCCATACTTGGGAAACTCAGTTTGGGCAAACTTTAATTTCGTCGCGGTCCACTCGATAGGCCAGCAGAGCGAGGGTTCGTGCGGCAGTAACGTCGCCGCGAGTACAGCCGAGAAGATTGATGAGTATGTGTCGAAAGGCCGTCTTAGACTGTCGGCATTCGGACTCCACAGACGACGCATAAAGAAATAGTCGTGCCAACTCACGGAAATTGTGTGGCACTTGAAGTGCTTTGTCTATGACTGAGAGACTTGCGATGGGATCCTCCACTTGCCAAAACCCATTGTCAAGGACCATACAAACCTCTTAGATCGGAAATGAGCTTGCCCCTGAAAAACGTACCCCTTAGCAGAGCGATTAAACTGCGAAGGGAAAACAGAGATGGTGAAGATACCGCGGAAGGCATACACGCTGAAGTTCAAGCAAGAGGCTGTGCGTCTTGTTGAGTCAGGGCAGCGTGTTTCGGAGGCAGCGCGCAGTCTTGGGGTTGTAGAACAGACGCTGTCGAACTGGGTGAAGGCGCATCGGGCGGGCAAGCTTCGCGGCTCGAGCAGGAGCGCGGAGCTGACGGCTGAGCAGATGGAGATCCGGCGGCTTCGTGCGGAACTGGCGCGAGTGACGATGGAGCGCGACATCTTGGGAAAAGCCACGGCGTTCTTTGCAAAGGGCCAGAAGTGAGATACGCCTTTATCGATCGACATCGTACAGTCTGGCCGGTCTGTGTGCAGTGCCGCGTGCTCGGCATCAGCGCCACGGGCTATCACCAACATCGATTGCGGCGGGAGAAGATCGCTCAACGGCGTCACCTGACGGATGAGGCGCTGCTAGCGCACATTCGTGCAGTGCATGCCGAGATGCGCGGCGCCTACGGGGCTGGCCACGCATCTGGCGCGAGCTGCGCAAACGGGGTCTGCGCGTGGGCAAGCAGCGGGTGCAGCGGCTGATGCAGAAGCATGGGATTCGCGCGCGTGGCAAGGGGCGCTTTCGCGTAGTGACGACCGACAGCCGGCACACTCTGCCGGTGGCGCCGAATCGGCTGGAGCGCAACTTCTCGCCTCCGCGTCCGGACACGGCCTGGTCGGGCGACATCACGTACATTGCCACCGAGGAAGGCTGGCTGTTTCTAGCCGTGGTGATCGATCTGTTTAGCCGGCGGGTGGTGGGCTGGAGCTTGCAGCCGCACATGCAGCGCCGCCTGGTGATCGACGCCCTGGAAATGGCCTGGCAGCAGAGGCGGCCAGCCAAAGGCGAGTTGCTGTTCATAGCGATCGCGGCAGTCAGTATGCCAGCGCGGACTTCACCCGGTTTCTGGACGAGCACGGGATTACGGGCTCGATGAGCCGCAAAGGGAACTGCTGGGACAACGCCTGCAGCGAAACACTGTTCGGCTCGTTGAAAGTGGAGTGGCTGCATGGACAGCGCTTCGCCACCCTCCGGGAAGCTAAGGACGCGGTGCTGGAATGGATGCGCTGGTACAACCGCAGCCGCATGCACTCCACACTCGATTACTCCAGTCCAGCCGAGTACGAACAACGCTGGAAAGAGCAACAAGCGGTGACTGCCGCGTGAACTGCAGCGGCGACAGAAGCAGGCGTCGGAAATATGGAAATCGATCAAACCGATTTCCACATTCCCGACGCACGACGGCTACGACGAGATCAGTTTAATCTCGTTAAACCAACTCGCTAAGGTGTACGCATTCTGAGGGCAAGATCGGAAAATCGATGCAACACCGAACAACAAGACGCCGGTACTTGTGCGATAGTTGCTCACGTGAGGGATCTCACGATCTGATGTAAACCGACAGGCTCGGGAGGTGTTCAAACGCGTCAACGAGGAGATTCGGCGCGTGATCCCGGCGGAGCAACTGCAGATGGTAGTGAACAACATCGGGCTGCCGCCAGGGGGCGTAAACCTGGCATACTCGGCGAGCGATACAACGAGTAACGGGGATGGGGATGTGCTGGTGCTGCTCCCGGCGAAGCACCGGCCGACGCAGGAATGGAAGCAGGTCTACGACAGGACTTCGCAGAGAAGTTTCCTCAAGAGACATTTTCTTTGAACCTGCGGATATCACGAATCAAACGCTGAATTTCGGGCTGCCCACGCCCATCGATGTGCAGGTGTGCGGAAAAGACGCAGCGTCCACAGCGCGAATCGCCGCAATGCTTCAGGAGCAGATCAAGGAAGTTCCGGGCGCGGTGGACGTATTCATGCAGTAACAGGTCAATGCGCCCAAACTGAACATCAATGTGGACCGGCTCAAGGCGCAGGAACTCGCTCTGACGGCAAGAGACGTTTCCGGCAACGTGCTGTTGTCGCTTTCGGGCAGCGGCAGGTTGCGCCCAACTTCTGGCTCGATCCGAAGACAGGGTCGAATACCCGGTAATCGTGCAGGTACCACAGTATCGCCTGCGCGACATCGATTCGCTGGAGAGGACGGCAGTTACGGCGATTCCTGGCGCCAGCGATCAACTGTTACGCAACGTTTTGACGACCAAGCGGCAGGTTTCACCGCAGACGGTCTCGCATTACAACGCACTGCCCATATCGTTAAGACAGAGGCGACAGTCTCTCGCGCTGACTGAGGACCCTGGAAGACATTTTGTGATGGCAAGAACGGTTTTGGAGATTCTGGGTGCGTGTCTGTGGGAGTGCCCATGTCCTAAGACTCCCCGCATTTTAATGTCAAACCTTGTAACTCTTACAATGAAATGGCAGCCTACGCATCCATGACCCTATGCCGCGATCCGAAAATGAGCACGAATCTGTCCTCTCGACCACCAGCCCCGCATATTTTCCGCTATAGCAAGGCCTTGATCGCTGATTGAATGCCTTCGGAGTCGAGACCCTGGTGCCCCATCTGTTGCCACTGGCCGCCCCTGCCTTCCATGTGCGTACCGACGTGGTTGTACTTGCCCTTGAAGCCGGCCTGCAGCAGGTAGCTGCCGAAGCGGCTGCCTAGGCCTGTCTTGACGTTCCACGCCAGCACGTTGGAGAAGTTCAGGCGTGACATCGTGATCTCGCTGACGCACATCTCGAGGAACGCGCTGAACGTCGCAAAGATGCCCTGCTTGCCCACGACGGAGCCGAAGCCGGCGGCAGCAGAGAAGTTGCCGCGTTCCATGATGCCGCCCCGCACGAAGATCTCTGGATATGCCTTGCGGATGTGATGCAGACCGCACGAACCCTCGAGGTCGTTGTCGAAGACGCGTACGCTCTCGAGCCGCTGCCCTTCCGTCATGCCTGCCAGCATTTCGTTGACGATCTTGCCGAAGTCATCACGGTTCTTGCCCACGCCCGACGATCCTTTGAAGGTCAGCGGGCTCTTGTCGGGCTTCGCGGCCTTCAGCAAATCGAGAGCTTGCGTGTACCCGCGGGCTTCAAGATAGGCGACTGCCGTATCCACCTTCAGCGCCTCGTGAGAATGTGGGCTGCCCTCGGCTCCCTTGATTCCCGGCGCCATCGGCCGCTTGATCACTAGCGCATGCGGCCGGTTGTCGGCGAAGGCACGGCACCAGATCGATGTACAGGGCGTCGAGATCCTCGCCCATGGTCGTCTCGGTGGTGAGGCCATAACCGGACAAGGTGCGGCTCAGATCATAGCCAACCATGTACTCCTGTGGGTGGCCGGCAATGGTCACGTTGTTGTCATCGACCAGTATCTTCACGTTGAGCTGCTTGCCGACGGTAAGGCGCGCGGCCTCGGCGTTATCTCCTTCCATCTGGCTGCCATCGGAGCCAAGCAGAATGGCGGCCTTGCCAGGGTTCGCCATCGCAACGCCGTTCACGAAGGCCCACATGTGACCGAGACGGCCGGAGCTGAACTCCACACCCGGAGTCAGCAGCTTCTCAGGATGGCCCGGCAGGCCGCTATCGAACTCGCGATAATGCAGGAGCCGCTCTGCGGGCATGGCGCCGTTTAGAACACTTAGCAGATACTGCGTTGCCACGCGATGGCCGGCCTCATCGTAGAAGACGGGGACGATCGGCGCACCATTCTCGATGAACGCGCGAACGATCATTACCTCTGGCACCGTGTCGAACGCTCCACCGGTATGTCCTGACAATCCGCGCGCTCCTGCAAGTGCGGTGAAAAAGACGATGGCGTCACGGCACAATTGGATGTTCCCTTGAAGGGTTGACCTCTGTTCTTCGGAAAGAGAAGGGACTGCTGGGTCGAGCTTCAGCGTCTTCAGCTTGGACAGGTCGATCGGAAAGATATCAGTGCTTGTCGACATCGGTATGCTCCCGTAATCAATGCGCTAGGACGAATCGCCCCTGCCCACCCACTTGCCACAAAGGCGATCGAATCACATCAGCACGAAAGTCAAAGGCGCATTCGACTTTGACGCAGCATCCGCATTCAGTCCGCCCTTGGTGATCATCGGAATGAGCGCCGGAATGCTGGTAATAGGATCGACGGCCAACTATGCAGAAATGCTTGTTAGCCGCGGCCGGCGCCTTTTATTTGGGGCGCCTGCCACCGCCGCCGAGAAACTGGGCTTTGAGTCGAACCCGGAATTGCTCCATGGAGGTCGGGCTGCCAAGGCCGAACCAGAGAGTAATCGTTCCCGCGAGCGACTCATGTGACTACCTCCACGCCGGTACATACTTGCGATTAGCCAAAAGGCATAAAACATCACCCCCCTGTTTGGTTGACGCTCCTTGGCAATCCGCAGCGACGCAGTCACTTCGCAGTGCCCATCGCCTGGCACGTGGCGAATCTTCATATAGCCAATCGACTATTTCTCGTCCGTTGGCGTAACTTCTTTCAGTCCGCCTGTTGACAAATCGAGAACAAATCCACGAATCACTACATTTGATGGGATCCATGGGTGCGACCTGAGTTTCAGTACCTGCTTTTGTGTTTGCCGATTCACATCGGAATAACAGTGGAATTTATCCGGTGCCACTGACCACACCCCGGTTTGCTTGTGAAGGTGGTTCTCGAACTCCTCTTCCGAAAACATTGTCATTCCGCAGCCGCTGTGCCCGACGATCATGACCTCTCGCACGCCTAGAACGTGAATTGAAAACATGAGAGACCGCACAACATCTTCTGTCGCTGCCGTTCCGACGTTCCGTATCACATCCGCATCGGCGGGTTTGATGTCAAACCATTTGAGCAGTTCGTTCAGGCGGGGGTCCATACACGTGAGGATTGCAATCTTCGGAGCCGGCTTGTTTGCCAGTGAAGGATCATGGTGCTCCGCGCTCTTGCGGTTTGCGGTAACTGCGTGTTCGATCAAGCTCATTTCCATTCTCCTAAGTCGCATTGCAAGTCCGGGATCCGGCCTGTAACAACGCGTGCTGTGATGTTGTTTGTGCGGATCCAACTCTCTCGTATGGCCTCCGCGCTCTGTTGTTAGAGCCCCAGGGAGGACCAAGTCTCAAGATTGCTCCAAGCCACTCACGCGACCTTAGTCGCGAACCTGATGTGTTGATTAAGCCAGAGGGGCAGTATTGCAACAATTGGACGAAGGTATCGATCGATACTTTCGTCTGGCGTAACCTTCCCGGCTTTGTAATTACCCTTCGTCATTCTGCCCGGTCCGGATGATTCCGAGCATCTTGAGAAATGGAAAATGCGAACGTCGTATTCGGGCCAACATTTCGAAAAGGTTACAAGTGCCACAATCGCCATAGCTTAGTTCTTGGAAAGCATGTCGATCTCAGGTGTCTAAGTCTTCGATGGAGGTATTCATTTCGGACAGCCAGTGCACATCTGCCCAAAGAGGATCAGCTCATGAAGATCGTACATAGAACAGAGCCAGTTCCAACCGCCAAGGGAATCAGGATCGCGACTCGATGACTTGCGTCATTCTTTCAGCCACAGCATCCCATTCTGCCATTCCCGATGCGTCGGATAGTCTCGCGAGGAAGAGCGTTCAGACTGGATCCCCGCCGCTCATGCGGGTCATGACACGGTGATAGCTAACTCTTTCGCCAAGAGCATCGATCCACAAGTCGCTGTCTGCGTGAAGACTGGGATCAGTCCTTTTGGGGAGTGAGCAAATATGCCTTCTGGAATTCGTCAGGTCGAGAGATCTGCGGAGGCGCTGCCGAGCGCGAAGGAGTCTGGTCTTCGCTGCGGACTGGGAGATACCAAGGGTCTCGGCGATCTCTTTTATCGACGATTTCTGCAGTGTCCGAATTCGCAGAGCCGCCTGCAATTTGGGATCAAGCCTCTGCATCGCGCGAAACATGCCGAGACACCTTTGGCGCTGATCGTAAATCTGCTCGGGGTTCAACCCGGAATCTCGAATATCAAATGACGTGGCGTCATCCGGTTCGGACGATTGGTCAATGAGTAGCTCTGGATGTGCCCGCCGTTTGCGGATGCGCATCAGGGCAGAATTGATACCGATCCGCGTAAGCCACGAACCGAACTTGGATCGGCCTTCGAATTTCCCCAGCGCGACATATGCTCTGAGGAACGTGTCCTGCAATGCATCCTCGGCGTCTTCTCGGTTTTTGGTGATAGAGAGGACCGTTCTGTAGAGGCGAGGCCAGTGGAGCTTTTGGAGCTCTTCAAAGGCATCCTTCGAACCTGTTTGTGCGGCGATCACGAGCTCTGCCTCACGCGCGTCGCTGTCAGCCCTGGCTTCCGTTTCACGTGCCGGCTGACTCATTCGACCACCTCCTGCCCGGCTGTTCATCGGCCTCATAGTTGATTGGGCCAGAGGCAAGACGTGTAAGCTATTGGACGAAGGTATCGACCAATACCTTCGGATCAGAAGATGGCGACGTTATCAATCTAGGCGAACCCGGATTGGCCAGTGAGACTACTGGCTATCAATAGATAGGCAAAGAAGATAGGCAAAGAAAGGCATGCTCAAGCGTATGATTGGCTTGCGCGCTGCAAACGAGGCACTCGACCAGTTGCGCATTCTGTCACTCAAGCTCGACCTGGCTTAAATTTGCAAGGTCACTACCCGCGTAAGCACTATTGGAATGTGGGGGTGAGAGTTCTCTGGGCCTACAACTCTGGTTGCCCGGGAGCAGATTCCCACGCCTCGCTCCCCCAAATATTTGCGGAGGAATGTCGATGGGGAAGATAGCGGCACCAATCTCTCTAGCTGGCTCTCAACTCGGTGAAGTACGTCATGTTTGTGCATTTTTTTCAAACGAGGACGAAGAGTACCGTATATTGCTTCCGTTCATCAAAGAAGGAATTGAACACGGCGACAAGGCCGTGCATGTCGTTAATCCGCAACAGCGTGATGAGCATCTGCATCGACTGGGTTCTGCGGGAATCGACTCGGCGGCTGCTCAGCAGGCTGGGCAATTGGAAATCAAGATCAACACCGAAGCGTATCTTCGCAATGGCAAATTCGATCAGGATCGGATGCTCGAGACATTCGAACAACTCGCTTCAGGAAATGCGCAGGGAGGTTTTCCGCTCAGTCGCATCGTATGTCGAATGGATTGGGTGGTTGGAGACAAGTCCCGGCTGGAGAACGTAATCGAATTTGAATCGCGCGTGAATGATGTCTGGAGCCGCCACGACGATGCGGTCATCTGCACATATCATCTAGCGAAGTTCGGTGGCGACGCGATAGTTGATATTTTGCGGACCCATCCAATGGTTATCATCGGTGGAATTCTTCAGCAGAATCCCTTCTTCGTACCTCCCGAGGAGTTTTTGCCCGAATACCGCCAACGGCGAGGACAGGACAATTCATCCGTATCGGCGGTCTGACATGCAAGCGGAAGCTGTCGGCGATCAAATCAGGCGCCTCCAGCGATGCGTTAACGATCTCGTCAGCCTTATGGCTCTGCCTGCCACGTGGAGCGGCTCCGAGCCAACTCAGATTGTTGAGAGCTTGCTCGACGCCATAATGCGTCTGCTTTCACTTGATCTCGTCTATGCGCGATTGAATGACCCGATTGTCGGTATGTCCATCGAGAATCTCCGCATGGCACAAAGGCAATCGTCGGCTTCAGAATCGGCTGAGGCCTGTGAGACTATCGGGCATTGCTTCGGCGGCGAACCGCATGCGTTGCCTCCTATTGTGCGGCGATTAATAGGCAACCAAGATATTGCGCTCGTGCCCTTGCAACTGGGACTGCAGGGAGAGATCGGCTTAGTCGTAGCAGGCTCCCAGAGATCCGACTTTCCAAATCAGACGGAAAATTTGGTATTGAGCGTGGCTGCAAACCAGGCAGCTATTGGACTTCACGAGGCAAGAATTCTCGGCGAACAGAAGAAGGTGGCGGCCGAACTCGATGAGCGAGTCGCCCAACGCACCAGGGAGATTGAACAGGCCAATAAAGAACTCAAAAGGAGTGAGGCTAAATACCGCGTCGTAGTCGAAACGGCCAGCGACGCAGTAATCAGCATCGACGAAAATGGCCTCATCATTCTTGCGAACTCTGCGACAAAGCGGATCTTTGGTTACGAGCCGGCAGAGCTTATCGGAGGGCCCCTCACATCCCTCATGCCGGAATCCATGCAAAGGCTCCATGAGGCTGCCTACAAGCGCTATTTGGAAACCGGTGAAAGACATTTGAACTGGCAAGGAACAGAGTTGACGGCCCTGCGGGCCAACGGTGAAGAATTCCCAGTAGAAGTTTCGTTTGGAGAAATCACGGCAGACGGGCAGAAGATATTCACCGGATTCATTCGCGATATTTCCGAAAAGAAACGCGCGGAGACGGCATTAGCCAAAGCCAGAGCGGAGTTGGCCAACATCGCGAGAATCACCACTCTCGGAGAGTTAACGGCTTCAATCGCACACGAAGTCAATCAGCCCCTGTCAGGAATTATTACGAATGCGAGTACTTGTCTTCGAATGTTGAATGGTGATCCTCCGAATATAGACGGCGCAAGAGAGACTGCACGACGTACGATTCGCGATGGAAACCGTGCTTCCGATGTGATCTCTCGATTACGAACACTGTTTAGCCGGAAAGAAATCAACCTCGAACCAGTTGACTTGAATGAAGCGACCCGCGAGGTCATTGCTCTTTCACTGAGTGAGTTGCAGAGAAATGGGGTAATTGTGCGGCATGAATTTGCCGATGAACTGCCGCCAGTGCAGGGAGATCGCATTCAGCTTCAGCAGGTCATTTTGAATCTCCTCCGCAACGCGGCAGACGCGATGACTATCGTAAATGACCGGCCGAGACACTTGTTCATAACGAGTGCGTCAGACGGAGAGCACGTGCGTCTCACAGTGAAGGATACCGGGATTGGCTTCGCCCCCGAGATTGCTGACCAGCTCTTCGAATCGTTCTACACAACGAAACAAGATGGAATGGGCATAGGGCTTTCTGTTAGCCGATCCATAATTGAAGCCCATCGCGGGCATCTTTGGGCGACACCTAACGATGGGCCAGGATCCACTTTCGCCTTCTCGATTCCTCGCGACCGCCAATCTTGATCAAAGCAATACCAAAGTACAATAGACACCGCTCTGCGAATCGCAGATGATGACTTTTTGAGAGTCGGCAAGATGTGACTTGATGGAAACAACTCAGCCGCGTAGTTGATGTTGGAGAATACGGCAATCACTGGAAAAGCACGTCAACTTCCCTAACCAATGTTGGAAAACCAATCTCCCAGTGTTGATAGGGTCTGTCGTTTCAGGCGCGGCACGATAAAACCATAATGACTACACATTCACTGGTATCGGTGGTCGATGATGATGAATCGGTGCGTGAATCCCTTCCCGATCTGCTTAAGGAATTCGGATTTACAAGCCGGGTCTTCTCGTCAGCAGAAGAATTCCTGGCATCCGATGTCGTTTCTGAGACCAAATGTTTGATTCTAGACATCGCCATGCCGGGAATGTCCGGGCCTGATCTCCAGCGCGAACTGAAACGCCGCCATTTTGAGATTCCAACTATTTTTATTACGGCTCACAGAGACCAAACAGTACGATCGCGCATGCTCGAGCAGGGTGCGGTCGAGTGCTTGATCAAGCCTTTCAGTGATACATCTTTGCTTGCGGCGCTAAATACAGCGCTTCAGGTCGAATGAAAATGCTCAGCCTTCTGTTCTGTATCGCGGAGGTAAAATGGCTGCTGCGGATATACAGTGCTATCAAGTGAAGTCACTCCCCATGTCGCAAGCTTCCCCGATTGTCTTCGTAGTCGATGACGATATCTCCGTCCGCGAATCACTTGAACTGCTCATCGGCCATGAAGGCTTTGAAGTTGAGACGTTTACATCCGCTCGGGAATTCATCGCGCGTCCGCGGGCCTTTGTCCCGAGCTGTCTGATCCTCGACGTATCCCTTCCGGGCCTGAATGGCCTCGAACTGCAGAAACATGTCGCAGTGGAACGGCCAGACATGCCAATCATCTTTATTACCGGCCATGGCAATATACCGATGACGGTTCAAGCGATGAAAGCCGGGGCGGTGGAATTCCTCACCAAACCGTTCAGCGATGATGTGCTGGTGAGCGCCATTCACAGTGCTGTTGATCGCAGTAAGATCTTGATTGGTCGAGAAACGGAACTTCGAGCGTTGAAAGCGCGATATGCGCGCCTTACCCCCCGTGAGCGCGACGTAATGGCGCGGGTAGTGGCGGGTTTCCCCAATAAGCTGGTTGGCGATGAGCTAGGGATCAGTGAAATTACAGTGAAAGCCCATCGCGGCAGCATGATGCGCAAGATGGAGGCGAAATCTCTGGCCGAACTTGTGAACATGGCGGCGCGCCTTCGCCTGCTGAGACCGTCTGCCGCAAATATCCCCACAAATAAACAGTCGCTTTGATCATAGCGGACATCCACATCCCGTCTGGTGGCCTGCTTCAGGCCCGTTGCACGTCAATCACACTGTGCTACAGAATCTCTTTCCGCAATCTTGAGCTCGGCGACTTTGGTAGTTCAGAAATGCGCTTAAGAGCGATTTCATCCTCAACATATCTGCTGCGAATCAAGGGAAACTAAAGGCTCGCATGGACAGCTAGTCCCGGGTTAGCCGCCATAGCCAAGACTTTGGTATCGATCGATACTTTCGTCCAATGGCTTCGCCTCTGCGCTTCAAACATAATCACAACAGTTAACGCGGGTCTGATTCAGATAAACGTGGACGACTAGATTAATGTTCATCGTGGTTTCAGTTGTACATCGGAAAGACTTTCCCGAGTCCCGCTAGCACGGGATCTGCTTGTCCAGGGTGTGCTTCTTCCTGAAATTGAGCTGTCACGAAGCCAAGGAATTGGAGAATTATGACAACCGCAATCGCAGTCGCAAGCATGAAAGCCGCTCAGGTGACCGCGGCTGGAGCCGGTCTTAGAATCGTCGAGCTGGAGGTTCCCGATCCAGGCCCGGGTGAGGTGCGCATCAAAGTTCAGGCATGTGGTGTGTGCCACAGCGATGTGATCATCGTCGAAGGCCGCCGGCCAGGAATCCCCTATCCGCGCGTTCCGGGCCATGAAGTGGCCGGCGTGGTGGATGCGCTTGGGACTGGAGTGACTGAATGGCAAAAAGGCCAGCGTGTTGGCGTTGGCTGGCATGGTGGCCATGACGGTACCTGCCCCGAGTGTCGACGCGGAGATTTTCGACTCTGCCGCAATGAGAAGAATCCCGGTCTCAGTTATGACGGCGGCTATCAGGAGTACATGCTGGCTCCGGTCGAAGCGTTAGTTTCGATTCCGGACAGTCTTAGCGATATCGATGCGGCACCGTTGTTGTGCGCTGGCTCTGCCACCTACAACGCCCTGCGGCGTTCGGGCGCAATGCCAGGGGACCTGGTCGCGGTGCAAGGGGTCGGTGGACTCGGCCACCTCGGAATTCAATTCGCCAACAAGTTTGGTTACAAGGTGGCTGCGGTCGGGCGCGGCTCGCAAATTGAATCGCTGGCAATGAAACTCGGCGCCGATGTGTATATCGACAGCAAAGTGAAGAACGCAGCCGAGGAAACTGCAAAAATTAGGTGGCGCAAGAGTCATTATCGCGACCGCGCCGGACTCCAGGGCCATGACCGGACTGATTGGCGGTTTGGGTCCGAACGGCAAGATTGTCCTGATCGGCGTAGCCTCCGAGCCTATCGAGTTTGCTCCGGTTCAGCTCATCAGGGGCGGCAAGACGATTGAAGGATGGGCAGGGGTAACGCCGGCGGATACGGATGACGCGCTTCACTTTGCCGATCTGCGCGGGGTACGCGCCATGATCGAAACCTATCCTCTGGAAAAGGCCCCCGAAGCATACGCCCGTATGATGAGCGACAACGCAGAGTTTCGCGTTGTGCTGACGATGTGAATGAACTGCCAAGGAGTAAACGAGCCAGTGCCGTTCTGCGGACTTGCTTGAGGTGCCTCAACGATGTGCTGTTGGATGCAAAGTCGCTTCGCCGCAAAGAGCGCACCACCGCTCATTGCTGACCATCTAGTCAGTCAACGATACAATTATGGCGGATGAGAATTTATGGGACCAATCGCCAGCAGGGAAAATAAATTCCAGGGCACGCCAACGCGGGACAGAGAAGTAACCGTACCAGCAATCCTGGCCGCAGCCGAGATTGAGTTTGCGGCGCATGGCTTTACCGCGTCGCGAACGGAGAGCATCGCAGCCCGCGCCAATGTGGTTAAAGGCATGATTTTCCACTATTTCAAGAGCAAAGAAAGGCTTTTTGAGGCAGTACTCGAACGAGCATATCAGCCTTTCAGCGAGGCGCTGGATAAGTCCCTCGATAAAAACCTGAGCCCCACGGATGCGTTATCGATGTTTGTCGACCGGCTCCTCGCTGCGATGGCAGAGAAACCGCTGTCTCCTGCCATCTTTATGCTGGAAAGCATCCAGGGCGGCGGCGAGCACTTGCGCAAGCTGGGACTGCCTTCACTCTACGCGCGGGTTGAAGCGCTGCTCAAGAGGGGTATCGCAACAGGTGAGTTCCGGAAGATGGATCCTTGGCATGGGGCCATAAATATCATCGGCCTCTGCGGCTTCTATTTTTGTGCGGCAGGCAATCTCTCCCAGATGCATAAAGGCTCTGACCCGCTAAGCAAGACATCGCTGAAAAGGCATACGGCCGAAGTGCTGGCTTTTGTCAGGAAAGGCGTAACCGCGGAAAGGTAAAAAAATACTGCGACTTTTTGTATTGGATGTGTCATCTCCTTAATTGACTGACCGATTGGTCGATTGGCAGATCGGTCTCTGAATCAGGAACAACATTTCTTAAGCATCGAGGATTATGATATGCGGTACAGGCTCAGGAATAGGCTACTCCTGTTTACTCCCTCGCTTCTCGCTGGAGCAGTGGCCTTTGCACAGTATGACCCGCCAGCCACACCGGCGCCATACAACCCAATTGCTTTGGCCGATGTAACAGGAGCGCCCCGGACGGCAGTTCAAGCCATGCAGAGTAACTATCAAACCCTGGCGCAGAATCCCTACCTCGGGGGAGTTCCTGCAGGAAAACTCAGCGCAACGCCGGTGTCGCTTTCCCTCGACGACGCCGTCGCGTTTGGACTTAAGCAAAATCTGGCTGGAGTTCTGGCCACGGACGCCGTTACCGACGCGCGAGGACGGCGCTGGCAAGCGCTGAGCGAGCTGCTTCCCCATGCAATCACCGATACGGGTTTCGGAGTTCATCAGGTCAATGTAAAGGCCGCCTTCGGTCTGAGCATTTCCGGAGAGCCTCCGATCATTGGCCCATTTGGATATTTCGACTCGCGGGCTTATTTCACACAATCCGTTTTTGATTGGACATCCATCGAGCGGGCACGGTCTTCACAGGCGCAACTGAAGTCGGCAGAATTCAGTTCCAAAGATGCTCGCGAGCTTATCGTGCTTGTGATCGTCTCCAACTATTTGCTGGTCATCGCCGATCAATCGGAGGTTGAGTCGGCCACCTCGCAACGAGACACCGCCAAGGCACTTTTTCAACAGGCCTCCGACCAGAAGACCGCAGGCCTTGCTTCTGCCGTGGACGTTCTGCGCTCACAGGTTCAACTACAATCACGCGAACAGAAACTGATTGTTGCGCAAAACGATCTAGCGAAGCAGAAATTGGTTTTGGCGCGGGCCATCGGTCTCCCTCTTGGTCAAAAGTTCGAGATAACAACCGATATCCCTTACCAGGAGCTGACTCCTTCCCGTCTCGATGAGGCGATCCAAAGCGCCTACAAGACTCGCCCCGATTTTCAAAGCCAGATGAATCAGGTCCGGTCGGCTGAGCTCGAGAGAAAGGCCGCTTTTGCCGAGCGTTATCCATCGTTAGGCGCTGAAACCGACTATGGGCTCTCGGGAGTCACCCCTGGCTCGTCGCACGGCACCGTTGATGCGGCTGCTACGCTTCGCATTCCGATTTTCCAGGGTGGAAGAGTGCACGGAGATATTCTGAGAGCCGACGCTTCGCTGACAAGGGAAAGGCAACGGCTTGAAGATCTGCGAGCCAGGATCGATCAGGAGGTTCGCGACTCCTATCTAGATCTGGACGCTGCCTCGCAAGAAGTGACTGTCGAGAAAAGCGCGGTAATGCTGGCCACTCGGAGCCTGGAACAATCTCGCGATCGATTCGCTTCGGGAGTTACAGACAACATTGAAGTCGTTCAAGCGCAAGATGCGCTGGCAGTCGCTAGTGACGCCTACATTGCCAGTCTTTACAGCTACAACCTCGCGAAAATATCTCTGGCAAGATCGACCGGCGTCGCGGAATCACGCTTTGCTGAATACGTGGAGGGGAGATGAGCATGTCTGAGCAAAATCCGGCAAAGAATCCAGTGCAGGCAACTCCGCCAGAGCGAAGCGCACCAGCGGACAACGCAGGCGCAGTTGAACCAGCGATTTCCGCTTATCCGAAGAGGCATTCCTACAAGCGTTGGATATTTCTCGCCGCCTTGATTGTTCTGGCCATTGCAGGCGTGTTTCTCTGGCACTATCTTTCCGGGTTCGAATCTACCGACGATGCGCAGGTGGACGTCCATCTTTACCCTGTGAGCGCTCGCATTTCCGGGTATATCCAGAAGGTCAACGTCGAGGACAACCAGTGGGTCAATGAAGGCGCCACTCTCGTGGAGATCGATCCAAGAGACTATGAAGTGGCACTGGCAAGAGCTCAGGCAACGCTCGACACTTCAGAGGCTGCCGCAAAAAGTTCGAATATCGATGTGCCAGTATCTTCCGTCGACACTTCGAGCCAATTGAAATCCACGTCCTCGGATATCAAGAATGCGGAAGCAGCGATCCGAGCAGCAGAAAAACAAGCCGCAGCCGCCCACGCCCGTGTTTTGGAAGCGCAAGCGGAAAATGTAAAGGCCCAGGATGACGTCATGCGCTATCACTTGCTGCTCGCGAAGGAGGAAGTGCCAAAGCAAGTCTACGACCATGCTTATGCTGCCGCAGCGACCGATGTCGCCGCCGTAGCCGCGGCGGAAGCAGACGAGGCTGCAGCTCAACAAGCCGTTCTCGAAGCGCACAGCCGTCTCACCGATGCTGAGGCACACTACCAAGACGCCCAGGCCGGGCCGCAACGCGTTGCCTCAACGCGCGCCAAAGCCCTTTCGGCCATGGCAGATGTACAGCAGAAAAGGGCTGCTGTTGACCAAGCGCAGTTGAATCTCGGATACACCAAAATATTTGCGCCTGTAGCCGGGGAGGTCACGAAAAAGGTCGTCGTCGGATTGAATGTCGACCCTGGGGAGCAGCTGCTCACGGTGGTCCCACTGGACCAGGTGTGGATCACGGCGAATTTCAAAGAGACCCAGCTCAAACACATGCGTGTGGGCCAGAAAGCAATGATCCACCTCGACTCAAATGGCCGCACATATCACGGTCGCGTGGACAGCATTGCGGGAGGAACGGGGCCCATCTTCAGCTTGTTGCCGCCGGAAAATGCAACGGGCAATTACGTGAAAATCGTCCAGCGCGTTCCCGTAAAGATCGTTCTCGAGCCAGGCGAAAATCGTGACCGCCAGCTTCGGCCGGGTATGAATGTCGAAGCGAAAGTGTACTTGCGATGAGCGACGCAGCGCTGACTCTTGCGTCGGAGCAGGTCGTCTGGCTGCCTAGGGTAAATCCCTGGGCGATTGCCGCAACGGTGTCGATGGCGGCGTTTATCGAAGTCCTGGACACGAGTGTTGCCAACGTTGCATTGCCTTACATCGCCGGTGACCTGGGAGCCAGCTACGACGACAGCACCTGGGTGCTCACGTCGTACCTAGCTGCGAACGCGATCGTCCTACCCATCAGCGGATGGCTCGCGGAGCTGATCGGCCGGAAACGCTATTTCATGATGTCCCTTGCTGTCTTCACGCTGAGTTCACTGCTTTGCGGCTTAGCTCCCAGCCTGCCGCTATTGCTCTTATTTAGAGCTGTGCAAGGCATCGGTGGAGGTGGACTGCAACCGATGGCACAAGCGATTCTCAACGATACGTTTCCACCAGAACAGCGCGGCTCCGCGTTTGCTCTCTATGGCATTACTGCGGTTCTCGCCCCTACAGTCGGGCCGATGCTGGGGGGCTGGATCACTGACAACTACTCGTGGCGCTGGATATTTTTCATCACGCTGCCCGTGGTCCTCCTTGCTCTTTATTTGACACACACTCTGATCGAAGATCCACCGTTCCTCCGTCGTTTAAAGAGAGGCGGCATTCGGGTGGACTACATTGGAATATCCATGCTGGCGCTGGGAGTGGGTTCGCTCCAAATCCTTCTGGACAAGGGGCAGGAAGACGATTGGTTTGGCTCGCATTTCATCACGACCCTGGTGATAACCGCGACGGTTTGCCTTATCTCGCTGGTCATCTGGGAGTGGTTCCGCAAAGAGCCGATCATCGATGTCCGCATGTTCAAGAGCTTCAATTTCGCGACGGCCAATTTGATGATGTTCATGATGGGCTTCATGCTCTTCAGCACCCTGGTCCTGATTCCGGAATTTCTGCAGACGTTAATGGGCTACACAGCAGAGCTTGCGGGGCTTGTCTTGTCCGGTGGCGGACTTGTCTTGCTGGTGATGATGCCTATCGTCGGCCGGCTTACATCAAAGATTCAAGCCCGATGGCTCATCGCGACTGGATGGCTGTGCCTTGCCATTGGACTGTTCTATTGCGCGCACCAGATTGATTTGTTCGTCAGCTTCCGCTTTGCGATGTGGCTGCGCGTCGCCCAGGTGATAGGAATCGGATTTCTATTTGTTCCCATCACGGCAGCGGGTTATATTGGAGTTCCTCCAGAGAAAGGCAATAGCGTCTCCGGCATGATTAATTTCATGCGCAATATCGGCGGCAGTATCGGAACTTCTGTCGTGACCACGATGATTGCTCGACGGGCTCAATATCACCAGCAAATCCTTGTCGGCCATATCACTCCCGATTCCCCTGCATATCGTTCTGCCCTCCATGCATTGAGCTCAAAAGTCGCACACTCTGGGCTTCGGGCGGCTGACGCCCGCGACCAGGCGATTGCGAGATTCTACGAATTCGTGCACCAACAAGGTGGTGCACTGTCTTATATGGACATCTTTTGGGTCTTGGGCGCGCTCTGTTCCATCATGTTTGTTCTTGCGTTTTTCTTGAAGAAAAATGATCCAGGGGCGGGTGGAGATGTCGCAGTCGGCTGAGGATAAATGCAATGGTTCACGCTATAACAATTGAGCGCGAGTTCGGCTGCGGGGGATCCGAAATTGCCGGCTTGGTCGCCAGCCGCCTTGGATGGAATCTGTGGGACGAACGGTTGACACAGGAAATCGCGCGACTGACCGAGAGTACGCCAGAGGCGGTCGAGCGGAAAGAATGGCGAACCGATCCTGTTGTGTACAGGGTTTTCCAGGACTTCCTTCGCGGCGCGTTTGAGGGAGGCTTGCCGCCCACCAACCGGCTGCATTTGCTCGATGCGCGTCGGATCGCCGCTGTCTCAGAAACAGCTGTCAAGGCGGCACTTTCCAGCGGTCCGTCGGTGATTGTGGGCCGAGGTTCGCAGTTTTTCCTGCGCAATCGCAAGGACGTCTTCCATGTATTTCTCTATGCATCTCGCGATCAAAAGATCCGCAGGCTGATCTCCAGGGGTGAAACTCAGAACAGGGCGATCGAACTGGTCGACACAACGGACAAAGCGCGAGCTGCGTTTGTCCGGCAGTATTTCGGACTGGAATGGCTGGAACCCCACCTGTACCACGCAATGTTCAACACCGAGATGGGGGAGTCATGTACAGCCACGATGCTCGTGGACTGCGTTCAACAGTTCGAGCGTGACGCTGAGTGGACTCAAACACCGGTGCAACGGAGTCAGACGTGACTACATATCACGTTGAGACGAGTGAGCGGTGCGTGTATTTGTAGCAGGGGCAAGCTGAGCGATTGGCGAACCTTTGGTCGCGGAGCTATTAAAGCAAGGACACTCTGTGGTAGGGATGACAACGAGCGAGGCGCGAGCGAAGAATATGGAACGCCAAGGTGCCGAGGCGCGGATCGTAGACGCCTTCTTATGTTATGGCGGCGGAGGATGCGCTACGACGGTCAAAGGCGGAAGCTGTCATCGATGAGCTGACGTCGCTGCCGAAGGAACAAAGCGATATGCCCAAGTACGCGGCTGGCGACAGGAAGCTAAGGATTGAGGGCGGAGGGAATTTGTTTCGCGCAGCCCTTGCGACCGGTGTGCGGCGGTATCTGCAGCAGTCAAGCGGATTCTTTTAAAGGCGTCGGAAGGGATGCTTGCCGATGAGTCGTCGCGGCTGGATGTGAATGCAAGCCCGGGCGTAGCGGCGAGTGCGCGGACGTACACCGAACTGGAAGCGCGGCTGTTCAGTTGCAATTCCATTGAGGGGGGTCGCACTGCGTTATGGATTCTTTTATGGTCCGAAAACGTGGTATCACCGCGGTGAGTCGGCCGCGAATATGGTGATGAAACAACAGACTCCCGTGGTGGGAAAGGGCGAGGGCGTATCGTCGTTTGTACATATCGACGATGCTGCGGTTGGAACGGTGGCAGCACTAACAGCAGAGACCGGCGTGTACAACCTGGTCGATGATGATCCATCGCCTCAGGCCATGTGGTTGCCCGCTTTGCGAAGTTTGTGGGCGCTCAGTGCCCCCGCACATGTGCTTAATAAGGATGCATTGCGCAGGATTGCTTTCCGTTTTCCCCACAAAAGTCCCCACACTGCGCAGGGAGACCGCGCAATTGCAAGTTATTGAAAATAAATTGGCTCCTCAGGTAGGACTCGAACCTACAACCCTTCGGTTAACAGCCGAATGCTCCGGCTTTTTGCGGCTCTGAAAAGCCCACCATGAGCACATCCGAGGGCAGGCTGCGCTAAGGCATTCATAGCAAAAGCACATAAGCCCGTCTATCAACCGCTGAAATATGAAGGACTTGTGGCCGCGCCAACTTGATTCACAGCAGATGTTCCGACTTCCCTCCTCTTCACCGATTGCTATCGGTATGCCCACGATTATTACCCATTTTGAAAGAGCAGGTGCACAAATCTCTTCACAGTGTTTTGTGGCTCGTATCGTACGGATTTGCGCGATTTGGAAGCTCTGTTTGCCATGGGAGGGTCGGGCAGTGAGGACGACGGGCTCTTCGTCATTGCAGCCATCTCGGAAGCACTGGTTCCACGACAGCATCAGAGTAAAATGCAGAGTATGGATTTGGTCGCCCTCCTTAGCCGGCCGGAAGGCAAGACGCTCGAATTCAAGCGCGACCTTTCTTCCCCTGAAGGCGCGCTGAAGACCATCGTCGCGTTCGCGAACACCTCCGGAGGCGCTCTTCTTATTGGAATCGCGGATGGCGCGAGGGGAGTCAAGGGCGTTCCGGACGTCCTCAAAGAAGAGGAGCGTCTGGCGAACCTCATCGCTGACAACATCTCCCCCAAACTCGTCCCCTCCATCGAGGTCATCGCTTGGCGGAAGACCCATGTCCTGGGAGTCGAGATCTATCCGAGTTCCAGCCGTCCTCACCATCTCAACCGCCTCGGGCCGGAAGGGGGTGTTTTCGTTCGCATAGGCTCGACGAACCGGCGCGCCGACCCCGTTCTGATCGAGGAAATGCGGCGTTTCAGCCAGGTGTCGTCCCTGGACGAGCAGCCGATACCGGAATTGAACTCGGAAGCCATCGACTTCCGAGCTGCTTCCGAGTTCTTTCGGCCAATCCGCAAACTGACACGGCATGAAATGGAAACCTTGAGGCTGCTGACGACCTACCAAGGCCGGATTGTGCCGACCATCGGCGGCGTTCTCCTGTTTGGCGCCGATCGACTGAGCCACTATCCGGACGCATGGATTCAGGCCGGCAGATTCGCCGGTAATGACCGGCGCCGGATCATGGATACCGCCGAGGTGCGCTCCTATCTCCCAGGTGCGGCCGAAGACGTAATCGCCTTCCTGCAGAAACATATGACCCGCGAGGCCGTCATTGGATCCGTGAAGAGGACCGAGGTCTGGACCTATCCGGTGGTCGCAGTGCGAGAAGCAATCATGAATGCGATTGTTCACGCGGACTATGCGCAGCGTGGCGCACCCATACGTGTTGCGCTATTCGATGATCGCCTTGAGATCGAGAATCCCGGATTGCTGCCCTTTGGTCTCACCATCGACGACATTCAGAAAGGCATCTCAAAGCTTCGCAATCGGGTCATTGGCCGCGTATTTCAAGAACTCGGACTGATCGAACAATGGGGAAGTGGCATTCAGCGCATGACGGCGGCTTGCCGGGATCGCGGACTGGACGCCCCACAATTCGAGGAAATTGGAACGCATTTTCGTGTGACGCTTTCGGCGATTGCTCGCAGCGCCCCTGCAAAAGACGCACGAGATCAAATGATCCTTGCGACACTGGAGGAGAACGCCAAGGCGGGTCTCTCTACTTCGCAGATTGCAGAACGACTCGAACTCTCTCCCCGTGCAACTAGAACTCGACTCGTTTCGTTAGTAGAACGCGGATTGATCGTCGAGATTGGAAGCGGTCCGCAGGATCCACATCGGCGTTATCACCTCGTCACCAGGCCGCATTGAGCAGTCCATTGGCGTTCAGGTTGGCGAACGCGGACACATATGGATTTATCGGTGAGTGCTTAGGCGGATTTGGCATAAAACGAGACGCTGCAGTCCTGCCCAACGTTTGTGCTGGGGCAAACCCGGTTCATAGGGGCTCAATCTCTTGTCATTTCAAAACTGAGACTTGCGAACGTTCCGAAATGAGCTTATTCGGGTTCGATGCGCCAATGGGTGACGCGCCAGGGCGAAGCAGTCTTCTCGATCCATCGCCATTGAAGGATCTCCGCCGAAAGGCTGCTGAAACAGATCCCGTCAGAATGCAAGCGGAATCTCCGAGCTATGAATCCGCGCCGCTTTGTAGTTGTAACGATCAAGCAGCATGCGAACGGCCATCGCGGTCGAGACACGATCGCCTACCGGGCCGCAATGGACGCTCTCGATCGGCAGCTTCTTGCCATCACCCGTCACCGGAAAAGCAGATCGTGACGGAATCATTCTCACATAGGGAGTGAGTTGTCCCCTGGAGGTTCGAAACCAGATCTGGAGTTTGGTGTGGTCGCCGTCATCGGTGCCTTGCTTCAACAGCTCCCGGCTGCGGACCACCACCCTCCATTCCTTCTCGACCGCGAAAGCCGGGTTTTTGAATGCAACGCTTTCATCCATCAGAATTTCTGCGATCGTACCCGACAGCCGCCCAAAACCGTCAGGAGAGAGGGGGTCAAGACTTCGAATCGCCTCAGTCACTTGTACGCCATCCACGAGCGGCACCATGAAGTCCAAAAGCTCGGTTATGCGGCGAAGCTGCTCCCCACGGTCGTACTCCACCTTGACACAACGGGCCGAGTAAACGCTGGGTTCCGGTTTTAGCCCATAGACAATCCCTTCCGATAGAACGCGGAAGCCAATGCTATATCCGCCCGTTTGGCCATAGGCACGCCACTGGCTGAGGAGATTGTCTTCTTCGCAGAAGCAGGTGAGATAGATCGGGGTGATGATGTTGCGCTTGGGGTAGTCGTGGCCAAATTGTCTTTGCAGCGTATACACCAGTCCGCCGGCCATAGAGTCTACCCGTGGATTCACCTTTTTTCGCCACATTTCCAGCGCTTCATCGATCAGCTGATATCCATATATAATCTCGGTTGAATCGTTAAGGTAGTAGGCTGAGGTCGCCCAGAGTTCGTCGTTCTCAACGATGCCCTTCAACCCATCGGCGGTTGTGTAGTGATAGAGCACGAAGTTCTCCGGCCTCCGAGCGGCCGCGGCCTGTTCCCGTTCGTTGTGGAAGCGGACGATCCGGTTGTGCGCATCGGTCATCACCTTTTGCGCTGTTGCCGTGGCCATTGTCATTTGTCTCTCCGTTCACTTTCGATCCGTACTGCGCCGTGGGGTCATTCTTCTTCAGCCTCATCCAATTCCTCTGAGAAGTCCGGCAGTTCCAGCGTATGGTAAACAGGCCCGGTGCCCGAGATTCTGCTGAAGAGTTCAAAGGCAAGGCTGTCCGGCTGGCAGTGCGAGAGCAACTGGGTCACTCTCTGCTGCCAGGGCTCAGCAAGTCCAGAGCGCACCATAATGGGTACTCCGGGCTGCACAGCACTGACACCACCGGATGCAAAGCAATTGCTGACGAGGCGATTCATCGCGGCGTTTTTCATCTCTTCGCCAAGATCAGCACAGGACCAAAGAACGTGGAGGGCAAACATCGGATGGTGAATGGCCAGCCCCAGCGGTGCATCATCCAGCGATCGGACGACGAGGAGAGCATCCTCGGACTCGGAAGCGTGAAGCAGAGGATCCAGTGCCGCAAAGATTGCCGTGCCCGTTTCCTCCTGAGACGGCCAAATGTCTGCCATGCGCCAGAAGATAACGGAGAGCTGATACTCGTAGCGCGGGTAGCGCTTCATCAGATCGACGAACGCAGTCAGAGCGTCGTTATAGTCTTTGCTGTGTTGGGCAGCTCTGAATACCGACCATGAGGTATTATTCGGGATCGTTTCGTAGTCGCTGTCTACGCCTTGTTGCTCCAAAGCGATTGCGTGAGCGATACGCGCCTCGAAAAACGACACAATCGCCTTGGGAGCGACGCCGCAGACGCTGGTCAAGAGGCCATCAATAGAGTGGTCCCTCAGTTCCTCCACCTGGACTAGGTTGGTGAAGATCTTCTCTACATGGGTGGGCGCCAGCATCGCGCCTGACAAACCATGGTGGCCAAAGATCTCCATGTATTCCTGCGCGAGGCCCTGATTCCCGTTGATCTTCATCCCTGCGATCAGGTCGAGAGCAGCCGGTCTAAACGCGGGTACCTTGGTCAGCCTCTTCAAGCCGTAAATGGTCGAGTGGAGCACTGCGGGTTCACTTCGACCTGCGAGAATCGTGAGAATCTCCAGATCATCATGAGTGAGCAACTGTTCCCAGAGGCCCTGAGATACACCCGAGGCGACGGATGCGGCGATGCGGATGCTCTCCGACCGTGCGAAGAGGCCGCCATACCGGGCGAACTCGGCGCGGTCGATGCGCCGCCACGCGTCGATCGTGATTCCCACGCTTGCGGCAGCGGTCGACTTCGGGTGCTTCAACGCGTACTCGGAGAACGCCTCGAGGAAAACTCTTGACCGGCACATCTGGGTCACGACCGAATCCCCGGACTTGAGGGATATGCCTGAGGCAAATATCTCGCTGAACACCTGTTCGAGCGCTTCGACCTGATCTTCTCCGGTGGGAAATCTCTCCTGCAGGGCGGCAATCGCTGCCCCCTGTCGATCGCGCCGCTGCTGCGAAGGCATGTCGCCTTCGGCGTCCTCATATTCGTTGGTGCAGAGGATGTCGAACAAATCAAAGTGGTCGGGGCGAGGCAGAGCTGCGTGAAGTGCAGCCGCCGCAGCCCGTACTTTTGCCGACTGTTGCTGACTCTGTTCGATTGCTCGAAGAATTCTGTGAATCTTCCAGACCAGAGGCAGGGACAAATTACCGTCACTGAGCCTTTGCCGGATCATGGCCAGAGCAGACAGCCGCTCCCCGTCCTGCCAATCTTGTTCCTCCGGAGTGATGCCTGTCGGGCGGAAGGTGGGCTCGAAGACACCAAGGACGGACATAAAGGAGCGCACGGCAGATACGGCAGGTCGCACATCATTCGAGTAGGTGGCGCGGTCAATGACGCGGAGAGCCCGCGCGCGCAGGCTTTTCGTCATCTCGTAAGGCACAGGGGCTCTCGTGTACATGAAAGAGCCGTTCCTCCACTCCGAGATCTCGTACTCGCGCACCAGGAGCTGTGTCACCAGATCAAGTGGCGTGAAGTCACCATCGTACGAGCTGGCTGATTCCGATAGCTTTTCGACGAATCCAAGGAAGCGCTCGTTGTAGAGCGTGTATTTGTTTTTCTCATACCCGATGGCGGCCTTGAGGGTCCGTTGGGCAGGCCCGTTCACATTGGTGGAATCGTGATGGGACAGCGCCCAGAGCCTGGCGAAAGCATCCGCCGAGACCTTGTCGGTGTAGACCGTGACCCCGAGCAAGGCGGGAAGCTGGGCGAGGATATGCTCCTGAGTCGTACGGAAGAGACCGAACTTTTTCATCGACACGGCGGGCTCGTCCATCGCGACCTTGATCAGCTTATGGACATGAACGGGTTGGAATACCGCGATCTGCTGCGCTGTTCGCAGCAGGTTCCGGCGATCGGCAGCGTCTTGTCCCTCGAACCGGCTCAAGATCAGAGACCAGATCCCATTCATGAGCCGGGAGTCTTTGCCATCCCGCGTGAATCGCCATTCCAGTTCCCCAAAGTTCCGCAACAGGTTGACGAGGTGGGTCGATTCAAAGAGCGCGAAGACCGAATCTGCGTAGCCTTTCGGTCTGCCATCCGGATAGATGGAAGCCAGTTCCAGCAAGTAATCCGCGAAAAGGTCGGGAACGATGCGAAGCTTGCCTCCAACCCGAATGAGGACCTCCCGGCCTTCCAGGAAATCGAGGCCGTCGTGTACCTGGTCAGGCCGGAGAGAGAGAAAGACCGAAGCCTTTGCAATGAAGTCGTCCTTGTCGGGACCGACAGGTTGTAAAGCCGCAATCAGGCCCAGCAAAACGCTGTTCTGCTTTCCGCTGGATGGAAGTTCGCCGGTCCTCTCCTCAAGAAACTTGTCGAATACCTCCGACCGGAATTTTTCATGGTTGAGCAGCAGATCCGGAATGATCTCGCCGAGGGCGATCAGCTTGCCTCCGACGACAGTGATCAGCGGAGTGTCTTTGGATACTTCGGCGAGCCTCTCCGCCTGGCTCTGGTGGTTCGGGCCAAGGACTTCCTTCGCAAGCTCGACGGTCGCGCGCAGGCTGATTTTGGGAAGCTTCTTGAAGCGCACTACAGTGGCGCTGTTTGCCAGCCGCGCGAGTATACCGTCAATAGGGCCTAATCCGCTTGGCCGTGTGCCGATGAGCAGCTTGAGTT
>Ga0335073_10001328_pt1 | contig 32957 bp, 39 predicted proteins | sample Lox_Sample_22_FD_207093 | JGI IMG/M metagenome (GOLD analysis project Ga0335073, IMG submission 207093) | Soil microbial communities from Loxahatchee National Wildlife Refuge, Florida, United States - Lox_Sample_2.2 | ecosystem: Environmental > Terrestrial > Soil > Wetlands | place: USA... | reverse complement strand
TTCATCCGCTCCCAGGCGACGTCCGGGTCCTCGGCGACATGCAGCAGGCGCAGTTCGTGCCCGGGCCCGGGGTACCAGCCCGGCGACCGGCCGAGCCGCCCGCATTCAGCCAGGTAGGTCTGGAGATGCTTCCGTGGCGCAGGCTCGAAGCCGTCCGCGATCCGGGCCGCCTGCCGGGCCGCCCGGGCGGACGAGCCGCCCATGGCGATCGGTATCTGACGGCCGGGTCGCGGGCGCACTTTTACCGGCCGGCCGCGGAAGGTGAACGGCTCACCTGTCCAGGCCAGCCGCAGGGCCGCGATCCCTTCTTCGAGCAGCTCGACACGGCGGGCGATCTCCTGGCCGAACATCTCGAACTCGCTTGCCACGTAGCCGGCCGACACGACCAGTTCCAGCCGTCCTCCGCTGGCCAGGTCGAGCACCGCCAGGTCCTCGGCCATCCGCACCGGATCGTGCAGCGGAAGCACGATGACCGAGCAGCGCAGCGCGAGGTTACTGGTCCGGCCCGCCACGGCCGACGCCATGACCACGGGGGAGGGCAGGTAGCCGTCGTCGCTGCGATGGTGCTCATGGAAGCGCACCCCTGAGAAGCCCCGCTCGTCCGCCCACCGGCACTGGTCGAGGCACTCGGCATAGAACTTCTCCGGCGGGCCCTCTGGGACCCGCAGGTCATATTTGAGCAGGATCCGCACGCCTTCATCCCTGCCTGGGTTAAATAGTTAACGAAAACTACTTGTTTAACTGAATCGTGGCCGTATCGCGTCGCCGTGTCAAGGACGTCGGCCTGGCTCCGGCGGGTTACGGTGGGCCAGACCATGCACCATGAACTGGTGCATCTCGGCCACTATCCGCTCTCGGCGCGGGTGTTCCTCATCCGGCGGGAAGAGCCATTCGTCGGCCATCGCCATGCCCAGGACCATGGCGAACGTCGCCCGGACCACCACCGGCACGTCCACGCCCGACCAGCCGACCTGGGCCATGGACGTGCCGGCCAGGTACTCGACGCGTTCGAAGTACCGGCGCAGCGGTGAGGACACCCCGCTCATCAGCGCGGATACCTCCGCGCCGTCCTCCTGTGCCGCGCGGATCAGCGCGAGCAGCAGCTTGCGATTGGCCAGCAGGTGCTCATACAGGCCGGTCAGGTAGAGCTCGGAGCGCTGGTCGACGTCCTCCGCCCTGTGCGAGCCCTGTTCCCAGGCCAGGGAGAATCCGGCCAGGAACTCCTCGAACGGCACCCTGATCGCCGCGTCGAACAGGCCGGCCTTGCTTCCGAAGTGGCGGAAGATGAGGTGCTCGGCGACGCCGCACTGCCGGGCGATCGCGCGGGTGGACGTGCCGGCATAGCCGCCCTCGGCGAACATGTCCTGAGCCGCCGCGAGGATGATCCGGCGTACCTCCTCGGTGCTGCGCCGGATGCGGCGATCGCCTGACCGCCCGTCAGCGGGGCCGACCCGCTCCAGCCGGGCACTGTCCCCCGCACTCGCTTGCGATCTGACGCTCGCGCCGCTGGGTGGCGCAACCGTTTCCTGGTTACTCGGCCGCACGGAGGGGGGCCTCCTGGTCGGTGTGGAGATGCTCCAGTATAGCGGGAGCCGCAGCCAGCGCCGTTGACCGCGGGGCGGCAACGGCGATTGAAATAGATGTACAATTAAACTATAAAGGTCTAACCCCGGACGAGGGAAGCCGAACGTGACGTGTGCCGGACGCCAAGCGGCCTCTGAGCCGGTGCGGCCCATCCGGGTCCGCCGGCGGGGGTTCCTCCGGCGGCAGCTGCTGCGGTACTCGCACGTGCTGGAGCATGCCCTGACCCCCTGGCTGGGCCGCGGCATGTCCCCGCCGGTGCTGAAGCGGCTGCGCGAGTTCCCGTCGCTGCCCGCGGTGTTTCGTCGGCCCTACCTAGCTCCGCGCGGTGCCTGGGCGCCGTTCGACTGGGCCCGGGTACCGGCGGAGCTCCGGACGGTGCCGGGTGTCCGCCGGGACGAGCTGGCCGAGCAGGCCGCCTTCGACGCGACGCCGCTGTGCAGCTTCTTCCACACCCACGCGGACACGATGGCCTGGGTGGCGCCCCGGTTGTGGCGGGCCTGGCTCCCAGTCGCGCCGCGCCTGCTCAAGGCCCGCCGCGCGGTCCGGCTGTCGATTCGGCACCAGCCCTCGCTGCCGCCCGAGGTGCCGACCGCGTCCGCAGCGGACCTGACGGCCCGGCTCAAGCAGGAGGCCGCTACGCTCGGCATCAGCGCGGTCGGGGTGGCTAGGTACGATCCGAAGTACACCTTCGCCGAGTACGCCGGCAAGCACCCGCAGGATCGGGTCATCGTGTGCATCCTGGAGCAGAACTACGCCACCACCCAGATGCTCCCGACTTCCGCCTCGGAGCAGGCCGCGCTGAGCACCTACGCCGAGCTGATGGATGCCATGACCGGGCTGTGCGGCTGGCTGAACCGTGCCGGGTACCAGGCTCAGGGCGATGACCAGGAGGGTGAGTCGATCTTCATCCACTACGGGGTCGCCGCGGGCCTGGGACAGCTGGGCCTCAACGGCCAGTTGCTTACGCCGCAGGCCGGCTCGCGCTGCCGGCTCGGAGTGATCTACACCGATGCGCCCCTGGAGTTCGACGCGCCGGTCGATTACGGGCTCGAAGGGATCTGCGACCGATGCCAGGCGTGCGTGCGCCGGTGCCCGGTCGGCGCCATCCCGAGCGCGCGGCGCGAGCACCGCGGCGTCACCAAGATCAAGCTCAACACGAAGCGGTGCTTCCCGATCGTCGCCCAGGCCGCGGGATGCGCGGTGTGCATGAAGGTGTGCCCGGTACAGGCCTACGGCCTCGACGCGGTCCTCGACGAGTTCGGCCGGACCGGGCGGATCCTCGGCCAGGACACCGACGATCTTGAGGGCTACGACTGGTTCTTCGACGGCCGTCACTACCCTCCCGGGCGCAAGCCGCGGGTGCCCGCCGAGCTCGTCAGCCCGCCCGGTATGCCGTTCGTCGCAGCGCGGCGCGAACCGCCTCGACTCCCTCAATCGCCAGGTCCTGATCATCGCCCAGCGGGATCAGGTTGAACGACCGGCACCCCGCGTCAACGTACGGCTGCAAGCTGGCCGCGATTTCTGCTGCTGTCCCGCACGGGCAGTATCGCTCGAACTTGCTGAATGGGGTCTGGTAGAACTCCTCCATAGCCACGGCCAGCCGGTGCCTGGCCGCTTCGGCCGATGCGCCAAAGGCGCACCATACGTGCATCCCGTGCTGCCAGCGGGTGGTGGCACGGCCCGCGTCCTGGGCATACTGGCTGATCCGCGCGGTCGCGTCCGCATAACGCTCCCGGGACACCCACAAGCCCAGCCAGCCGTCGCCATGCCGGGCGACTCGACGCAAGGCCGCGTCCGACCGCCCGCCGATCACAATGGGCACCGGCGGCGCCGGCGCCGGGCGGATGCGGACCCGGTCCAGGCGGAAGAAGTCGCCGGACATGCTGACCTCGGCGCCGGCCAGCAGCGGCCGCAGTGCGGTCAGCGCCTCATCCATACGGTGTCCCCGGGTCGTCGGGTCGATGCCGCAGGCGCGGAACTCGGCCGGATCCTCGCCCCCGGTCCCGACCCCGAAGCTAACCCGCCCGGGCGCCAGCGCAGCCAGCGAGGCCACCTGACGTGCTACCGGCACCGGGTGCCGCAACGGCAGTAGGTATACCGCAGTCTGCACGGTGATCCGCTCGGACAGCGCGGCCAGCGCCGTGGCGTTCAGCAGCCCGTCGAAGCCGCGGCCGCCTTTGAACGCGACATGGTCGCCGACGCAGACGCGGTCGATGCTGGTCGCCTCGACCTGGGCCACGAACCGCTTCAGCCCCGCCGCGCCGCCAGGCGTGTCGTACGGCGCCCGCAATCCCACCGTGATGTCCTCCACGACCGTCACCCCCCGTTGCCTGCTGAACTCCTCGACCCGAAATTAGATGGCTGACCTAAACGTAGTAGCCGTCGCTCTCAATCCTGCCGACCGGATGCCAGTCCGGGCACTGGCACCAGGCGATCAGGTCCGCGCCAGGCCGCTCCAGGTTCGGCGCATCGGCCGCCAGCCGTTCTGTGACCTTGGCCAGCTTGGCCGCGGCCCGAGGGCGAAGTCGGCGTGCCACTGGTACCGAGAAGGGCTACTGGGCCGAGCCTGAGACGTGGGACCGCATCGTCGGGGATCCCAAGAACCCGTCCGGCGAAGATGTCGACGACCATGCCTTCGTCGTCGGCGGTATAGCCGAGCACCCATCGTTCCGTCGGAATCAGGACTAGATCGCGACCCAGAGAGGACCGCGACCTGCGCGTCTTGCTGAACGCCGGGTCGAGTTGCGTGGCCTTCTCGCGGTGCCGGTCCGGCAGGAGAATCGTGTCAGCGTCCGGTAGGACACGATCTCCCAGATTCCTCCCAATATGGCGACAGCTCCCATCCTTCGGGTAGGATGAGAGCTGTAAGCGAGCCTCTGACCTGCAATTTTTAGGTGGAGCTGAGGGGATTCGAACCCCTGACCCCCTCCATGCCATGGAGGTGCGCTACCAGCTGCGCTACAGCCCCGAACCGGATCATCTGGTCCCGGCGGACCGCAACAGCATACCGGCTGCGACTGCCCGTTCGCACCAACCGGCCCAACCCGCCGGCGCTGGTCGTCATCGACTCGCGTCGATGACGAAGTCGCGGCCTAGGCCCAGCAGGACCTGATCGGCGGTAAGCAGCCGGAGTCCCACCCGAACGGCCTGCGCCACCAGCAGGCGGTCAAACGGATCGTGCCTGACCAGTTCAGGGAAGTCCCGGATCGCCTCAGCGTGCTCGGCGGTGATACTGAGCAGTACCAGGCCCTGCGAGCTTAGCCTCGAGCTGAAGTCAGCCGGGATCGACAGCTTGCCGAGCATGGTCTTGATGGTCAGCTCCCACACCGTCGCCGCCGAGACATATACGCCTTGCGCCGAGATGATCGCCTGACGGGCTCGGGGGCCGAGGCGCGGGTTGTCGTCCAGCAGCCACAGCAACGCCTGGCTGTCAAGAAGCAGCATCGTCGGATTCATCTGGCTGGCCGGGCTCCGGGCCGTAGAACATCCGCTGGATATCCGGATCGATGCCGAACGCCTGGTCGCTGTAGGCGACCTCGCCCTTCAGGCCGCCGAACGTCACCGCGGCGGCCTGGTGCGGCACCAGATCCGCAATTGGGGTACCGGCCTTCGAGATCACCACCCGCTCGCCCGCCGCGACCTGTTCCAGTAGCCGCGACAGGTGAGTCTTCGCCTCATGGATATTCACGTTGACAGTCACGTACGCCACCCTACTTATCAGACCAAGTTTAGTCTAGTCTGATTGGTCCACCGCCCGGCCGGTCAGATGCGCTGCTCGGTCGCGGAGTCGGGTATCCCGTCAAAATACTGGTCAAGGACCTGGCCGAACACCGGCTCCCCGGGCGCGGCGTGCAGGAACAGGGTGACGGAAGAGCGGAGCTTCATCGCGTCGACTTCGCCGAAGATCTGCTCCGCGGTGCGGCCAGGTACCCGGGTCAGGATGGCGGCGCACTCGACCAGGCGAGGGCCGAGGACCGGATGGGCCAGGTAGGCCCGGGCCTCCGCCAGCGAGGTGATCGCGTAGGTCTGGGCCGCCGGGCTGTACCCCAGGCCGGCGACCTGCGGGAAGATGAACCACATCCAGTGGCTGGCCTTACGGCCGGCCCGCAGCTCAGCCGCGGCGCGATCGTAGATGCCCCCCGCGTCCTGGGCCGCAACGAATCGCTGGAGATCGTACGGGTCTTCCGTCGTCATGTCGCTACGCTAATCCGGACGCCAATCCGGCCATGGCCAGCTGGGCATAATCACTCGCGCGCGGATCATGCCGCTGCTAGCTTCACAGGGCATGGCTGCTGCGTCGTTGACGGTATCGCGGTTGCAGCCTGCGCTGACGTGGCGCGCTCTGGACGGTGACCTGGTAGCGGGCGAGGTGAGCGCCCGGCTCCGGCCCGATAACCGCTGGTTCGTGTACTTCGACACGTGGCGGGCCGACGCCTACCCGCCGCTGGCCGACGCCGTGGCCCGCGATCTGGGCCGTGACCTCTACGTCACCCTGGAAGACGGGGAGTATGACGCGCTGGACGACTGCGCGCGGGCCGGATTCGCCGAACACCGGCGGGAGAGCTACTACCGGATCCCGACCGATCCCGCGGTGACCGGGCTGGCCGGGGCCGTGCTGCCGGGCGGGCTCGAGGTCCTATCGGCCGCCGACGCGGATCTCACCCGGCTGCGGCTGCTGGACGACGCGCTGCGGCAGGACGTTCCCGGCTGCGACGGCTGGCGATGGGACGCCGAAGCGTTCCGCGCCGAGACCTCCGGCCCGTTCTTCGACCCCGCCACCTACCTCGTCGCGGTCGACCGGACCAGCGGGCAGTACGCCGGGCTGGTCCGGATCTGGCGCACCCGCCCTGGCCCGCGCCTCGGCCTGATCGCGACGCTCGCCCCGTACCGGCGCCGGGGGATCGCCCGGGCGCTGCTCGGCCAGGCGTTCGCCGTGCTCGCCGCCCGGGGAGACACGAGCGCGACCGGCGAGGTCGACGACACGAACGTCGCGTCCCTCTCGCTGCTGACCGGACTCGGCGCCCGCCGGTACGGCGGCAGCGTGGAGCTGATCAGACGACAGCCGGCCCGGGACTGAAACCCGAAGACCCTCAGGTGTGCGAAGCCTGCGCGGCGCGCGCCTTGGCCGTCATCCCGGAGTTGACCGCCGTGAGCGCCTCGGACAGCCCGGCCAGCAACGTGGCGAGCTCCACCAGGTCGTCCAGGTCGGGGGTGGCCTCCCCGTCCTCCAGGCGGTGCTGGGCCTCCCTCGCCGAGTTAAGCGCTTCGTGCAGAGCGCGATGTACGCCGATCGTCGTCGGGTCGGTGCTGCTCATTTCGCTCCTGGGCTAACTCAGCGGCCTATGTTCGCCGGTCCGTCCTGATGATCACTGACGGAAAGGATACAGAAGCGGCGGCTCCTGACGGTCGGCTTGGGCCAGTCCCGGCCGGGAGAACCACGGTTCGTTCGGTCAAAATCTTTATACCGAACGGACGGTGGCCTCCGCTCCCGCCCCCCCTCGTGCCGCCCCGGGCGGCGCGGCCGCACAGTGTCACAGGCCGGACCGGGGCATCGGTGTCGACAGCTCACCGGACATGCTCGCGTACGCGCGGCGGCGCGTCCCAGACGGCGAGTTCCGCGTCGGTGAGCTCGACCGTCTGCCCCTGCCCGGTGACTCGGCGGATGTCATCGTCTGCGCGCTGGCTCTGGTCCACGTTCCCCGCCTCGAGCCGGTACTGGCCGAGTTCGCCCGAGTGCTGCGCCCCGGCGGGGACCTGGTCATCTCCGACGTCCACCACGAACTCGTCACCCGCGGCTCGGTGATCTCAGCGCGCGGCCCGGCCGGCCAGCCGTGGATCGCGGCCACCTACCGGCATCAGCTCGGCGACTACCTGCGGCCGGCCCTGAGCCTCGGCCTCCAGGTACGGCGGTGCGAGGAGCCGCGTGCCGTCCCGTCGGCCAGCCGGCCGCCCGAACCCGCGACCGAGATCGGCGACTGGCAGGACTGGCCGTGGTCGCTGATGGACTACCTGCCATCGGCGGCGCGGGCCGCTGGCGGCCGCCCGTGGCTAGTTATCTGGCACTTCCAGCTACCCGCCAGCTGAGCGACCACGTCGGTTTCCGATGACATGGTCTCACTCCTGGTTCCCGCCGCAGCACTGTGCGCTCTGCCCGGGACCGGGCTGGCCGGAGCCGAGCGCCGCCCCGGCTGCTTCCCAGCTGCGGCTGCCGTCCTGGCCCCAGAAGGTGGGGCTGTCTTCCAGGACCGTGTAGATCTCCCACCGCTCGCCGTTGGGGGCGCCGGTGACCCAGAACTTGTCCTGCCGGGCGTAGCAGCAGGTGGTGTCCCGCTCGTCGACGGCGGCCAGGCCAGCCTCGGCCAGCCGGGTCTGCTCGGCTTCCACCGTGCCGGTGTCGGCGACCTCGACGCCTAGGTGGTTGAGGCTGCCGCCCTGGCCGAGGTTCTCCAGCAGGACCAGCTTGAGCGGCGGCTCGGTGATGGCGAAGTTGGCGTAGCCGGGCCGCACCTTGGCGGGCTCGGTGCCGAAGAGCTTGGTGTAGAAGGCGACGGACTCCGCTAGGTCGTTGACGTTGAGGGCGAGCTGAACGCGGCCGGTCATGAGAACCTCCGTGATATCGATAAGTGTCTATGTCTCCCGGTTGCCGAGTTTGCCACAAGGCATCGAAGTCTGTCAATATAGATGCATGTCGAAGTCTCTGGTCGTGCTGGATCTCGCTGACCCGGCCGCGTGCTGCCCGCCGCTATCGGCCCGGCCGCTGTCCCAGGCCCAAGCCGAGCAGGTCGCTCCGCTGCTGAAGGCGCTCGCTGATCCGGTGCGGCTGCGGCTGATGTCCCTGGTGGCCTCCCATCCCGGCGGCGAGGCCTGCGTCTGCGACCTCAACGAGGCGTTCGACCTGTCCCAGCCCACGATCAGCCATCACCTGAAGGTCCTGTACGACGCCGGGCTGCTGGCCCGCGAGAAGCGCGGCGTCTGGGTCTACTACCGCGCCCGGACCGAGGCGCTGGCCAGCCTCGGCGCGCTCATCGGCAGCCCGGAACCGGCGGCCACCGCCTGATCAGGCCCGCGCTCCCAGATCTCGGTTACCGGGCCGCTTGCAGCCGGAGTGCCGTGCTGGTCAGTTCAGGAGGTGGGTCCCGTCCGGGCCGGTGATCTGCTGGAGCATGGTGCGGGCGAGTTGCTGGAGCTGGGCCGGGAGGGGGACGTAGCCGTTGGCGGCGGCGTAGGCCTGGCCGGCGTGGGTGAGCCAGTCCAGCATGGTGACCAGGGCCTGGCCGCTGACCTGGCTGGCCTGGCGGGTGTAGACCAGTGCCCAGCTGTATCCGCTGATCGGGTAGCTGTCGGCGCCGGGCTCGTTGACGATGGAGAAGTCGGTGGGGGTGATGGCGGGCTTCTCAGCGGCGTCGTCGGCGACAGTCTGGGCGGACGGGGTGACGTAGGTCCCGGCCTGGTTGCGGATGGCAGCGAACGGCAGTAGCAGGCCCTGGTCGTAGGCCTCCTCCATGTAGCCGATGGAGAACGGCGTGCGGTTCACCGCGACGGCCACCCCGCCGTTGCCGTCGGCGCCTTCCCCGGCCGGCCAGTCGAGGGTCTTGCCGGTGCCGACCTTGGCGGCCCAGGCCGGAGAGACGGCGGACAGGTAGTTGCTGAAGATGTAGGTGGTGCCGCTGCCGTCGGAGCGGTGCACGACGTTGATCGCCGCGGGCGGCAGGGTGATGCCGGGGTTGAGGGCGGCGATGGCCGGGTCGTTCCAGCGGGTGATCTGCCCGAGGTAGATCCGGGCCAGGACCTGGCCGGTCAGGTGCAGCCGGGCCCCGGACGGGAGGGACAGGTTGTAGGCGATACCTTCACCGCCCAGGTCGACGGGGACCTGGGTGACGGGGCCGTCCTTGGCGGCGGCTTGCTCCGCGGCGGTCATCGGCACGTCGGAGGCGCCGAAGTTGACCTGCCCGGCGCTGATGGCGGCGATCCCGGCGCTGCTGCCCACGGCGGAATAGCCGATGGTCACGCCGGGGTGCTGCTGCTGGTACGTAGCGAAGGCCACGGAAAAGAACGGCTCGTCGAACGTCGATCCGGCCCCGGTAAGAGTGGACGGATGGCCGCCGGGGCCGACGCTGGCCGCGGCCACCGCCGTCGCCGACGTGCCGGTAGAGGCCGAGCTGCAGGCGGCGGCCAGGAGGATGACCGCCGCGGCTGCGGCCTTGATGGCTGAGTGGTGGCCTGACATGGGTGCTCCTCTGCTTGACGATCCGGAGCGGGTTAGCGCTGCTGGGTATCCCGGACCCATGCCTGGGCGCCGAGCTGGACCGCGTCCCAGGGGCTGCCCAGCGGCGGGGTGTAGGACAGGTCCAGGTCGCTGACCGCCCCGACGGTCATGCCGTGGAAGATCGCGGTGGCCGCGATGTCGATGCGCTTGGCGATCTCGGCGTCCTTGTGGCCGAACAGCTGCAAGCCCAGCAGCCGCCCGCTGTCCCGGTCGCCGGTGACCCGCATGGCGATGCGGTGGCTGCCGGGGTAGTAGGCCTTGTGATCATCGGCCTGCGACGCGACGGTGACCGGGTCGAACCCGGCCGCCCTGGCCTCATGGTCACGCAGCCCGGTGCGGGCGGCGGCCCGGTCGAAGATCTTGACCACCTGGGTGCCGAGGCTGCCCGCGAAGGCCCGGTTCCCGCCGAGCGCGTTCTCCCCGGCGACCCGGCCCTGCTTGTGCGCGGTGGTGCCCAGCGGGAGATAGGTCACCCCGAGCAGCCGGTGGCGGGTGATGACGCAGTCCCCGGCCGCGAACACATCGGGCAGGTTCGTCCTCATGCCCGGGTCGACCTCGATCGCACCTTTGACACCGAGCGCAGCCCCGGCGCCGGCGGCCAGGGCGGTCTCGGGCCGCACCCCCACGACCACCAGGACCATGTCGGCCACGCGGATCACCGCCGAGCCGTCGGCTGCGGCAGCCCGTACTTCCAGCCGCCCGGCGGCGCCGGGCGAGGCCGTGCCGATGGCCTGGACGGTGGTACCGGTCAGCACCTGCACGCCACGAGAGGCGAGCTCGGTGTGAACCAGGACGCCCAGCTCGGGGTCGACCGTGGGCAGCACCTCGGGCAGCTGTTCCATCTGGGTCACGGCCAGCCCGCGGACGGTCAGCGCATCGGCCATCTCCAGGCCGATGTACCCGCCGCCCACGATGATCGCGCTGGCCGGGGCGGCCCGCTCCAGCGTGCGCATGACGGCAAACGTGTCACCCATCGAATGCAGCAGGTGCACCCCGTCGCCGGGCCCGAGGGCTCCGGGTCCGCTCAGGCCGGCGATCGGGGGCCGGACCGGGACCGCGCCCGTCCCGATCACCAGCTTGTCGTAGCTGAGCAGTTCCTCACCGCGGCCGGCCGCGGCGACCAGGAGCTTGCGGCCCGGCACGTCGATGCGCCGCGCGGTGGTGCCCAGCCGCAGCCGCATCCCGGCGGCTTCCAGGTCGGCCAGGGTGCGGTGGGCCAGGTTCCGCCAGTGGGTGACCTCGCCGGAGACGTAGTACGGGATGCCGCAGATGGAGAAGTTCGGGTAGGCGTCCTCCAGCACCACCGTGACCTCCGCGGCCGGATCCAGTTCGCGGGCCCGCAGGGCCGCGCTGATCCCGGCGTCGCTGCCGCCGATCATGACCAGGTGCATGGCAGGCTCCCTCCTAGGTTCCGGCCAGCGCGGCGGGTGGACTGCTCACGCGGCCAGCTTGACAGAGCATGATAGCTCAGTCAAGATTGAGTCAATGAATGTTGAGCAAACTTCCGACCTGGCCCGGCGCGCCGCGGTGCACGCCGCGCTCGCCGACCCGGCCCGGCTGCAGATCACCGACACGCTGCTGGCCGGAGACGCCTCACCCTCCGAGCTGGCCGCCATGCTCGGCATGCCGTCCAACCTGCTCGCCCACCACCTGCACGTCCTGGAGCAGGCCGGCGTCATCACCCGGCGCCGCTCCGAAGGCGACCGCCGCCGCACCTACCTGCAGCTGAACCCCGGCCCCCTGGACTTGATGACCAACCCGCCCGCCCGGACCGCCCGACGGGTGCTGTTCGTCTGCACCGCCAACTCCGCCCGCTCCCACCTGGCCGCCGCGCTATGGCGCCGGGCCAGCACCGTCCCGGCGGCATCAGCCGGCACCCGCCCGGCCGCGGCGATCGATCCCGGCGCCATCGCCGCCGCCACCCGCCACCGCCTGCCGCTGCCCCGGCTGCGGCCCCGCCACATCAGCGACGTCCAGCACGACGACGACCTGGTCATCACCGTCTGCGACCTGGCCCACGAAGAACTCGGCCGCGCCGCGGCGCTGCACTGGTCCGTCCCCGACCCCGTCCCGGCCGGCGACCCCGGCAGCTTCGACGCCGCCCTGACCCAGCTCGCCGACCGCGTCGGGCGCCTCGCCCCGCGCCTGCCCGCCGTCTCCTGACCTGAACCAGTTACACGACCTGGCTGCGGCGCTCGAGAAGCAGGGTGTCGCGCCACCGGCCGTAGTGCCAGGCGATGCGTTCCCTGGTACCGACGACGCGGAACCCGGCGGCCTGGTGCAGGGCCAGGGTGGCCGTGTTCTCCGGGAAGATGCTGCTCTGGATGGTCCAGATCCCGGCCGCCTCGGTCGAGGCAATCAGGGCGGCCATGAGCGCCCGGCCGGTGCCCCGGCCGCGGGCGGCGGGGTGGACGTAGACCGAATGCTCCACCACCCCCGCGTACACGCCGCGGCCGGACACGGGCGAGACGGCCACCCAGCCGGTGACCTGGCCCGCCGCGGTCGCGACGAACCGGTGGCCGGGCAGATGACCGGCGTCGAAGGCGTCCCACTGCGGTGCGCAGGTCTCGAACGTGGCGTTGCCCTCATCCATCCCCGCCTGGTAGATCGCCAGCACCGCCCCGGCGTGCGCATCGGTCATCACCTCGATCCGCGCGCCTGCCTCGCCCCGGGGAGCCACGGGTCAGGGCCTGGCCGCGCGGATGATCGCCGAGTGCACGCCGTCGGCGACCTGGTGCGTCGGGGTGATCGCGATGCCGGTGAAGCCCGCCGCGGCCAGCCCGGCGCGGTACTCGGCGAACGACGGGGCGCCGGCGATGCAGCCGACCTCACCGCCGTGCTCGACCCGCTCGGCCGGGGTGAGGCGGTCCTCGGCCAGGACATCGGAAATGCCCAGGCGGCCACCCGGACGCAGCACCCGGAAACTCTCGGCGAACACCACGGCCCGTTCCGTCGACAGGTTGATCACGCAGTTGGAGATGATCACGTCCACCGAACGGTCGGGCAGCGGGATCGCCTCGATCTGGCCGAGCAGGAACTCCACGTTGCCCGCCCCGGCCTCACGGGCGTGGGCCCGGGCCAGGTCCAGCATCTCCTGGGTCATGTCCAGGCCGTATGCCTTCCCGGCCGGCCCGACCCGCCGAGCCGACAGCAGCACGTCGATGCCGCCCCCGCAGCCCAGGTCCAGCACCGTCTCCCCGGGCCGCAGGTCCGCCACCGCGACCGGGTTGCCGCAGCCCAGGCTGGCCCGTACCGCACCGTCCGGCAGGCCGGCCACATCCGGGTACCCGGCCGGCCCGAAGCCGCCCGCCGTGAACTCGGCCGGGTCGCAGTCGGTGATCTGCTGGCCGGCCTGCGCGGCCCGGGCCAGGCTGGCGTAGCGCGCGCCGACCGCCGCCCGTCTCTGTTCACGGTCATCGGGGTGGGCTGGCGGCATGATCATCTCCTCATCTGGCGGGCGGGACGGGCGAAGGTTTACCCATCACCAGGTCGGCGGCGGTCGGGAAGCATGTCACGCAGTTCTCGTTGACCCGGTACAGGCGGGACGTGCCTCGCTCCTCGGCCAGCACGAACCCGACCGCGGCCAGCTGGCGCAGGTGCTCCGACACGGTGGACTGGCCCACTGGCACGGCCGCGACGATCTCCTTGACCGTCATCGGCACGCCTGCGCGGGCCAGCAGCGAGACGACCTGAACCCGGGTCGCGTCGGCCAGCGCCTTGAACCATGCCGCGTACGTCTCGGCGATCTCCCGGTCCAGCGGCTGCCCATCGTTCATCGTTAATCGACGATAGACGATCAAAGACCTGCGCGGAAGCCCCTCGCCTGGACCCTCGGCGGCCCGCGGGCTGTCGGGCTGTCTTGACGCCTGATCTGGCCCTGCCGAGAATGGCGAGTACGTCACAGGTGGGGGATCGCCGCGGTATCAGGCTTTCGCCCGCCGGCCATCGGGAGGGGAAGATCATGGCCGAGCACCCGAATGTCGCGCGCATCAGGGATGGATACGCCGCCTTCGCCAAGGGCGACTTCGCCGTTCTCAACGACCTGTTCGCCGAGGATCTGCTCTGGCACGAACCCGGCCGGAACCAGCTCGCCGGCGACTACCGCGGGCGGGAGGCCGTCTACGGGTTCTTCGGCAGGCTGATGGAGCTCACGGAGGGTTCGTTCCATCTTGACCTGCAGGTGGTCTTCGCCGACGACGAGCAGGGTGTCGCGCTGGTGATCTCTGCGGCCAGCCGTGGCGGCCGCAGCGTCGCGGCCCAGGACGCGCACATCTTCCGTCTGCGCGACGGCCAGGTCGTGGAGTTCTGGAACGCCTCCACCGACCCGTACGCCTACGACGAGCTCTTCGGCTAACCGGGCCGCAACGGCGCTGTCGGGTCCCGCCGGACCTAGGCCGCCGCAGCGGTGAAGACCGGCACGGAGCGGTCGATGGCCAGCACGACTCCGGTGTGGTCGTGCGGGGTTTGCGTGATCGAGCCGGTGTGCTGGTCCGACCGCTGGCCGGGATTGTGCTGCGGCGGCTTGCCGCTAGGCCCGGAAAGACCGAGCGGCACGCCGATCCCGGCGCACACGACGACCAGGCTGACGGCCCCGGCGACGCAGCGGCGGCGGACCTTGCGGTGGCGCGCGATCACCAGGCCGGCCAAGCCCTCACGGGGCAGCACGTCGTCCAGCTCGCTCTCCAGCGCGAACCTCAGGCTGAACTCGTCATCAGCGTGGATGGACACGGCGACCTCTCTTTTCTTCGTCGAACAGTAGCTGCCGCAGCTGATCGAGCCCTCTGCTCGCCGCGGACTTGACGGTGCCTTCGGCAATACCCAGCGCGGCGGCGGTCTCGGCCACCGTGGCGTCGAGCAGGTAGCGGCAGACGAGCACCTCGCGCTGGATGTCGGGCAGCTGGCGCAACACGCGGACCAGTGCGTGACGGCGGTCCACCGCCTCGGCGAACGAGACCACGTTGGCCAGCTCGTCCAGGTCCTGGCTGATCTCGGGGTGCCGGCGGCGATGCCGCCAGCGTTCCCGGCACGCGTTGACCAGCACGGCCCGGGCGTAGGCCTCGGGCGCCTGTCTGGCCTGCTCCCACCGCCGGTAGGTGCGCAGCATCGTAACCTGCAACGCATCCTCGGCGTCCTCCCGCGAGCCCAGCAGCACCAGGGCCGCGCGGAGCAGTGAGGGGGACGCGGCCTGGACGAAGTCGGTGAACTCCGCGTCGCGGCTGGCTCGGATCCCTCTCACGGCTTCTTTAATGCCGGCGCGCGCCGCTAGGTTCCATCGGATTTCGTTACCCCAGGAAACCTTGGTAGGAGTGCTGCTCGAGCTGGCTGTGGACCTGCTTGACGGTGTCCAGCCCGACGCCGACCATGATCAGCAGGCTGACCCCGCTGAGCTGCAGGTCCTGGCCGAGCCCGATCTTATCGAGCGCCACCAGCGGGAACATCGCGACCAGGGCCAGGTAGACCGAGCCCGGCGCGGTGAGCCGGCTGAGCACGTACCGCAGGTGGGCGGAGGTAGGCGTGCCGGGCCGGATGCCGGGGACGAAGCCGCCGTACTTCCTGATGTTGTCCGAGAGTTCGTCCGGGTTGAACGTGATCGACACGTAGAAGAACGTGAACCCGAGGATCAGGCCGAAGAACACGCCGAAGTAGACGTACGGCGCGACGAGCAGGGCGGGATCGAGGTTGCGGTCGATCCAGGCCACCCAGCCCTGCGGGTGCTGCTGATTTCCGAACATCGACACGGCCAGCTGCGGCATTCCCAGCAGCGAGGAAGCGAAGATGACCGGGACCACGCCGGCCTGGTTCACCTTCACCGGGATGAACGTGGACGCGCCGCCGTACACTCGCCGGCCGGTGATCCGCTTCGCGTACTGGACCAGGATGCGGCGCTGCCCCTGCTCGATGAAGACGATGAGCGTGGTCACCGCGACGATCACGCCGACCGCCGCGGCCGCGTAGCCGGCATGCTTGACGAGATAGATCCGCTCGATCTCACCGGGAATGACGGCCACGATGCTGGTGAACATCAGCACGGACATGCCGTTGCCGACGCCGCGGTCGGTGATCAGCTCGCCCATCCACATGATCACCGCGGTGCCCGACACCATCGTGATCACCATGGTGAGGACGGTCAGCGGGGTCGGGTCCGGGATCAGCGGGTGGGACGCCGGGCCGCAGCCGCTGCCCGGGAACGCCGCGCCCGTCCTGGCCGCCTGCACGTACACCACCGCGTAGACCAGGCCCAGCCCCACCGAGACGTACCTGGTGTACTGGGTGATCTTCGCCTGCCCGGCCTGGCCCTGTTTCCGCAGCGTGTCCAGGCGCGGGATGACCTGGCTGAGCATCTGCACGATGATGCTGGCCGTGATGTACGGCAGGATGCCGATCGCGAACACGGTCAGGTGCAGCAGCGAGTTGCCGCTGAGCAGGTTCAAGATGGCGAAGACCCCGCTCGAGGTCGACACGCTGGAGCAGTAGCGGACGTTCTGTTCGGAGATGCCCGGCGCGGGCAGGTTCGCGCCGAACCGGAACAAGACGATCATGGCCCCGGTGAACAGCAGCTTCTTGCGCAAGTCAGGCGTCCGGAACGCCCTGACGAACGCACCCAGCGCTGGCGTCGGGCTCAGGTCCCTAGTCACGCCCCTTGAATGCCGCCCGGCGCCCCCCGGTTCCGCGGGCCAGCTGACCAGCGCCGGGAGCGAGGCTGGCCTCGGGCCACGCTCCCGGCGCATGCGCCTGCGCGGTGCCCGCCGGCTAGCAGCGCCAGGCTCAGCTGGCCGGGCCGGACTCGCGGTCCGATTCCCGCGGTCCGCGCACGGTGATCAGCACCAGTCCGGCGGCGATCACCAGGCAGGCGCAGATCGCGCCGCCGCGGTCGTGCGGCGGCCGGGTCGGCCAGACCCACGGCGTGGCCGAACGGTGGGCCAGCGCCCCCTCGGTGATCAGCAAATAGGCCATCGGCCCGGTCCAGCCGAAGGCGCCGCCCAGGACGGCCGCCGAGAGCAGGCCGATGCCCGCCATGCCGCCGAGGTTGCGAAGCAGGGCGAGGCTCCCGCCCGGCATCCCGCCCGCCGCGGCCCCGGCGGCCAGCGCGCCGAACGCGATGGCGGTGAGCGCCACGGCCGCGCCCAGCCGCAGCCAGGGCAGCCACCGGCCGGCGGCGCGCTCTGACTCGCCGAACGGCCCGTAGGTGGTGACCGCGATCACCGCCGCGGCCCCGGTCTGGATCGTCAGCGGGATGAACTGCCGCGCGGCCGGGCCGCCGGCGATGTTCCAGCGCCAGTGCAGCGCGCACCACAGCAGCACGCCCAGCCCGGCCAGCAGCGCCAGCGCCATCGGCACTCGCCGGCTGACCAGGTACAGCCGCGCCAGCCGCCATCCGGCGGCCGCCCGGTCTCGCCGGGTCCCGGCTGCCGGAGGCGGGACGCTCTCCGGTGGCCGCCGGTGCAGGCCGGCTGTGGTCATGGCAGGTCCTCCAGGGTGAGCCGGCCGGCCCGCACCGCGGCCAGGTGAGCGGAAAGCCAGGCGTCCCGGGCCGCGGCCGGCCGGGCGGCAAGGCGCTGGGCCGCCGCGTAGACCGGCCCGGTCGCCGGCGCCGGCCCGGACCCGGACCCTGGGAAGTTCTCGGTGTCGGCGATCAGCCCGGGCTGCGCGGCGAACGGAATGCCGGCCCCCCGCAGCAGCGCGGCCTGCACGGCCTGCTGCACCGGGCTGCCGGCGCCGTCGCCCGCACCCACGAAGGCGTGCGCGAACAGCAGCTGTATCTGGGCCTCGTAGGCTGTCGCGGCCACGGGCCCCGCGCAAAAGTCGCACGGCCCGGGCGTGTTGAGCAAGCCGAGCTGCAAGCGCAGCACCGACGGGTGGCCGCCGATCGTTACCGGCCGGGGAGGCCCGTCTCCGCCGCTGGGATATGACGCGGCGACCTGGATGGCGCGCGCAGGGGCACCGGGCAGGCCGGCCACCTCGCTAAGGACGGGCGCCAGCGCGGCGGTCACTTGCGGTAGCCACCGGCGGTAGGCCGGGTTCACGCACACCGGAACCCCGGCGGCGTGGGCGCAGCTGGGCGTGTACGCCATCGGCGCGGCGTTCGCGGCGTCGTGCAGCGCCGGAATGACCACGCCTTCCGCCGCTTCCTGCGCGGTGCTGGCCAGCCCGACGGCCGTCCCCGCCAGCGCCGCGCCGGCCAGCGTGATGAAGGCGGCCGACCGGCGCAACCACGGGCCGCCGGCCCGGGCGGGCAGGCCGGTCAGGCCCAGGGCCGCAATGGCGATCCCGGCCAGGAACATGATCCGGGCGATCGGCAGATCCGGCAGCCAGGGGTAGAAGATCCCGGCGTCGGCCTGGGCGCTGCCGTCGAAGTTGCCGTTGGAGTTGGTCGGCAGGATCAGCGCCCATCCGCTCATGTGGCTGAACCCGGTCTGGAACGACAAGAACATCGCCAGGAACCCGCCGAACGCGGCCACCGGCGCGGCGAACCGGCTCGGCCACCAGGCCCCGATGACGAACCCGGCGGCGCTGAACGCGGCCACCGCCGTGGCGCCGACGGCGACATACCACCACGGCGGCGTGCCGGCCACGCCCTGGCGGGCGTAGACCGCGAACATGACGCCCACGAAGACGAGGTAGGCCACTACCGCCCAGATCGCGGTCGCGGCCCACGTGGCCAGCTGGGCCGCCCAGCGCGGCCGGGAGGTCGTGGTCACCAGGTCAGCCAGGCCGCGGCGGCCGTCCCGCGATCCCATCCACGCGGCCACGCCGGCCACGAACGGCCCGAAGTCGAGGATCGTGTGCCCCTGGCCCATGTTCCAGAACGTGCGCAGCCCGTACAGCGGCGGCGTGCCGGTGCTCGGCCGGTAGGAGTCGAACCAGAACAGCGCCGCGACCAGCGGCAGGATCCACGGCATGGCGTTGCGGCGCAGTTCCACCCGGAGCAGCCGCGCAGCGGTCATCACGCCACCGCCGCGGCGGACCGGGCCGCGGCCAGCACTGCGCTGTAGCCGCGCTCCAGCGGCGCGTCGCCCGCCGCGCCGGTGCCCTCGCCGCGGGCCGTCAGCTCATCCGGCGTGCCCTGGAACACGATCTTCCCGGCGTCCATCAGCGCGACTTCGCTGCAGGCGGCGCCGATGTCCTCGACCAGGTGGGTGGAGACGACCACGGTGGCCCGCTCGCCGAGGTCCCGCAGCAGGGCGCGGAACGCCACCCGCTGCTCGGGGTCCAGCCCCGCGGTCGGCTCGTCCAGCAGCAGCAGCTCGGGCTCGTTGACGATTGCCTGCGCGATCCCGACGCGGCGCAGCATGCCGCCGGACAAGGTGCGCAGCTTCGACCTCGCGCGGCCGCCCAGGTCGACCCGCTCGATCGCGGTGGCCACCGCGCGCGGCACCCGGCCCGGCGGCATCTCCTTGAGCAGGGCGAAGTACTCGACGAACTCGGCCACCGTGAACCCCGGGTAGTAGCCCAGGTTCTGCGGCAGGTAACCGAGCCTGCGCCGGATCTCCCGCCGCGGCCCGTATCCGCCCGGATCGCGGCCGAGCAACCGCACGCGGCCGGAGCTCGGCGGGATCACCGTCGCCATCATCCGCAGCAGCGTGGTCTTGCCCGCGCCGTTCGGGCCCAGCAGCCCGAACACCCCCGGACCGGTCCGCAAGGTTACCCCGGCCACCGCCTGGGTGCGACCGAACCGCCTGGTCACATCGCTGATCTCAACGTTCATGACGTTCCTCTCGGAAAGCGGGTGGCAAACCACGCGACGGCGCCGCAGGCGGCGGCGAACGCCAGGTAGGGCAGGACCAGCGCGGAGCTGGCCACCGCCGGGATGACCTGTCCGGAAGCCGAGCGCACCGACAGCAGCGTGATCGCCCAGGCGGCCAGGCCCGCCGCGACACCGGCGTTCGCCGAGCGGGTGACCGTCGCCACCGCCAGCGCCAGCGCGGACACCGCGGTCATCGGGACCAGCCAGCCGAAGGTGACCGCGGCCGCGGTCCCCGACGCCGCCGACGCGACCAGCCCCAGGGCCGCGTTCAGCGCGAACACGACCAGCACCCGGACCAGCAGCACCATCCGGTCGCTGACCGCCATGCACTGCGACAGTTCCCAGGCCGGGTCGATACCCGGCCCGTAGGCGTAGGCGATGCCCGCGGCGGCGACCCCGGGCGCGAACAAGGCCACGAACGGGGTGCCGGTCGCCAGCGTGGCGAGCATCCCGGCCCCCAGCACGACCGCGGTGGCGATGAGCCAGGCGGGCAGCAGCGACGCAGTGGTCACCAGGGCCCGCGCCAGGCCCGGCGAGCGCAGCGCCCGCCCGGCCAGCCGTTCCGCCAGTCCCGGGCGGCGGCGCCAGACCTCCGTGGCCACCCCCAGCCAGACCCGGTCCAGGTCCACGTCGTCCGGGCACCCGACCCGGTCATCGCGGTCGCCGGTCATCTCCCGGCCAAAGGTCATCGCCCGCCTCCGTCCCGCACCGGCTGCCGCAGCACCGCGCGCATGAGCTGCCGGATCCGGTGCGCGCGGCTCTTCACCGTGCCCTCGGGCACGCCCATCAGCCCCGCCACCTCGGTGACCGTCCGGTCTTCCACGTACATCAACCGCCAGATCTCCTGTGAGGTGCTGCCCGCCGGGCCGAGCGCGCCGACCGCCTCGGCGAGTTCGGCCCGCGATACGACGGCCTCCGCCGGATCTCCCGCGTGCTGACCGCCGTGGCCCGCCAGGACGGCCAGCGGCAACCCGTCCGGGCCGCGGCGGCGCAGCCACAGCGCCGCCTGCCGCCGCGTGATCACCCATAGCCAGCCACCCGGCGAGCCCTGGGACCGGTAGCCGCCCGCCCCCCGCCAGATCGCCAGGAAGCTCTCCTGCAGGACGTCCTCCACCTCGCCCGCGGGCAGGATGGAGCGAAGCCGGGCCGCCAGCCACGGCGCGTGCCGGGTGAACAACTCCCGCAGCGCCGTATCGTCGCCGCCCGCCATCGCGGCGATCAGCTCATCGTCGTCCATCGCTTCTCTATTGCATTCCGACGGCAACAGGTTCACCGACGCGCAAAATTACGGCAACACCATCCGTGAGCTTGCCTCATACAGCCGAGGGCGGCGCGGGTTGCCCCTCGGGTGGCGGCCCGCTGCGTCAGGAGTGCCCGCGCCCGCCCCGCCCCGCAACTGACCGGAAACGGCATATTCTGGGCGTCGATCATGCAACAACCGGGGGTTCCAGCCCGGCCTGTCCAACGAACACCTGGCCCGTAAGCACAGATGGTTCAGGTGAGGTTGAGGGATTCCAGGGACGTCGCGGCGGCCTGCTGGTCGCTCGTCACGGCGAGGTGATCGGGCCAGGGCAGGCGAGCGGTGGACCAGCCACCGCCGCCGAACCCGCAAGGGCCAGCGTGGCCGGCTTGGCCAGGCTGGCCCGGGGGCTGGCCTGCACCCGGGGGGAGCCCTTGGGCCAGCCCTCGCACGACGCGTTCATGTCATTCGCTTCTGGACGCCGGGGCGGCCTGTTCCTGGATCCAGGCTGCGGCCAGCGTCGTCCAGGTCGCGGCCTCGCCGGCATCCTGGGCCAGGCCGAGGCCGTGCGGGCCGTGGGCGAACACATGCACGGCGTGCGGAACATGGCTGGCCGCCAGGGCCGAGGCCAAGCGGTACGTGTGTTCCGGGTCGACGTAGGGGTCCTCCGCGGTGTGCCAGACGAAGAACGGCGGCGCCTTCGGCGTGACCAGCGAATCCAGCGAGGTCGACCGGCGCAGCCGCGGGCTGGCGTCCTCGCCGAGCAGGATCAGCCGGGCCGGCCGGTAGGTCTCGGTCTCCATCGAGGTGATGGCGTAACCCAGGACGGCGAACTGCACCGTCTCATCGGGCGCGGCGCCGGGCGCGAGGGCGGCCAGCCCGGCCAGATGACCGCCCGCCGAGAACCCGATGAGCCCGATGCGCTGCGCACCTGCGGCTCGCCGGCGCCCGATCTCAGCGCGCAGCGCGTCCAGCGGCGCCGGGTGCCGGACGTTGAGCGGATAGCGGAACACGCTCGCCTGAACGCCGATCTCGCCGAGCCAGCCGGCCACCGGTTCGGCTTCGTGCGGAGCGTGCCCGGCATATCCACCGCCGGGCAGCACGATCATGTGCGTGGCGGCTACCGGGATGTTCATGTCAGTCCTGGTCAGGCTCGAAGGAAGGCCTCGACGTCGGCGGCGAACTCGGCGTGGTGCTGGAACAGGAACCCGTGCGCCGCGTCGGGGTAGATCTTCACCCGGGCCTGCGGGATCAGGCCCGCGAGCAGGTAGGAGTAGTGCGGCAGGATCATCGGGTCGCGGTCGCCGTTGGCCACGAAGACCGGCATGCCGATCGCGCTCACCCGTTGCAGCAGGGCGTGATCGGGGATCCCCCAGGTGCAGACCGCGTCGTACTGCGCCTCGCGCGTGGCCCAGGTGGTGGCCGTGTCCCGGTCCTCGGTGCGGGCGTACATCCGCCCCAGGGCCTCCTGACCGGCCTTTCGGCTGGCCGCGGACGCGGCGAAAAAGACGCCGAGGTACTCCTCAGGGCTGGTGTCCGGGGTGCCGACGGCGCCGATGACCTCCGGGGCCCAGCCGTGCATGCCCGACGCGCCCTGCGGGGCCGAGGACGCGAGGACCAGCCGGCGGACGATGCCCGGGCGGGTCAGCGCGATCTGCTGCGCGACGAAGCTGCCGATGGAGAAGCCGAGCAGGTCAACCGCGCCGAAGCCCATGGCGGCGAGGAACGCGAGGGCGTCGCGCGCCATCTGCTCGATGGTGCCGGGGGTCGTGCCGGCGGAGGCGCCGACGCCGGCGTTGTCGAACGTCACCACCCGCTGGCCCGAGGCCAGCGCGTCGATCAGCGCGGGGTCCCAGCTGTCCAGGTTCCCGCGGAAGTGCTGGAACAGGACCAGCGGCACGCCACCATCACCGGCGCCGGTGTCGCGGTAGGCGTAGTCGATGCCGTTCGCCGCCCTGACCCGCTTGTTCGGCAGGCCGGAGTACGCGTCGCTCGTCGCCATGAGCTAGACCTCCTCGTGAATCCTCCGCCCCGCCATCGGGGCCAGGTACGACGATGCCCGGCCGTATCAGCCCCCCGCATGACACGTTCCTGCCATTTCTTACCGGATCGGACAGCACGATCGTGTCGTGCGCGGCCGCGCCGTACGTTCTGCTTATGAAGGTCAGCCGATGAGCACAGCGCCGGACGCGAGAGCACCGATCCCGGCTGGGAGTGGGGACGCGCGATCGCCGCGCGGCTCGCGACCACGACGCGGGCCGCGGCGGTTCCGCCTGTCGTTGCGTGGCGGGGCGCCGTACCACCCCGACGCAGCCGGGATGGCGGCCGTCGCTCAACTCGTGCTCGCGACCCTCACCGACTCAAGGCCCGGCCAAGGGACCGACTCCAGGCCCGGCCAAGGGACTAGCCCGGTTCGGGGTGCTCAGCGGCGATGCGGGTCAGGGCGACGCGGGAGTTGATGCCGAGCTTCTCGAACGCGTGGCGGAGGTGCCCGCTGACGGTGTGAGGGGACACGTAGAGCCGTTCGGCGACCTCGCGGTTGGTGAGGCCGTCCGTGACCAGCCGGACCACGGTGAGCTCGGACTCGGTCAGGGCCGCCCACCCCAGGGTGGGCCGGCGCTCAACGGGCAGGCGGCGCTGGATCCCGAGCTGGCGGAGGCGGCGGCGTACCCGGGCCAGGTCCCAGCGCGCCCCGCAGGCGGCGTGGATGCCCAGGGCACGGTCAAGCGCGGCGACGGCCTGGTCGGTGCGGCCCGCCTCGATCAACGCCACGGCCAGGTCTTCGAGGGCGGCGGCCAGCGCGAGCCGTCGCCGGCCTGCTTCCAGCACGCTGACGGCCTGAGCCAGCAGGCCGGGGTCCCCGGTGACCAGGCCCCGGGCGTGGATGGCGCTGGCCCGCAAAACGGGAATCCCGGGGTTGATCCCGGCTCGCCGCTCGGCATCGGCCGCCGCCGACTCGGCCAGCTCGCGGTCCCCGCTGGCCAGCGCGATCCGGACCAGTTGCGGGTCATCGGCCGGATCGCACGGCAGGAGCGGGATCAGGGATAGGCACTCCTGCTCACCGGGCGCCGCGAGCCAGCGGCGCGCCTGGACCGGGTCGCTTTTGGCCTGGGCTTGCAGGGCCAGCAGCCAGGCGGCATGCCGCTCCACCCCGGGAATACCGGACCTGAGCATCACCAGCGCGATGGCCGAGGTGAGCTCGGTCTGGCGCTCGTCGGCGGTGTGCAGCGCAACACGGCCCAGGACGACCACGGCGTCGGCGTCCAGCACGCTCAGGACCAGGCCGGCGTCGTCGGGGCTGAAGCGCCCTTCCAGCGCGGCCGCGGCGTCGGCCAGGTCCCCGAGCTGCAGCATCAGCCGGGCGCGGTTGTTCTCGTAGAGCTGTAGCGCCCGGCCCTGCCGGGTCTCCTGGGCCGAACGGATACCCTCGGTGGCCGCGGCCAGCGCCTCGTCGAAGCGGTCCGTGACGGCCAGCATCCGGCAACGGCCCTCACGGGCCACCCATTGCCTCGGATCCTCGCCGGCCTCCGCGCTGGTGCGCAGGGATTCCTCGATCAGGGCGAGCGCCGGCTCAAAGCGGCCGAGGGTGTACTGCAGCGCGGATTCCGCTAGCTCCATGGTGAACCGCGCGGCGCTGTCGCGGGTCTCCTCGACGGCCCGCTTGACCGCCGGCAGCAGCCGCTGCGCCTCGTCCGGCCGGACGGCGACCACGAGGGTGTAGAACAACTGGGCGAGCAGGCGGGCCCGCAGGTCCGCCGGCACCCCGGCCAGGTCAAGCGCCCGGCGGCACGACTCCGCGCGCACCTCAGGGGAGATCGAGAACAGGCTGGCGATGCTCAGCCGGACCTCGGCCTCCTGCGCGGCCGGCAGCGCCTGGCGCAGCGTGCTGTCGGCGAAGGCTTTGGCCGCCACGCTCCGGCCCGCCGCGTGCAGGAGGACAGCGACCCGGGCCACCAGCGGGCCGCGCATCGGGTGCCCCTCGGCGGTGAGGTCGAGCGCCCGGCGGGCCAGGTCGGCCGCCTGCCCGGGGTCGGTGCTGGCCAGGGTGTCGGAGGCCTTCATCAGCGTAGTGACGGCGACTTCGTCGCCAGGTTCGGCGCTGGAGGCGAGCTGGGTGGCGACCTCCACGGGCAGTGCGCCCGCGGCCAGCAGTGCGGACGCCACCTGGCGGTCGAGGGCCTGTACGGCCGAGGAGGGCTGGCTGGCCCGCACGGCCTCGCGGTTCAGGTCATGGGTGAAGCTCAGCATCTCCCGGCCCTCGGCCAGCAGTTCGCTGCCGATGAGCTCCTGAACGGGGTCGAGCAGGGTCGACGCGGGAACCTGGAGGACCGCGGCGAGCTGGCCCACGGTAAACCGGCGTCCCATCGACGCGGCGACGGCGGCGACGTTCCGCGCGGCAGGCGACATCCGGGCCAGGCGCCGCCGCATGCCCTCGCGCACCCGGAGCGGGAGCCGGGCCTCCGCGAGCGTCGCGTACCCGGCGTCGAGCCTGACCAGGTGCTCTTCGCGCAGGCCGGCCAGCAGCTCGATGAGGTAGAACGGGTTGCCCCCGGCGCCTTCGGCCAGGGTCAGCAGGGACTGATCCGGAGCGGCGCCCAGGACGTCAGCGATCACTTCGCCGACAGCGGCCCGGTCCAGGCGGCCCAGAGCCGTGTGGCCGGCTCCGCTGCGGAGCAGCTCGGCGGCCGCGCGGTCCAGCTCGCTGCCCGCCTCGACGGGGCGGAAGGCGAGTATCCAGCCGACCGGCAGGGAGGCCAGCCGGGCCGGCAGGGTACGCAGCGCCGCCCTGGTGCCAGCGTCAGCCCACTGCAGGTCGTCGAGGCAGATCAGGATCGGCTGGCGCAGCGCGGACCGCTCGAGCAGCGCCTGGATGTCCTGCAGCAGCCAGTAACGCTGCTCGCGCGAGGCGTGCGAATCCCCCAGGGCCGAACGTTCCAGCAACGGCTCGGGCCCCCCGAACAGCGCGTCCATCAGCACGGCCAGCTCGACAGCCGCGTCACCAGGTTCAGCCACCCCGTGACCGACCGCGAATCCGGCCTCCCGCGCGACCAGCACCGCCTGCTCGACCAGGCGGCTCTTACCCAGCCCCGGGCCGCCCTCGATCAGCCAGCTGGCCCCCGACCCGTTCTTCAGCTGGGCCAGGTGATCGTGCAGCGAACCGAGTTCGCTGTCCCGGCCGCGCAGCGGGTTCGACATGGCGCCGTGCACGGTACGAGCCTGCCACTGCGCCGCGGTCATACCCGCGACGGTACGTCCACTCCCCGCTCCGGCGCATCAGCATGACGACCGCGCCGCAGATCACGCCGCGGTCCGGTTCAGCCGGCGCGTCTCGTCGTGGATCTCCACGGCGATCTCCGCCAGGGCGCGGGCGTGCTCCCTGGTGTGGTGCGCGCAGAACAGAAGTTCCAGCCCCCTGGGCAGCAGCACCCGGACGTAGGCCCGCGCGCCGCAACGGTCACAACGGTCCGTCACGGTCAGGGTCACGGCTTCCTCCGGAACCTGCCTGCCCTGGCTGCGGCGCCAGAACCCGCCTGCGCTCATGACACTCCCCTTCCTTACCGTCACTCCCAAGTCCACCCCAAGCGGCCCGTGACTGGGAAAGCGCTGGCGCCTTTGCTGGCATTCTCCAGAGCAATAGCCCGGTCCGCCGCGGTTACCATCCGGACCCAGCCAGGCGCCAATAGCGCTATAGCCAGCAGCTTTTGGCCAGCGGCGCCGGTTTCAGCTGCACTGGTATTGACCGGAAACCCAGGCTCACAGGAAAGGTCATGACCACCGAACTCCCGCGGCGCCCCACGCGGCTGGCTCGTGCCCTCGGGCTGGACAGTAACCCGCTGCGCCGGGCCACTGACCGGGCCGAGGCCTGGATCCGCATCGGCCTGCTTGCCGTCTTCCTGATCGCCGGGCCGATGGTCGCCTCCGTCGCCGGAGCGGTCCAGCGCGCTGGCCAGGGGCGCCGCCCACAGGTCTTCCACGAGCAGGACGGCCGCCGCGGAGCCAACTCGGGAGCGATTTCGTCGCTCATGTTCCCATGGGGAACGCGACGACGAGATACTCCATCCCAGCACTGGCCGGATCGGTCCGCCCTATGGTCCTTTATCCTCGGGGCCCTGTGCGCGCGGCACGACAGCCATCGACGTCGTCGTCTCGCTCGGCCGATGCCGGGCCCGGCCGGCGGCGGTAGCATCAGGTGCCCCGATCAAGGAGGACCGGCCATGACCGCGGCGAGCCAGCCGCAGCTCGTCACGCTCCGCTCCGGTGACGTCGTGCGGATAAGGCAGATCGGGCCGGACGACGCGCCGGCCTTGGTCCGGGCCTACGCGAACCTGGGCGAGCAATCCCGCTACCGGCGGTTCTTCACGGTCATGCCTGAACTCCCCGACGCCACCCTCAAGGCGGCGGTCGAGGTCGATCACGCTGACCATGAGGCACTGGTCGCCGTGCCGCTGCTGTCGGCGGAGATCGTCGGGGAGTGCCGGTTCATCCGGCTGCCGGACCAGCCCGACACCGCCGAGGTCGGAGTGACCGTGGTGGATGCCTGGCAGGGCCGCGGGCTCGGCTTCGCGCTGCTGGCGCGCCTGAGCGAACGCGCTGCGGAGGCCGGGATCGAGTACTTCACCGCCGAGGTGCTGGCCGAGAACCGGACCATGCTCGGATTGCTGCCCGGCCTGGGCCAGGTGCAGACCGAATCACAGGGCGCGGTGGTCAGCGCCCGCGTGGAACTCGCCGAACCGCCCCGCCCGGCAGCCCCGGACTTCCTTGATCTGCTCACCGCGGCGGCGCGCGGCGACATCGTGGGTCTTCCGGTCCTGCTGCGGCGGCTGATCCGGGTACCGGAGGGGCTGGCTCATATCGTGCGGTGGCCGGTGAGCGCCGTGCTCAAGAACTGGCGGCCCGGCTCTCGCATGCCCCGTAACTGACAGCTATGCGGCGACAGCCAGCGCCTACTATGCCGCCGCGCGCCGGCCCGGTGAACTGGACTGACCGACACCCGCGGACAGTGGCGGTCGGCCGCCGCCTGCCGGTCCGCTGACCCCGATCTGTTCTTCCCGATTTGGCTTCGGGCCCATCCCTGCGGCAGGCGGCGGAGGCCAAGGCGATCTGCGCTATCTGCCGGGTTCGGCGCGAATGCCTGGCCTTCGCGCTGCGAACAGGACACCCGGGTTTCGAGTTCACCGACCCGCCCTTCCGGCACTCGCTGGCCATGACTCTGGCCCTAGCCGCGGCCGAGGATCAGCCTGCCGCCGTCCTGACCGGTCCGGCGGTCGCCGCGCGCGCCAAGGCCTGGGCGAGCCGGCGATCTCGCCCGGCCGACACCTGCGGCATGGTCCGGGTCATCCTCCAGCATCATCCGCTGATCGCGTCCGCCGCCCTGGTCTGGAGTGGCGACCTGGCCCGCCCGCTGCAGCAGATGCTCTTCGATACCGCCGACAGCCTGGCCGATCCGGCGCGCCCCCAGCCCGCCGATCTGATCTCCCTGACCACCACCGCGTAGATCGCCCGTCAGCTAGCCCTGCTGATCGTGATTGTGCCCGTGGTGATGCGGGTGGTTTTCCGCGGCGGGTCCGCCCTCACGGGGCGGGTCGGCGGGCATTCAACAGCCGGGCTGGCCGTTGTTGCCGCAGCACGCCTGGTGCCTGCGCAGCTTGATCAAGGTGTTGGACACGGCCATCCGCAACTTGGTCGCGAAGGGGGCGTCATAGCTGGTCCAGTTGGACACCAAGGCGGCCGGGCTTGGTTTCGGCCGAGGTTCCTCACCAGGCTGTGCCATGACCCAGACGGTACTACGAACGCGGTCCTCGCTCCATCCCGACCTGTCGAAGATCCTTCACCGGGCCGCCGACGAGCTCGCGAACCTCACCGGCTGTTGCGCATACTGGCCACATGCCCGTCCGACTCCACCACGTCGTCATCGATGCCCACGACCTGCCCGGCCTGGCCCGGTTCTGGACCCAGGCGCTGAGCTGGAAGGTTCTCTCCGCGCGAGAGAACGAGATCGTCATCGGGACTGACGAGAACGCACCGGTCGGCATCTGCTTCATGCCGGTCACCGACCCCAAGACGGTCAAGAACCGCCTGCATCTTGACCTCACCGCCAGCGCCGCAGACCGCGACCAGGAGATTGGCCGCCTTATTGCGCTCGGGGCGCGTCGGGTCGATATCGGCCAGACCGGCACTGAATCCTGGACCGTCCTGGCTGACCCCGAGGGAAACGAGTTCTGCGTGGTCCGCCCGAAGGAAACGCTCATCCGTTGAGGCTGCCATCCGAGGGTTCCGGCAGACCCCTGTCGGCGGTCAAGTGAGGACGGTCAGGTCGCTGAAGGTCATCATGCTCTGACCGTGCTGCCCGCCACCTTGCCGAGGAACTCGCCGCCAGCAGGCACGCCAGAGCCGCAAGCTCCCGGCTCTGGCGTCTTCGGCGCGCACGTGAATATATCCAGATAGGCCTTCGGGAGATATATTGGTGGTGAAGGAGGCGGCAAATGACCAAGACCCTGATCGAGATCGATGACGAGTATCTCGCGGCTGCGCAGCAGGCGCTGGGCACCGCCACCAAGAAAGACACGGTCAACGCTGCCCTCCGCGAGGTCACCGCGCTAGCGGCCAGGCGGCGTGACTTGCGTAGGCTCACCTCCGGCGGTCTGCCCGATCTCGAAGACGAGGATGTGATGCGGGCCGCATGGCAGCGGTAGCACGCTACCTCGCAGACACCAGCGCGCTCGCCCGCCTGCGCCATCCGGGAGTGGCGGCGGTCCTGGCGCCGCTGATCGAGTCGGGAGTAGTGGCCACCTGCGCCGTCATCGAGTTCGAACTCAGATGGGCAACCCGCAGCAGCGCGGAGTTCGATCAGGTGCGAGCCGACCGCGACGCTGGCTATGAATGGCTGGCCACCCATGATGAGGACTGGCGGCGCGCGCTTGACGTCCAAGCCGCCTTGTGGCGTGGCGGGCGCATCCGGGCGGTCGGCCTGCCCGACCTGCTGATTGCGGCAGTAGCCGAACGAGAACGTGTCACCGTCCTGCACTACGACGGCGATTACGACCTGATCGCGCAGGTCACCGACCAGCCGGTGCAATGGGTCGTACCTCGCGGAACGGTTCCCTGACCCTCCAAAATCCTGCTCGCGTTCTGGTCAACCCGACGAACGCGCGTTTGATAGCCAGTCTTGTGATCGCGCTATCATGGGATATCACCTGGAGGCAGAGATGACTGATGTGCTGATCCGTGATGTGCCGGAGGAAGTCATCGCAGCACTAGATGCCCACGCCGCTCGCCTGGGGCTGTCCCGGAGCGAGTACGTGCGCCGCCGCCTGGCTCAAGACGCCGCCACATCAGGTTCTCCGGTCACAGTGGAGGATCTGGCGCGGTTCGCCGACACCTTCGCTGACCTTGCCGATCCGGACGTGATGTCCCAGGCCTGGACGTGACCACCTGGCTCATCGACAAATCCGCACTGGTCCGCCTGGCCGCCAGCCCGGATGCCGCCGAGTGGGCGGTGCGGATCGAACGCGGACTGGTACGGATCACGACCGTCACTCGCCTGGAAGCCGGCTATTCAGCCCGGTCAGGCCCAGAGTTGCGGACAGCGCTTCAGCAACCGCCGCTGTCGTCGATGCCAGTTGAATACCTGACCCCGGCCATCGAAGACCGGGCAGTGGAGATTCTGGCAATACTTGCGGACCGGGGCCAGCACCGTGCTCCGTCAATACCGGATCTGATTATCGCTGCAACTGCTGAACTCGCCGGGTTGACGGTGCTGCACCTCGACAAGGACCTCGACCTGATCGGCGAGATCACCAGTCAGCCCATGGAACGCCTGAACATGCCCCCGTCCGCCGCCATAAACAACGATCCGGATCAGACCGAGGCATGACTTCTTCCCGGACAGCATGCAGATGCGTGCGGTTCGTGGCCCAGCTGCTCGAGTGGGGCACGCAGGGCGATGTGGCCTACGTCCCGGAGATGCGGACGCAGATTGTCTCGGCCCGGACGATGGCCGAAGTAGTCGCCGACGTCGCCACCTCGGAGGACGAGCCGGCCGGGATCGTAGAGATCGCCGGGCCGCGCGAGGAGGACCTGCCCGCGCTGGCCACCATGCTCGTCGCCCGCCGCGGGACGCCGGTCAAGGTCCAGGCCGTCCGCGACCTCGCCGACCCGGACGCCGACCTGCAGGCCATGGGCGGCCTGCTGCCCGGCCCGGGGGCACGGCTGGCCGGCCCGACGTTCGAGGAGTGGCTCGACCAGCAGTGAGGAGCGGCTCGACCAGCAGTAGTGCCCCGGCCACCCGCCTAGAAGGTGCCGGGCGGCTTCTGCTGGATGCCGTACCGGGCCGCGATGGGATTCCATACCTGGACGAACGCCTGCTTGGAAACGCCGGCCTGCTGGCTAGCGTTTTCTGCGGCGTCGTACGCGCTCGATTGAGCGGCCGGGGCGCACCCAAGGTTCAGCTGCTGCCGGGCCCAGGTCAGAAAGTCCCTGTCGGCCTCGAGCGAGTTGCGCAGGGCGGCGATCAGGTCGGACTTCACGGTCGCCCCGTTCGCCAGGGCGGAGGTCGACAGGGCCGACGCCTGGTTGTCCTCCGTGCTGCGTTGATTGACGACGTTCTGGATCTGACCGGCCGCGCTGGACAGGTTCGTGCAATCAAATACCTCGCTGACCGCGCCTTGCAGCGCCTTCAGCGTGGCCGTGCTCGAACTCAGCACGTCGTTTATGGCCGCCGCCTGCCGGGAGGCCAGGGTGAACGCCGACGGCGATGACGGTGCGGAGGGAGATACCGCGGGAGACGACACCGCGGGGGAGTGGACCGCTGGAGCGGGCACCGGGGGAGAGGACACGGCCGCCGTGCCCGGCGTCGATCCGCCCGACAGGGCCACGCCGATGGCCACGGCGGCGGCGATCACCACCGCCGCGACAGCAAGGGTGAGCCCGATGACGCCGGGCCGGCGCCAGCGCGGCGGCGGGTCAGGACCGTCCCGCTCGCCGGTCAATGCAAGGCCCGATGAGCCCGTCGGCTTATCTGGCCCAGACGGCGACTCTGGCCCAGACAGCGACTCCGGCCCAGACGGCGACCGCACGGAGACCGTGGCCCGCGGATCGCCGCCGGGGGCCAGCACGGATCCGGCGTAGCCCGGCGAGCGCGGTCGTGCGGGCCTTTCTGACCGGCCCGGAACGAGCCCCAGCGCCTTACGCAATTCTTCCGCGAACTGGCCGCAGCTCCCGTAGCGGTCCGCCGGGTTTTTGGCCAGCGCCGTGGCCAGCACCACGTCGGCTGCGGCAGGCAGGTCAGGGCGCCGCGCGGTAGCGGCGGGTGGCGGCGCGTAGAGCTGTGCGTACAGTGCCGTCAAGCCCTCGTCCTGCCCGAACGGCGGCATGCCGCACAGCAGCTCGAACCCGGCGCAGGCCAGCGCGTACAGGTCCGTGCGTTCGTCGAGGGCACGGCCCTGGATCTGCTCCGGCGCGGCGTAATCGAGCGTTCCCGCGAAGCGGGCCGCCGCGGTGATCTCATCCGGCGGCCATTCCCGGCCCATCCCGAAGTCAGAGAGATACACATCGCTGGCCTCGAGCAGCATGTTGGCGGGCTTGACGTCACGGTGGATCACGCCGTGCGCATGAGCGGCATCCAGCGCCGAAGCGACCTGGGCGATGACCTTCCAGGCCTGCGCGAAAGGAAGCGGCGCGGGCGGGCTGAGCAGCGACCGGGCGTCGCCGCCCGGCGCGTAACGCATGGCGATGTACACGATCCCGTTCGCCTCGCCGGCCTCGTAGACGGGAAGGATGCGGGGATGATCGATCTTGGCGGCGGCCTGGACCCGGTGCAGCAACCGGGCCCGGAGCCCATCGTCGCCGGCCGATTCCGGCGTGAGGATCTTGATCGCCACCGCACGGTCCAGGCGCTCGTCGTGCGCTAGGCGGACGACGCCCAGGTCGCCCTGGCCGATGCGCCCCTCCAGCCGGTAACCGGCGATCTCGCCCGGCCTTTCCGAGTCCGGCCGCGTCGGGTCCGGCCGCACTGCGCCCGGCCGCACTGGGTCCGTGCCGCGGCTCACGGGCCCACCACCGGGCCGTGCGCGATCAGGAACCAGCCCGCGCCAGCCGTGCCCGCCAGGCCGACGCAACCTTGA
>Ga0335073_10001327_pt1 | contig 32976 bp, 31 predicted proteins | sample Lox_Sample_22_FD_207093 | JGI IMG/M metagenome (GOLD analysis project Ga0335073, IMG submission 207093) | Soil microbial communities from Loxahatchee National Wildlife Refuge, Florida, United States - Lox_Sample_2.2 | ecosystem: Environmental > Terrestrial > Soil > Wetlands | place: USA... | reverse complement strand
GTCCGGAGCAGCAGCGAGCGAAGCTGCGATGGCAGCCCGTCGAGGACTTCGGCGGCGAGGTAATCAACGATCTTGCGGTCGTCGCCGTGGAACGCGCGAACCTGCCGGTCGGCGTCATCGCGCCCGCGCAGCGAGAGCCCGGCAAGGTAAAGCCCGGCCGCCCAGCCCTCCGTGCGGTGATGCAGCGTATGCACAGCGTCCGGCGGGAGAGTCACGCCTGCTGTTCCGTTGAGCAACTGTGTTGTCTCGGCTTCCGAGAAACGCAGTTCGTCCGCCCTGATCTCAGCCATCCGGCCTCGGGCCCGCAGCCGCGCTAGCGGAAGCGCCGGATCTGCGCGACTGGCCAGCACCAGGCCCAGGGCTGGCGGCAAATGCTCGACAAGGAACGCCATCGACTCCTGAATCGCCTGGTTGGAGATCAGGTGAAAGTCGTCGATAACCAGCGTGACCGGGGACGGAATGCCCGCGAGATCGTTGACGACGGGCGAGAGCACGGCATCTGCGGTCTTGACGCCAGGGGTCGTCAATTCCTCCAGGGCAGCAGCCCCTATCCCAGGGCACACAGTATTGACTGCGGCGATGACGTGCGCCCAGTAACTAACCGGGTCATTGTCACCCTGGTCAACCGACAGCCAAGCGGTGTGCTCGGTTTCCCTCGCGGAGTACCAATCGCAGAGCAGCGACGTCTTGCCCCATCCGGCCGGCGCGACGAGCAGCACGAGCCTGGCTGAAATGCCCTCGTCGAGACGATCCAGCAACGCCTGGCGAACCACCGCTGTGCCGGGCCGCGCTGCCGGAGGATGCAGCTTGCTCGAAAAAATGTGCGGCCGCCCGGACGCGCCGGGTACTGTCCTCGCCCCGCCCGTCAGCTGGGCAGCCGAAGTCCGCTTGAGGGTATGAAGACCCTGGGTGGTCACCTGAAAATCGCCAAGGTCTCGTTACGCCTGGGGTAGGCGATGCCCATAGTGGCAGGATAACTCAGCTGTGATCCGCGCGGAACTGCCCGCATGCTCGATCGCCCGCCCGGCCCGAGGCCACAGCGGCCAATTCTCTTCCAGCGAACGAGCCCGCTAGCACGCCACCCGGCTTGCGCCCCCCGGCCGCGAACATGGTCGATCTCCGCGATGAGCATCCAGCCCGTTTCCCGGTAGAACGCTGGGAGGCGCCGGAGTTCGATTTTCGGATGCCGGCACCGTCCGCCGTCAGCTGGCGATCTTCGTCATGAGCGCCGCCGGCCGCCGAGGGGGCTTCGCGTGATCCGATCAGAGAGTTGCCGGGTGCCGGACGTACCGCTAAGGGTCAACAGGACGACAAAGTCCCTCAGCACAGCATTTCGCCTGCTGGTTGTCATGGCTTCGGCCGGACTCGCCGTCGTCATCGCGGGTTGCGGCAGCAGCGGACCACAGCAAGACGCGGCCAGATTCCTCGAAACTTACGCGCGACCCGACGGCCGGGTGGTCAGGCTCGACCAGGGCGGTGACACGGTCAGCGAGGGTCAGGCCTACGGCATGCTGCTCGCTGAAGTTTCCGGCGATAGCAGCGCGTTCGGCAGGATATGGACCTGGACGCGGAATCACTTGCAGCTTCGCGATCACCTGTTCGCATTCCACGCGAACGCGAAGGGCCAGGTCATCAGCACGGAACCGGCCAGCGACGCAGACCTCCTGATTGCCTGGGCCTTGCTGCGGTATCAGGGGCCGCACGCGGCGGAATGGCACCGCGACGGCCAGCAGGTTGCTGACGCCGTCCTGGCCCGCGAGGTGACCACAGGGCCGAACGAGATGCCGGTTCTGGTTGCCGGGCCATGGGCCGTCGGACAGCCCGCGACGATCGACCCCAGCTACTGGTCGCTGGCCGCGTATCAGGGGCTCGCCAAGTGGACCCGCAACCATACGTGGCTCCGGCTCGAAGCGGGCGCTGTGGATCTAGCGCGCGAAATCACCAAGAACGGCAAGGAACTACCGCCGGACTGGGCACTGCTCCATGTCGGCGACGCGCCGCAGCCGGAGCCGTCCCCGAACGGCGACGCGGCCGTGGCGCAATACGGACTGGATGCCCAGCGGACCGTTGTCTGGTTCGCCGCAAGCTGCAACCCGCATGCCCGGGCACTGGCGGCGCGCTGGTGGCGGCTGCTGCGACCCAGGACCAGCGCGCATGCCCTGGCACTGAGCCTGGGCGGCGCTGTGCTCACCGCCACGCACGCGCCGCTGCCGCTGGTCGCAGCGGCGGCCGCGGCGAGAGCTGCTGGCCACAGCACCGAATCCCGGCAACTGCTGGACGAGGCCGCAGCGCAGCAGCGGCACTTCCCGACCTATTACGGGGGCGCATGGTCTGCTCTCGGCAAAGCGCTGCTCACGAGCGACGCGCTAGGTCCTTGCTTACCGGCCAGGCTTACCGGCCAGGCTTACCGGCCAGCCTCGCCCGCGGGGCGAAGATGCTTGATCGCAGGGATGAGGACTCAGCTGATCTCCAGGTAGGACTGTCGCTATACGTTCGGGCGGCCGCCGCGCGTCGTGGCCATCGACCAATCGCCGAGGTACCGATAAGGAAGCCGGGGAGAGCGATGAGCTTGAAAGCCAGCGAGCAGATTGCCCTGGACGCAATCGAGCACAATCTGCGCACCGCGGATCCGGAACTCACTATCGCGTTCGAGTCCTTTGCGACTGTTACGGCACATGCTGCCCTGCCCGCGTCCGAGCAGCTGAGCGGGTCATGGAAGGCCACGGTCAGGCCACCCGAGGAAGTCCCGGAGCCAAAGAAGCTTTCCTTTGCAATGCGGCTCGCGATCATCTTCCTGGTCGGCATGGTGCTTGCTGGCACGGCGCTCGCGCTGTTCTCAGGAGGCCGCCAGGGCGGCTGCCCGTCATCGACCGGGGCAGGAGTCGCGCAGGCCAGAGCTCCAGGCGGGCCGCTGCACGGAGGGAATGCCCCGTCATGTTCCGGAATCTCACGTAGATAGAGCTTGCTCGCTGCCCGGCAGGGCGTCAGCTGCTTTGTGCGTACCGCGTGGCAAGAGCGGCGGGGAACCGGAGGTCCGCAGCCACCACCGCAGCAGACAGCGGGGCCGCGAGCTCTCTCAGCCTGGCGCAGCCGTCCTCGCCGATGGCCTCGTACGGGTAGCGGGACAGCTCGTCTGTGCGGTCTTCGACGGACTTGCGCCGCCGTCGTCCTGCTTCACTGAGCGCGAGCTCCGGGCCGTCGGCGAGCCAGCCCTGCTCCCGGAGGCCATCCGCTCCGGCCGCCCACTCCTCCGGTGTCCAGGCGCGGCTCGTCCGTAGCGCCTCGGCCGGGATAGCGCCAGTCGCGGCATGCGTGATGAGCGCGCCAAGCCCGTCGAGTCCTTCGGTCAGCAGGAGCGCGACGTGCCCGTCGCCGCGATACTCGCGAAGCAGTGTCTGCGCGTGCCACAGGACCAGGTGCGGTGCATCGGGCCAGGGCAGGGCGGCGTGCGCAGCGAACAGCGGCCGGCCTTGCGGCCGGGTGGTCGCTCGTTCGGCCGCGCGGCGGGCGAGGTCAGCCGCCTCACGTACCTGCGGACTGCCAGTTTCGTGCGCCCACGCCTGACGTAGCGACCGGTCCACCGCCTGCAGCCGCGCTGCCAGTACCTGAGCCGGAGTGGCACTGTCCCATGCTGATCCGATGGCCCGGCGGACGATCGCCGGGCTGAAGTTGAAGAAGGTCGCAATGACGGTTTCGGCCGGTACAGGCCCGAGCGCGGCTGATCGTGAGGCGAAGTACGACGTGCGCTGATGAGTAATGCCGACCTCGGCATAAGCGTCAGGACCATGCGGGGTGAAGTAGATCATCCCGTGAATCGGCTCGGCGACGCGGAAGGTAAGCCGGGCAGTGCGGGCGGTTACGCCGCTCGTCGGACCTGGCATGGTGTCCCTTCTAGCTGGCAGATCGCGGCAAGTCGACGTCGACGGCTACGTCAGTCTTCGGATAGTACTGAGCGACCTGGTCGGAGCCGTAGCTTGCGCGGAACCTGTCGACGACGTCGCGCACGCTGCCGGGGTCGGTGATCGGCGTGGCCGTACCGGTGACGCTCTCGCCACTGGCGGTCAGCCGAAGCCTCGGCGTCTTGAGCACGTTCTTGTACCAGTCGGTATCCGACCCGTGGACGGGGAGCAGGTAGAACTTTCCGTCCTCGGAAACGAACCACACCGGAAGCGAAATCTGCCGCCCGCTCACCCTGCCGGTGACAGTTAGCTCGATCTCGTTCGTTTGCTGCAGTGCGGTGGCGAACTCACCGGACATCGGATGATCTCCTCCGTTGTGAGGTCTGGTTATGCCTGCTGGCTGGTTACTGCGTCGATTCTTGCAGGCTCAGGGCCGGCCGACCTCGGCGCACAGCGCTCCGGGAGCCAGCCGTAGGCTGATCCGATGACCAGCACAGACGCGCCGCGTATCCCGTCCTCGCACCAGGACATGCTCGACGGCCAGTTCGCCACCCTCGGCACAGTCGGCCCTGACGGCCGACCGCAGCTGTCGGAAGTCTGGTTCCTGGCGGACGGCGAGAGGATCGGGATCTCGCTCAACAGCGCGCGGCAGAAGACCAAGAACCTCATCGCAAACCCGGTTGTGGACGTGCTGCTCCTCGACCTGGCTAACCCGTATCGCTATCTGGAAATCCGCGGTGACGCTGAGATCACTCCAGATGCTGACTACTCGTTTGCCGACCGGGTCGGGGCCAAGTACGGCGCGAACCTCCGCGACCACGATCAGCCCGGTGAGGAACGCATCGTCGTCACGGTCCGCCCGGTGCGGGTGAACGCGGTCAACATGCGCGGCTGACTGCGCGGTAACGGATCTTGCGCCTAAGGTAAGTCGGAATGGCGAAGATCGTTGGGGTCCACGGAATCGGGCAGGAAGTACGCGGCCCTGAGATGTTGCGGACGGCGTGGGCGCCAGCGCTTCGGGACGGGGTCGCGTTGTCGGGCGCCGCCTCGCCGCCACCCGGCGAGTTTGACATCGCCTTTTACGGAGATGTCTTTCGTCCGCCAGGCACGAAGGCCGTCGGCATGCCCGGCTATACAGCCGCCGACATAACGCCAGGGTTCGAGCAGGACTTGCTGGCTGGCTGGTGGACAGCGGCCGCCGCCTGCGATGCCGCGGTTCCGGGGCCTGCCGATCTCACTAAGGCCCGTACTCCGAGGATGGCGCAGCGGGCCTTGAATGCAATCAGCCAGTCGTCCTTCTTCAGCGCGCTGACGGAGAGGGTCATTATCAGTTTTATCAAGCAGGTACACGCGTATCTGACCGACGAACGGGTTCGCTCAGAGATCCAGGCGCGCGTCGAGGCTGTGGTCGGCCCGGATACTGCGGTGTTAGTCGGGCATTCACTCGGTTCGGTTGTCGCCTATGAGGCCGCAGCTGCACATCCGGAATGGGATCTGGCTCTGGTGACGCTAGGCAGCCCGCTGGGAATCCGCAATCTGGTTTTCGACCGGCTGCGCCCGCGTCCTCAGAATGACACCGGGCACTTTCCGGCAGCAGCGGCTACCTGGACGAACGTCGCTGACGCCGGCGACGTCGTGGCACTCGTGAAGCAGCTTGCGCCGCTTTTCGGCAGCCGAGTGCAGGACCTGCAGATACACAACGGCAGCAAGGCTCACGACGTCTCGCCGTATCTCACCGCCGTGCAGACCGGCCAAGCCGTGGCTGCTGGCCTCGCTCGTCGTGACCGGTGAGGCGGGCCGGCGGTTTCTGATAGCCGCAGGAACAGACCGTTATGACGACGGCGGCCGGCTTCCCTCGGTCTCCGAAGATCTCGGCCGGATCACCGACTTCTTCGGACGGCTCGGATATCGAGCGCAACTGCCAGAGGTTCGCCATAACCCAAGCAGCGGGGTGCTGAGAAAGGCGCTGTCTCACTGGCTGAACGACACTGACCGGCGGAACTCCGACACGGCCGTGATCTACTACTCTGGCCACGGCGACAGCCAGGCGAGCTTCTTCTACCTGCTCACCGCCGACAGCACTGCTAACCGGTACGCCGACACCGCAGTGCGTACCGACTTCGTCCTCGAGGCGCTCGGCGAAAACCCCAAAGTGCGGCGGCTGCTGCTGATCCTCGACACGTGCTACGCGGGACTGGGAGCATTCAATGCTGCTGAAATCGCAGGCCGGATGTCGCCCTGGCAGGCTCTTTCTGCCGACGACGAGGGCGTCTGGATTGTGGCAGCTGCCAGCCCGAAGCAGGAGGCCGAGGAGCGGGTATTCGTCGAGGCATTCCTGGAGGCCGCTGAGCAGCTACAGCAGGCTACCGGAACGTTGCAGCCTTACATCGGGCTTGAAGCGCTGATCTGGCAGATCAACACCATCCTGCGGCGCAGAGGCAAGCGGCAGCGAGTTAGCTGGATACCGGTGACGCAGGCCAGAGGCCTTGCTCCGTTCATTCCCAATACACGATATGACCCTGATGCTCCGGCCAGCCTGGACCTCGAGACGCGGGAATGGCTGCGTCATCGGCAGGCAGCAGAACTCGCCGAGCACTGGGATCCCAAGGCCCGCGGGGTCGAGGTTGCGGCTCAGGCCGGCTGGTACTTCACCGGCCGCCGAGCGGTGCTGGCTGAACTGACCCGATGGATCGCTACCCCTGACGCTGATGCGCGGATGCGGGTAGTTACCGGCGACCCTGGCTCGGGGAAGTCCGCGGTACTGGGCAGGCTGGTGACTCTGGCCGACGCCAGCTCGGCAACGAAACCGCCCGCAGACCAATCTGACCTGAGTTCGGTGCCGCCCGTCGGCAGCATCGCGGCAGCGCTGCTGGCGAGAGGCAAGACGGCCGACGAACTGCTTGCCGAACTCAAGTCAGCCCTTGGCCTGGCAGATCGAGCTGACCTCGCCGGAACGCTCCCGGCCCGGCTGGCTTTCACCGTAGTCATCGATGCCCTCGACGAAGCGAAGGAACCGGCCGCGATCGTCGAGAAGGTCATCCTTCCGCTGAACGGCCTGGCTTCGCCCGGCCAGGGACCGCGCGTGCTGGTGGCGAGCCGCAGGTACCGGCAACTGCTCGACCTGCTCCCGGACAACCTGGTCACTATCGACCTCGACCAGGAGTCTTGGCGAAGTGACACCGACACCGCGGACTATGTCGAGAAGGTACTGCTCGCAGCCGACGATCCTGAGTCTCCGACGCCATACCGGCACGAGCCGGAACTCGCTCGCCTGGTCGCGGGGCAGGTGGCCGCGATCGCCGGACGGAGTTTCCTGATCGCGCAAATCGCTACCAGGACCCTCGCACGCTCCCCGCGCGTGTTCGACCCGGCTGAGCTGGCAGCGAACCGGGAGCGATGGCGAGATGTCGGCGCGGCATTCGACCGCGACCTCAACCGCTACGGCGAGAACGCCCGCCGGGTCCGGGCCTTGCTGCTGCCTCTGGCGTGGGCGGAAGGCGTCGGCCTGCCACGTGAGCTGTGGGCATCGCTGGCCACCGCGCTGGACGACGGCGGCGATGAGGAATACGGGCTTGACGACACCACATGGCTGCTCGAGCAGGCAGGGTTCTACCTCGTCGAGTCACTCGATCAGGACAGGTCGGTATATCGCCTCTACCACGAGCAGTTCGCCGAGCACTTGCGCGCTGGCCGCAGTATGCGATCGATCCACGCTCGGATCACGACCGCCCTTCTGCGACACGTCCCGGAGGCGGCAGGCGGCAGGCGCGAGTGGATGGCCGCGACGCCGTATATCAGCAGCCACCTCGCAACCCATGCGGCCAGAGGGCGAATGCTCGACTCGCTGGTCAACGATCCAGGCTTCCTGCTTGCCGCTGACCCGGCACGCCTGCTGCCCGTCCTAGGCACGGTCACTGACCGGCGCGCCCGCAAGGCAGCGAGCGCTTTTGAGAGCGCTCAGCATGTCCTCGCGGATCAGCCGGCCGGCCAGGCGGCGGCACAGCTCGAACTGGCCGCACGTGCCTGCGGGGCCATCGGCCTTGCGGACGGCATCAGTCACCTTCCTTACGCGCGTCCCTGGTCAATCAGCTGGGGCAGCTGGGCTAGCTCCGGCAGGCATATCGTGCTGGGCAAGCCCGGTGACGGCGTCCGTGCGGTTACCGCAACCACGCTTGACGCCCTTCCGGTAGCCGTGACCGGGGCCAGTGACGGCTTTGTGCGGACCTGGGACCTGCTCGCCGGGATCCCGTGCGAGAACCCGCAGCCCAGGCATCACGGCGGTGTCAACGCTCTGAGCACGGCGGACGTGGATGGGATCCGGGTAGTTGTTACCGGCGGCCGCGACGGCACGGTACGAGCCTGGATCCTGCGGACAGGGAGGGTGTATAGCTTCCCGCTGCGCGGTCACATCGGAGAAGTCCAGGCGGTGGCTACAGCCATCGTTGGCGGCGCAGCCGTTGCGGTGACCGGCGGCCGCGACGGAACTGTACGAGTCTGGGACCTCAAAGCCGGCACCGCCCGCGGCGAGCCGCTGCACGGCCACCGTGGCGGCGTCGACGCGATAGCCACCGCGGTCTTCGACGGCGTCACGGTGGCGGTCACCGGCGGCCGCGACGGAACCGTACGCGTCTGGGACCTGAGCACCGGGACCTCCCGCTGTTACCCGCTCCGCGGGCATGACGGCGGAGTCTTCGCTGTCGCCACCGGGATCGTGGATGGCACACCAGTAGCGGTTACCGGCGGCCGCGACGGAACCGTACGGGTCTGGGACCTCAGGGCAGGCGCGGCCCGCGGCGAACCGCTGACCGGCCACATCGGCGGGGTTTACGCAGTGGCTGTTACCAAGGCCGGCCGCGTCCCGATAGCAATCACCGGCGGCCGCGACGGCACGGTGCGCGCCTGGGACCTCAAAGCCGCCGCCCCTCGCGGCGAGCCGCTCCGTGGCCACACTGCAGGGGTCTTCGCGGCTGCTGCCACAGAGGTGAACGGCAGCCCGGTCGCCGTCACTGGCAGCTCGGACGGCACGGTTCGCGCCTGGAATCTGCGAGGACGGATGACGCCGGGGACGCCAGGACGGTCGCTAGCTGGCTCCGACCGGCGGATCTGCGTTGTCGCGACCGCGAACCTCAACGACCGTCCGGTGGCGGTCACTGGTAGCCGAGACGGCACGATCTGCATCTGGGACGCCCGGACAGGAACTCGCCGCAGGATGCCGCCCCACGGTCACAGTGCGCCGATTAATGCTGTGGCCACCGGGATGCTCGACGACGTTCTCGTGGCCGTTACAGCCAGTTCTGACGGGAACGTGTTCATATGGAACATCCACGATGGCACTGCGCGCGGTGAGGCGCTGCGCGCTCACGGTGCCGAGGTCCATGCGATAGCAATCGCCGATGTAGCGGGCGTTCCCCTTGCGATCACCGGCCGCGGTGACGGCACCCTGCAGATATGGGACATGCGGTCAGCCGCAGCGCGGAGGAGTCCGTTGCGCGGCCATGCCGGTGAAGTCTTTGCCCTGACCACCGGAACGGTAGGCACGGTCCCGGTGGCGGTCAGCGGCGGCCGCGACGGCACCGTACGAGTCTGGGACCTCAAAACCGGCGCTGCCCGCGGCAATCCGATGCACGGCCATGCCGGCGAAGTCTTTGCCGTCGCCGCCGGAACGGTGGCCACAGTCCCGCTAGCGGTCAGCGGCGGCCGCGACGGCACTGTACGGGTCTGGGACCTCAAAACCGGCGCTGCCCGCGGATACCCGCTGCGCGGGCACGCTGGCTGCGTGACTGCCCTCGCCGTTGGTGCGGTGGCAGGCCTTCCCGTGGTAGTCAGCGGAGACGACAAGGGAACGATCCTGGTCCGTCACCTCGGCCGCGACCGTCGCCTGCTCACGAGCTTCGATGCCCTGGCCGACATCACCTCGATAGCTGCCAACAGCGACGGCACCTGGGCCACTGTGACCAGGAGCGGGAACCTCTTCTGCTGGCGGCCAGCGCCAGAACTGAGACACCGCAGTTCGAGCTGACGCCGCCTCTATTATGTCCAGGTGATTCTCACTTTCAGCGGCGAAATGTGGTTCTGGCGAGGTCCTGCGCCGTGGCACTTCGTGACCGTTCCGGACGACGAGTGCGGAGAACTGGAGGCGGCGTCCCCTATGGTGACCTACGGCTGGGGGATGATTCCGGTCACTGCGCAGATCGGGTCTACGGAATGGGTCACGTCGCTGTTCCCCAAGGACGGCCGGTACATCGTGCCCGTGAAGGCCGACGTCCGGAGGGCGGAAAAGATCGACATCGGCGACGTCGTGAGCGTTCGCCTGGCCGTTAACTTCTGACTTCTAACTTCTGACTTCTAACTTCTGACTTCAGGGGAGCCTGTGCGCTGGGCCAGGACTGGTCGCAGGCCGCGGCGGCAACGGGAACCTGATCGATGCGGCGGCCACCGGCTCTGCCAGGCGGTCATCGTCGGCAATGTGCTTAACCGAGCCACCTTCGGCAATGACCTCCTGCGCTAGCTCATCCAGGACATCAGGGGTTGACCTGGTCGGTTTGCCGCAGAGCGGGCAAGTATCGCCAGCACGTGCCAGCCAGCCGGACTCGTCGCAGACGACACCGGGCACGACGGCACCCTCCATCACCAGCAGAGTCTGGATAGCGGCGATCGAGCCAGCCCACAGGCAGCTATCCAGGCCGGCTATAGCCAGTCCGCCGGACCCCACCTTGTCGAAGATGTCGCTGACGTACTGCTCCTCCTCAGCGTGTTCATAGCCTTGCAGGATCGCGTCAGCGTTCGCGCGGACCTGGGCGAGCACCGGCTCGGCGGGGTCGACGCTGAACGTGCCTGCGACCAGCGACCGCATGTCATTCGGCAGGAAGTCGACAAAGGCCGGGACCTCGTAGTCATGACCACCGATGACCAGCAGGTCGAAGTCCTCGGCGCGGAACTGCTGCTCGAGAAACTGCACCACGTTCCGGTAGTGCCGTTTGCTCAGCTCGTCCGCCTTGTTGCGCACTCGCTCCTCGATCCGCCCGGCGGCGTAGTTAGGCTTTCGCAGCGCCCGGTCCCGCACCTTGCCGATTTCGCGCAGCTCATCCTGGTAGATCTCCCAGACCTGCGCGGATGCCTTGTCCACGACAGCGACGCAGGTTCGGTGGTACTCGTCAAGGACCGTCAGCATCGGCCGGACGTGCGGCAAAGTGTCGGTTATCACCTCGTCGCGAACCCGGCGCGGCAGCGGGACCTCCTCGTACAGAGCGCGCCCGCTGCAGGCGAAGATGGCGATCGCCCCCGGCTTCCACCGCTCCTGGGCGAGTGATTCCTTGATGCGGTCGATATCGCCTCGTATCGACAACCGCGCCTCATGGTCGACCGACTCGTCCTTGGCAAGCGGGTTGATCCCGTCCAGCAGGCTCGTGACCCGCGCATGCAGATCTTCGCGCAGACCCGGATCAGCGTCGACATGCGCATAAAGGCAGCTGATAGGCAGGCCATGCCCGTCGAACCGGACAATCCGATCAACTGTCTCCGCTGTCAGCATCTGCTCACGCCTTCCGGGCCGAGGTGGCGACCAGACCGTATTCTTCGACTGCACGGATCACGCATCCGGTCGATGCCACGGTCTCGACCCGGACCGCGGCGGCGACGCTGCGGGTCGCCGCCAGTACTTCCTTGTCCCGCCACAGGGTTTCGCTGATCGCGTGGCCTGTGGTTTCGTCGACTAGCAGCAACGTGCTGCAGAAGCCGTCGGTGTCAGCGAGCCACGGGACTGCCGTGTCCCCGTAAGCCTCGACGGCGTCCTCGACCGAACCTGGCTCGAAATCCATTCGCGTCAGTCGCAGCCCCGCTCCGCTGCGCACCGGCGCCTCGAGCTCGAACACCGGAACCTCGAAGCGCTCAACCGACACGGTTCCGGCAGCCCGCTGCACTGCCTCGCGGCGGCCGGTCGCGACCTGGTGCTCGCTAGCTCGCAGCGCCTCCTCAGACGCCCAGAACGACTCGAGGATCGCCAGCCCCGGCTCGGGATTGGTGTACAACGCCGTCCCGAGGCTGCCGGGCTGACCTTCGACCTGCGGGCGAACCTCGGACTCGATGAACTTGATCGAATCGCCGAGCTTCACCGGATCCGCGGTGATCAGATTGAACCTCATGTGCAACACGACTGCCCCCTGAGCCGAGCCGCTACCACAATCCACGCTGCCGGGCGGGCACAGCGGAGTCAAGCCGCATGATCGGGTAGTTTCCGGCTGAACTGCCAGTGTTCAGCCGGGACGGCACGGCGCTGGCGCAGGCGCGGTGTTCTGGTCCCGGCGGGAGGGTATGGCAGAGCGCATCGGGGAGGCAGCGGGCAGATCGGGCCCGCCGACCGGGGGTAATCGCGATGGACGCTCGCCGCTGGATCGGATCGTGGCCGGTCTGGCGCCAGTTCGCGCAGGAGGACAAGCTGCTCGGCCTCGGCGCCGCCGTCAAGAGCAAGCGCACGGCGCACCTCGCGCCCCGCGTCGCGACTGCCGACAAGGTCGTGAAGTCTGTCTGCCCGTTCTGCGCGGTTGGCTGCGGTCAGCAGGTCTATGTGAGCGAGGGCAAGGTCACGCAGATCGAAGGTGACCCGGACTCGCCGGTCAGCCGCGGGCGCCTGTGTCCCAAGGGCTCCGCGAGCTTGCAGCTGACCACCGGCGCAGCCCGCGAGTACAAGGTCCGCTACCGGCGTCCGCACGGCACCGACTGGGAAGACCTGGATCTCGACACGGCCATGGACATGATCGCCGACCGGGTCATCGCGGCGCGGCAGGCAGGCTGGCAGGAACAGGTAGACGGGGCGAAGACGCGCCGCACGCTCGGCTTTGCCAGCCTGGGCGGCGCCACCCTGGACAACGAGGAAAACTACCTGATCAAGAAGCTGTTCACGGCGCTCGGCGCCATCCAGATCGAGAACCAGGCCCGGATATGACACTCCGCTACCGTCCCCGGTCTGGGGACTAGCTTCGGGCGCGGCGGGGCGACGAACTTCCCGCGAGACCTGGTCAACTCCGACTGCATCCTCATCGAAGGCTCCAACATGGCCGAGTGCCACCCGGTCGGCTTCCAGTGGGTGATGGAGGCCAAAGCCCGTGGCGCCACGGTGATCCATGTCGACCCTCGGTTCACCCGCACCAGCGCGGTGTCCGACGTCTATGTTCCGATCAGGGCCGGCGCTGACATCGCGTTCGTCGGCGGGCTGATCAACTACGTGCTGCAGAACGAGAGGTATTTCCGCGACTACGTGGTGGCCTACACCAATGCGGCCACGATCCTCACCGAAGAGTTCGCCGACACTGAAGATCTCGACGGAGTGTTCTCCGGCCTGAATACGGAAGAGCGCTACTACGACTTCGACACCTGGCGGTACCAGGGCGCCGAGGTCAAGCCGGCCAGCGGCGAGCACACCGACCCCGACGCCCGGCAAAGCCACGCGGGCGCCGGGCAAAGCAACGGCGATCGCCGGCGCCAGGCGATCCGCGGGAACCTGCGGCGCGCCGGACGCGGCGAGGCGCACGGCTCCGGCGGCGCGGCCGCCCACCCGAAGCCCGACACCGACGAGACGCTGCAGCATCCGCGTTGCGTGTTCCAGGTCCTGAAGCGGCATTTCGCCCGGTACACGCCGGAACTCGTAGAGAAGGTCGCCGGGGTACCGCAGGATCAGTTCGCCAGGGTCTGCCGGCTGATTACCGAGAACTCCGGGCGGGACCGGACCACGGCGTTCGTCTACAGCCTGGGCTGGACGCAGCACACCGTCGGCGTGCAGTACATCCGCACGGCCGCGATCCTCCAGGCGCTGCTGGGCAACATGGGCCGTCCCGGCGGCGGCATCCTGGCGCTGCGCGGGCACGCTTCGATCCAGGGCTCCACGGACATCCCGACGCTGTTCGACCTGCTGCCGGGCTACCTGCCGATGCCCTACGCCGACGGCAACGATAGCCTGGCCGACTACGTCCGCGCCGAGTCCGTGCAGAGCGGATTCTGGGCGAACACCAGGGAATACCTGGTGAGTCTTCTTAAGGCATGGTGGGGCGACGCCGCGACCGCCGGCAACGACTTCTGCTACGACTACCTGCCCCGGCTGACCGGCAGCCACAGCACCTACGAGACGGTCCTGGCACAACTCGACGGCACCTGCAAGGGCTATTTCCTGTACGGCCAGAACCCTGCCGTCGGGTCGGCTAACGCCCGGATGCAGCGGCTCGGCATGGCAAACCTGGACTGGCTGGTCGTGCGGGACCTGGTCATGATCGAGAGCGCGACCTGGTGGAAGGACGGCCCGGAGATCCAGACGGGTGAGATGCGCACGGAGGACATCGGCACTGAGGTGTTCTTCCTGCCAGTTGCCGCGCACACGGAGAAATCCGGCAGCTTCACCAACACCCAGCGACTCCTCCAGTGGCATCACCAGGCGGTCGAGCCGGCCGGCGATGCCCGCAGCGACCTGCAGTTCACCTACGAGCTCGGCCGCCGCATCCGGGCGAAACTAGCCGCCAGCCAGGCCGGTGCCGACCAGCCGATTCTGGACCTGACCTGGGATTACCCGACCACCGGAGAGCTGGCAGAGCCGGACGCCGACGCGGTACTCGCTGAGATCAACGGGCACGGCCCGGACGGGCAGCCGCTGACTTCCTATACCCAGCTCGCCGCCGACGGGTCGACGGCCTGCGGCTGCTGGATCTACTGCGGCGTGCGAGCCGAGGGGATCAATCAGGCCGCTCGGCGCAGACCCTGGCAGGAGCAATCCTGGGTCGCGCCGGACTGGGGCTGGGCCTGGCCGGCCAACCGCCGGGTGCTGTACAACCGCGCATCGGCAGATCCGCAAGGCAAGCCGTGGAGCGAGCGCAAAGCGCTGGTCTGGTGGGACGCGGACCTCGGCACGTGGACCGGGCCGGACGTGCCCGACTTCGTCGCCGACCGGCCGCCGGAGTACCGGCCGCCGGACGGAGCGACGGGCGTGGCCGCGATATCCGGCAGCCACCCGTTCATCATGCAGGCCGACGGCAAGGCCTGGCTATTCGCCCCGGCCGGCCTGGTCGACGGTCCGCTTCCGGCGCACTACGAGCCGCAGGAGTCGCCGTTCCGCAACATCGTCTACGGCCAGCAGCACAACCCGGTGCGGCAGCTCATCCGGCACCCGGAGGACCGGTTCCAGCCGAGCGGGAGCCAGCCGGGATCCGACGTCTTCCCGTACGTGACGACGACCTACCGCCTTACCGAGCATCACACCGCCGGCGGCATGTCCCGTTTCCTGCCGTACCTGTCCGAGCTGCAGCCGGAGATGTTCTGCGAAGTCTCCCCGCAGCTCGCCGCCGAGCGCGGCCTGGAGCACCTGGGCTGGGCGACGATCATCACGGCCCGCGCCGCGATCGAGGCACGCGTGCTGGTCACCGAGCGCATCAGACCGCTAGAGATCCAGGGCCGCATCCTGCACCAGGTCGGGCTCCCCTGGCACTGGGGCCCGAACGGCTACACCACCGGAGATGCCGCCAACGAGCTAGCCCACCTCGCGCTGGATCCCAACGTGCACATCCAGGAGGACAAGGCCATGGCCTGCGACATCCAGCCCGGCCGGCGGCCGCGCGGGCCTGCACTTCGCACCCTCGTCCGCGCATACCAGGACCGCGCCGGCATCACTGACACGACGGGAACGGAGATGTGAGATGGGTACCACATCGCCCGCAACTACAAGGAATCTGTTTGAGCAAGAAACGGGGCTAACGTCCGGCCCCGGACTTGACCCGTCCGCGGTAGCCGGGTACCCGGACCATCCGCCGCGGGTGGGATTCTTCACCGACACCTCGGTATGCATTGGCTGCAAAGCCTGCGAGGTCGCCTGCAAGGAATGGAACAACGTGCCCGAGGACGGGCTGGTGCTGACCGGCATGTCCTACGACAACACTGCCGACCTGAGCGCATCGACCTGGCGGCACGTGGCCTTCATCGAGCAGCCGGCCGCCGACGGCGACGGCGACTTGCGCTGGCTCATGGCCAGCAACGTGTGCAAGCACTGCTCCCAGGCCGCCTGCCTGGACGTCTGCCCGACCGGCGCGCTGATGCGCACCGAGTTCGGCACGGTGGTCGTCCAGGACGACATCTGCAACGGGTGCGGCTACTGCGTGTCCGCATGCCCGTTCGGCGTGATCGGCCGGAGCGAAACCGACGGCGGCGCGCACAAGTGCACACTGTGTTACGACCGGATCGGCGACGGCCTCATGCCTGCCTGCGCAAAGGCCTGCCCGACGGAGTCGATCCAGTTCGGGCCGCTCGACGAGCTTCGCGAGCGGGCGCATCAGCGCGTCGCCGACCTGCACACAGCGGGCCAGCCGGACGCCCGGCTCTACGGCGCCGACCCGGCCGACGGCATTGGCGGCGCCGGCGCCATGTTCTTGCTGCTCGACGAGCCTGAGGTCTACGGCTTGCCACCGGACCCGGTGGTCACGACTCGCGATCTGCCCCGCATGTGGCGGCACGCTGCCACTGCGGCGGGCAGCATCATCGCGGCTGTCGTCGTGGCCTGCGCGGGAGGCCGGCGGTGAAGCGGGGCGGCGAGAAGGCGATGGTTCCGGACGCGGACTTCGGCTCGTACTACGGCCGTCCGGTGGTCAAGGAGACGGTCTGGGGACCGGACATCCCGGCCTACCTGTTCCTGGGCGGACTGGCCGGCGCCTCGTCCGCGCTTGCCGCCGGCGCTCAGGTCACGAGACACGCGGAGCTTGCCCGCGCGCTCAAATGCGGGGCCGCCGGAGCCATCAGCCTTTCGATGGTCGCGCTGGTTCACGACCTCGGACGGCGGATGCGGTTCGTCAACATGCTCCGGGTGCTGAAGGTCACCTCGCCGATGAGCGTCGGCACCTGGATACTTTCGGGTTACACCCCGCTCGCTCTCGCAGCCGCGGCGGCCGCGGTGACGCGCAAGCTGCCGCGCGCCGGATTTGCTGCGACGGCCGGGGCTGCGCTGCTCGGTCCGGCGGTGGCGTCGTACACCGCGGTACTGCTGGCCGACACCGCAGCACCGGCCTGGCACGAAGCCCATCGTGAACTGCCGTTCGTGTTTGCCGGGTCAGCGGCGACCGCAGCCGGCGGCCTCGGAATGCTCACCGTCGGGCCCGGACGGGCCAGACAGGCCGTCAGGTTCGCGGTTATCGGCGCGGCTGGCGAGATCGCTGCCAAGAGCCTGCTGCTGCAGCGGCTAGGCGCGACCGCTGAGCCTTATCAGACCGGCCGGGGCGGCCAGCTGATGGACATCTCCGAAGTGCTGACGGCGGCGGGGCTCGCAGTTGCCGTGCTGGCCGGACGGACCCGCGTCGGCGCGCCCGTCGCCGGCCTGGCCCTGATGGCGGCCTCGGCACTCACCCGGTTCGGTGTCTTCGAGGCAGGGCGCGCGTCCGCTCGTGACCCGAAGTACACCGTCCGCCCGCAGCGCGAGCGCCTGGCGGATGCGGCTAGCCGGGAACAGTGACCCCGGAACAGTGACCCCGGAACAGTGACCCCGGAACAGTGACCTCGGGGACAGCGACGCCGGAACAGTGACGCCGCGGACCCCGAGCGCCACGACCCCTGGCACGTTAGCAGTCGCCTCCTGCGACGACTCTTCATCGATTTTGTCCGCCGCACGGGTTAGTTTGCACTGGTTTGCGCGGCCAAAATCCGTGCTAAGTGAGCCGGTGCCAGTGTGGTTCGTGGTGGCCAGGGATAGGTGCTCAGCTGACCCGGTCTGAGCGCTGGTAAAGCGCCTTCGGCCGCGAGAGGTCATGACATGATCCGGATTTATGAAGGCGATCCGGTTCGGCCGGTACGCCCGGCGGACCGCGGCGGCGACGTGCGGCGCATCACACGGCGGTGGCGACCTCGCCGGGATGCGGCCTGCTGGGAATGAGCAGGCTAGGGGCGTTCTTGCGGGCCGGGCCGTGCTGGACCGGGTCACGGCCGCTGCCGGTGCGCGGCTTGGTGTCGCTACGGTGGAACAAAGAATTGTTGTGGACGCCGGCGGGCGAGTAGGTCGGCGTCATGTTGGCGGCAGTTGCCGTGCCCGTGCACAGCATTGCGGCCGCAGCTCCGGCGATCACAGCTGCTTTGCCGCCGTTGCGGCCAAGGCCAATGACATGCCGGACGTTGCTGCTCACTGAAGGTTCCCCCGTGCGCGATCGATCGGTTTGTGTTACCGGGCTATGACGCACGGTTACGGTGGCTGGTTTCGCTTTGAGACACGGATCACGTAGAGCAGCCGAAGCGGACGGGATCTAACGGAGCAAACCATGGCAGTAGTGACGGATCTCGAGCAGCCGGACTACCGCGCCTACGCGGCGGCGGGGATGGAGGCGCTGCAGCGCTGGTACAGCCGTTGGACCGGAAGCTGGCGGACCACGGGCTGGTGGAACGCGGCGAACGCGCTGACCGCGGTGATCGCCTATACCGGGCGCACCGGCGATCAGACCCACCTGAGTGTGATCGAGCGCACATTCAGGGCCGCACGGCGTCGGCACTCGGACTTCCTTGTCAGCTTTTACGACGACAACGGCTGGTGGGGCCTGGCCTGGGTGGCCGCCTACGACCTGACCGGCGACATCCGGTACCTGGACGCGGCCCGGACAATCTTCGCCAACCTGCTGACCGGATGGGACGACACCTGCGGCGGCGGCGTGTGGTGGAACACCAAGCGCTCATACAAGAACGCCATCACCAATGAGCTGTTCCTGACGCTCGCGGCACGGCTGCATCAGCGGTGCGGGGGCACGGGCGATTACCTTGAGTGGGCGCGGCGCGAGTGGGACTGGTTCTCCGCCCGCGGCCTGATCGGCCCGGCCGGCCTGGTCAATGACGGGCTCGACGACGCCTGCCAGAACAACCACGGCCAGACGTGGACCTACAATCAGGGCGTTGTACTGGGCGGGCTCGCCGCGCTGTACGAAATCACTGGCGACGCCAGCTACCTCAGGCAGGGCGAGGCGATCGCCGACGCCACGCTGGGCTCGCTGACAACGCCTTCGCCAGACGCTACGTACGGAATCCTGCTCGAGCCCGGAGAACACAACGCCGCGCGCACCGATCGGGACGGCCCGCAATTCAAGGGCATCTTCGTGCGTCACCTCTACGACTTTTACCTGCAGAGCCAGCGCCCGGCCTATGCCGAGTTCATCTGCGACAACGCGCGGTCAGTCTGGGCCAATGACCGGAACGACAGCAACCAGTTCGGCCTGCACTGGGCGGGGCCGTTCGACTATGCCGACGCCAGCCGGCAAAGCTCGGCACTTGATGTGCTGACCGCGGCCGTGCCCCTCGCTGTCCCGCCAGTGCGCTGAGTGCGCCGGCGCTCCGCCTCTCGCGACGCACTGAACGCCACAGCGCGTTTTTATCGATGCAACCGGTCAGCCCGCCGCGCCGTCCAAGCAACCGGCGGACCAGGTGAACAAGGGAACACCATGATGAAGAGCGGGCGAGCGCAGGGCGTGCTGTCAGTGAAACGCGGCAAGCTGGCGGTGGTGATCGCGGCGGCGGTCACAATAGCGGTGGTCGGTACGGTCAGCAGCGCACTCGCGTCGCCGCGCGCGAAGCCCGCTGCCACGGCGGTGTCACACGCGGCCAGCAGCAACAGGCGGGCCGCCGGTCCATTCACCAGCGGGTCTGGCGCGCGGACTGGCTGGGCGCCGGTGCCGTACCGGAACGCGCAGCTTTCAGTGCCCGGATCGTGGCTGGTCGAAGGACCTCAGCAGCTTTCATGCGGGTTGTCGCAACCTCGCGGCATGATCTTCGTCGGTATCCGGCCGCGGATCCCGGCGGGCCAAGGCTGCCGGCTGAGCGCCAGCGTGGCCTGGATTCTGCCGGCCGGGCACTTCTCGCCGGGGATCCGGCATCGCAAGCCCGCTGCCGTCATCCATGGCATTCCGGTCTACCGGCTGCGCGGCGCCAAGGGGTCGGTGCTCTACCTCGTCCCGGAACTGGGAGTCCGTGTCGGGGCTAGCGGACCGAAGGCCCGGCGCGTGCTGGCGACGCTCACGAGGTCGCCATTGTCGGTGGTGCTCAGGCGCGGCCCGGCAGGCAAGGTACCGGCCACCTGGAACTCGCGGGTATTCGGCGGCGTCCGGTTCGCTACGCCAGGCTCCTGGACCCTGCAGCGCTCACACCAGTGGGCTACCTGCGGAACCGGCCTCGATCAGCAGACTCTGCTGTTGCTGGACGCGACCCGGCCTCCGCTCTACCTGCCTTGCCCGTACTCGATCCCCGCTGCCGCTGCGGAGCGGGCCGAACCCGGTCTGACCGTGGTCACCGGAAAGTACGCGGCTAAGTCGGTCGGCGAGGAATACCCCGGCTGCCGGGTGCCGCACGGCGTCCGGGTCTGCCTGTCGTCCGTCACCGGGCAGGGCGGTTTCTTCAGCGGCGTACTGATTTTCTCGGTGTCCCGGCCGCACCGGCACGCGGCGACGTTCTTCCTGCTCGGCCTGTCCGGATCCGGGGCAGACGCGCGAACAGTCTTCGACTCGATCAGGCTGGCCGGCTGACGGCGGCGGCTCCAAGTCGCGGGAGCCGGACAGCCGCGGGTGGCTAGTGCTGTTGCTGCCGCAACGCGGCGAGCTGAGACTTACTCCAGCACTCCGTCAAGTCGATCACATGTGTCGCCGTGTAGTGCCTGATCCCGACATGGTAGTGGATGATGACTGCGGTGACCGTCCAGCAGCCTGCTGAGCGAGGCGGCGCGGTCTCGATCGCAGCGCCGATACCCGGGTAGTCGGAGCCGGCAAGGCCCGGCTTGGGGAGGTGCGAGTTCTCGGGCACAGGCCGGCCAATGAGGGGGACCAGGCTGCCCGCTGTACAGACTGCGTAGAAGTTCTGTCGGCCAGTCAGTGGCCACGCATCGCCGCCGCAAACCTGGTCGCCATCTCCCCTGATGCTGAGGACGTGCGGCGGGGGGTAGCTGCCGTCGCTGACCAGCGCGATGCTGTCGATGACCGCACCCGAGTTGCCTGCATAGATGGGTTCCTCGAACATAGACGGCTGGGTGCGCGAGACGGAACCTGTCATGCTCCCGGTATAGTGCGTGTTCCCGATCGGACCAGAGCCGATGCCGATCGGGCCCCAGATGGCGAACGCACCCGCAGCGGCGAAGACTGCGAATACCGGGATGATCAACCGTCGTCTGCGCTTCCAGCGAGCAGCGAGCGAGGTATCGAGCATGTCCTCGATTGACTTGGCGCTCACGGCAAGACCCCCTCGACCGAAGCCGTCTCCGTCCGGCATGAACCCCGCTGCCTGTGCGCATACTAAGGTTCTGTGCGCCTTATAGACAGGGGCCGCACAGCATCGCCGCTGCAGCGGCGGCTCACGACTCGTCAGTGCGGCGGTAACGAACTTTGAAGTCGTGCTCCGCCTCATCCCGGCCGATGATCCATGTCGCGGCGGGGGTCGGCGCTTCACCCATTCGCATCACCAAGGCCGCACCCTGTTCGATCCAGTCGAAGGTGACCGATCCGGTCAGTTTGGCGTCCGGGTCTGGCAGGAACGAAGCATCGGACAGTTCCATGTCCCACCGGCCGGGCAGGAACTGCAACGGAGCAAGCGCAGGGTTGGCTGTCATAGCTGCTTAGCTACCGCCTGAGCGGTGAAACTGTCTACTCTCGCACGGGCCGTAGCATTAAAGAATGCTCCTCTTGCTCATCTGGCTGGCGATCGGCGGACTGATCATCGGCGGGTTGGGGCGTCTTCTCGTCCCCGGGCCGAACCCGATCGGACTGATCCGGACTGCGCTCGTCGGCATCGCCGGGTCGTTCCTGGGCGGCCTGGTCGCCCACGCCGTCGGGTGGCATTACCGGTACTCGCTGCTGGCCGGATTCATTCTCTCCGTGATCTTCGCGGCGATCATCGTGGCGGCGATCGACCGGCGCCGGTACTCGAGGCGATAGATCAGGCGCGCCTGTCGCGGTACTGTGCGGGCATGCTCGGTGGGCCGCGTTTGCGTCAGGTGGCGCTCGTCGCCGCCGACTGTGAGAAGACAGCCAGGCATCTCCAGCAAGCATTCGGCTGGCCCGACCCGTTCCACGATCCGGGCGTCGGACACTTCGGCCTGGTCAACGCCGTGTTCGCGGCAGGCGACACGTTCGTCGAAGTTGTCGCGCCGACCCAGCCAGGTACTACCGCAGGCCGGTACCTCGAGCGTCGCGGGGGCGACAGCGGCTACATGGCGATCTTCCAGATGCCGGATCTGGCGCAAGCGCGCGGACGGGTAGCCGCCGCGGGCATCCGGGTGGTCTGGGCAGCAGACCACGACGACATCGCCGGGACCCACCTGCACCCCAAGGACGTGCCAGGCGCAATCGTGTCGCTGGACTGGGCAAACCCGCCCGAGTCGTGGCGCTGGGCCGGCCCTGACTGGACCGGGCACGCCCCGCCCCATGATCACGGCGGAGTGTCGGGCCTCACGATCGAGGTCAGCGACGTGGCCGGCGCCGCGGCCCGCTGGGCCGAGGTACTCGGCCTGACCGTCACCGCCGAGAGCGGCGTGGCAACCATCCGGCTTGAGGACGCCCGGCAGGACCTGCGCTTCGTGCCCGCTGCGTCGGGTGGCGAAGGCATCACCGAAGTCAGGCTCACCGGCGATCGCGAGACCCCGCCAGTGCAGATAGCCGGCGTGCAGTTCGTGACGGCTGCGAGCATCGCGGGAGGCGAACCGGCGTGACGCATCTCGACACCGGAACCGACGACCTGCTGGCCGAGATAGCCGACGGCGTCGCAGTCCTGACCATGAACCGCCCGGACCGGCGAAACGCCATGTCCGAAGCGATGATGGCCGCGATGGACCGGATCCTCGGCGAGCTAGAGACCGACGACGCGGTTGGCTGTGTCGTGCTGACCGGAGCCGGCGGCGCCTTCTGCGCCGGCGGCGATGTCAAGGCCATGGCGGAGCGGCCTGCCTCGAGCCGGGAACGTGCCGTCGACGAGACCATCCACCTGCAGCGACTCCGCCAGCGTGCCACTAGCGGCCGGCTGTGGCAGATGCCGAAGCCCACCATCGCGGCTATCGGCGGCCCGGCTGCGGGCGCCGGGCTATCACTCGCGCTCGCCTGCGACCTGCGGTACGCCGTCGATGGCGCGGTACTCACCACCGCGTTCGCCAGAGTCGCCTTCTCCGGCGACTACGGCGGGACCTGGTTCCTCAGCCGGCTGGTCGGCAGCGCGAAGGCCAGAGAGCTGTATTACTTCTCCGACCGCGTGTCCGCAACTGATGCCGAGCGTCTTGGCATCGTCAACGCCGTGTTCCCGGCAGCCGACTTCGACGCCGAGGTGCGACACCGGGCGCGGCGGCTCGCCGACGGACCGAGGCTCGCGTACCGGTACATGAAAGAGAACCTGAACCGCGCCGTCAGCGGCGAGCTCGGTGAGTGCATGGACATCGAGGCAACCCACCACGTGCATACCGGGCTGACCGAGGATCACCGCGAGGCCGCAACGGCGTTTGTGGAGCGACGCGAGCCACGATTTACCGGCCGCTGACCGCTTCCGGCGTCTGATCGCTCTCAGGAAACGGGGTTGTCTTACCAGCGCGCTTGTCTGCACGATCGGCGTGTGGCCCGCCTCGAGACCTATGACGTGAACGGTGTCACGCTAGCGGTCCGGTCGTGGTGGTGCGACAAGGCAGCCTGGCCCCCGGTGGTCTTGCTGCCAGGCACCGGCGCGACGGCTGACGACTGGGATCCGATCGCGGCGCAGCTGTCTGCCGACCGGCCGGTGTTCGCCATCGACCTGCGCGGGCACGGCCACAGCGACTGGCCAGGGACGTACTCCATCTCGCTGATGGCAGAAGACGTCACCGGCTTGCTCCCGATGCTGCCGGCTCCGCAGGTTGACCTGGTCGGCCACTCACTCGGCGGGCTCGTCGCCTGCCGGGTGGCCGCCTGCGAGCCCGCGCGGGTGCGACGGCTGGTCCTCGAAGACGTCGGAGTCCCTCACTCGCGCCCGCCCGCGGCCCCGGATCGGCCTGCCGGTCCGGTGTCCTTCGACTGGGCCATGGTGGAACAGATCCGTCCTGAGATCGACGAGCCGGACTCCGGCTGGCCCGACGTGATCGCCACGATCCGCGCACCGGCCCTGGTGATCGGCGGCGGAGCGAGCAGCTTCCTTCCCCAGCAGCACGTCGCGGAACTCGCAGCTGCCCTGGCCGACGGCGCCCTCGTAACCATCGACGCCGGGCATCTCGTCCACGCTACGAGGCCAGCCGAGTTTGTCGCCGGGCTCAGATCCTTCCTTGACTCCTGAAACCCGGCCACGAAGCTGCACGCTGAGCCCTAACCTCATCGGTAGCGCCAGGTCAGCGATTCTCATCCGGTAGCGAAAGAAGTCGCGCGATGGTCCGACGATCCGTTCTTGCTATCAGCGCCGCTGGCCTGGTGTGTCTTTGCACCGCGCTGAGCGGATCGGCATTGGCCAGCCCGGCGGGCGGTGTCAAGGGTGAACCGCAGCCGGACCACAAGCCATTCAAGATCGGCGGCGCGTCGACCGCGGGCGGCGTCACGCTCGACGGGGCCGGCGCGGTCGTGGCGTACGGCGTTGCAGGCAAGACCAGCCAGATCGTGGTGTGCACGATCAATCCCGGCGGACGAAAGTGCTCGCTGCGGGTGGCCCTCACCACGCCTGACAGCGGCGCGCTCACGCCGTACGGTGTCACCGGCGTGTTCGTCCCGTCAGCCGATCGCATTGCCGTGCTGCAAAACACCTGTTGCGACACCGCCACAGACGGCGACACCCTGCTCTACACATCGACCGACAATGGCCATACGTTCGGCGCCCCGGTCCGGGTAGGAAATCTCGGGGTAGGCGCATCCGTGCTGATCGGGAATGACATCGTCTTCACGGCCGGTGACGTATCCGGAACCCACGTCGAGAGCATTCCGGTCGCCGCTAGCGGCCCGCCCTCGCTGATCGCCACCCTGACCTCAAGCCAGGCCGTTGACGTCGGCATAGGCGACGATCACGGCGCGGTCTTGGCCGGCTTCGACATTCTCACCTCCGACTACACGACCCACATCTACTACGCCCCGTCCGGGGCGAACTTCGACCTCAGTAGCTCCTACAAGGAGGTCGCCACATTCGCGCATGAGCAGCTCCTCGGGGTGTCCGGCGACGCGGTGCTGACCGAGCCGACCACCGGCAAGCCGCGCGCATTGCTGAGGTTCTGCACGAGCAAAGGCTGCGGTGCCGCGCATGAGGTGCCGGCATTGCACCGGCACGGCCCGAACGCTTTCGGCATCGACCAGGATCCGGCAGGCGTGACGCACGTCTTCAGCAGCGGCGTTCAGGAAAAGCCGCTGTATGACCTGATCGACCTGGCTACCTCAGCGGGAACGCACTGGAGCAGCCTTAACGCAGGGAACGGGATCAACAGCACGAGCTTCGCTGCGGCGCTCGATAGCCGGGGCGCCGGGCTGGTGCTCGGCTCCAGCCCGTCCACAGCATGGGGCTACCCGGTGCTCATCCCGCAGACTGTGTCCTTCGCGCTGAAGTCATCGTCAATCAGGAAGGGCCGCTCCACTGTGGCCTCAGGTCGCGTCCGCCCGGCTGAGCGCGGTCTGACGGTGGTGCTCCAGGTTGAGCGGTCTGGCCGCTGGTACACCGTCGCCACGACGCACGAAAGCGCCAGCGGGGCATTCAGCTTCAAGATCAAAGGGGCCCGCACCGGAATCTTCCCTTACCGGGCTGTGACCTCCAACATTCCCGGCATCTTCCTGTACGGCTATTCGGGCACGCGGTCCCTGACTGTGACGAGATGAGCGACTGAGCCGCGGCCCGCTTGGCGATACCATGCCGCCAAGCCAGGAAAAGCTGGCGATTCCGGGCTTGCCCGTTTGGAGTGCTGATGCCTGAGCTGGCCGTGACGCTGAAGGACGTGGCGCGTGTGGCTGGCGTGCATCCGGCCACGGCCTCGCGGGCGCTGAATCCGGAGACCCGGCTGCTCGTCAGCGAGAACACCGCCGGCCGGGTGCTGGCCGCGGCCGCCCAGCTGGGCTACCGGCCCAACGCGGTCGCCCGGAGCCTGCGCACGCGCCGCTCCCACACCGTCGGCGTCCTGATCCCCGACCTGAACAACCCGCTCTTCCCGCCGATCGTCCGGGGCCTTGAGGACCGGCTGGAGGCGGACGGGTACGTCGCGCTGATCGGGAACACGGACGGCGACGATACCCGCGAGCGCCGGGTGTTCGAGCAGATGCGCGCACGGCACGTAGACGGCTACGTGCTCGCAACCGCGCATCTGCGCAATCCGCTACTAGCCGACGCAGTCCGGGCCGGCGTCCCGGTCGTGCTCATGAACCGGATCGCCGAGGATTACAGCCTCCCGTCGGTCACGGTCGACAACGAGCGCGGGATGAAGATGGCTGTCAGCCATCTGGTCTCTCTCGGCCACCGCGCCATCGCGTGCATTGCCGGCCCGCAGGACGTCTCCACCGGGCTGGCCAGGTACCGCGGCTTCCAGGCGGCGATGGCCGGCGCGCGCCTGGAAGTGCCTCCCAGCCGGGTCGCGTTCGCCCGGGCGTTCTCCATCGAAGAGGGCTACCGTTGCGCCAAGCAGATCCTGGCAGCGGACGGCGGCTGCTCGGCGGTTGCCGCGGGCAACGACATGCTGGCGGTCGGCTGCTACCTCGCGCTGGACGAGGCGGGCCTGCGCTGCCCGGCGGACATGTCCGTCGTCGGCTTCAACGACATGCCGTTCATCGACATGCTCCGCCCGCCGCTCACCACCGTCGCGTTCTCGCACTACCAGGTCGGTACCGAGGCCGCGCAGTTGCTGCTGGAGCGCCTGAACGGCGGCGCCGACCTCGTGAAGGTCCTGTACCTGGCGCCTGAGCTCATCGTCAGGGGCTCGACGGCGGCGCCGTCCGGATGAGGCCAATATTTGCCATTGACAACTTATGGGCGTTGCGCCAATCTTATGCACACATCATCTGCAAACGATTGTGGCAAACGATTGTAGCCGTCGTCTTCGAGCACCGCTGGGGCACGAATGACCGATCAGCCGGATAGCCCGGTGGGCTGGCTGGGCACTGGCCGGATGGGCTCGATGCTCGTCCGCCGGCTGCTCGCCGCGGGCGAGGATGTCTGGGTCTACAACCGGACCAAGGCAAAGGCGGAGCCGCTGGCCGCCGACGGCGCGAAGGTCGTCGACAGCGCCCGCGACCTGGCCGGCGCGCGAGTGGTTTTCGTCATGGTCGGCACGTCGCAGGACCTGCTCGATGCCCTCTTAGGGCCAGCCGGGCTGATGAGCGGCGGCCAGGCGCCGGCCGTCGTGATCGACCTGTCCACCGTGTCGGTCGAGGCTTCCCGGCAGGCCCGGGAGGAGCTGGCAGCGCGCGGCGCCCGGTTCCTTGCCGCCCCGGTGATGGGCAATCCGCGGGTGGCAGCTGCCGGACGGCTGACCTTTGCAGTGTCCGGAGATCCGGACGCGGCCGCCGAGGCAAGGGCCTACCTGGACATCCTCGGGGCCGGAGCCAGCTATGTGGGACCCGGTGACATCGCCAGGATCGTCAAGCTGTGCCACAACCTTCACCTCGGGACGGTGATCCAGTCGCTGGCCGAGGTGACCGTACTCGCGGAGAAGGCGGGGGTGAGCCGCCAGGCTTTCCTCGCTTGCATCAACGACAGCGTGATGGGCTCGACCTTCACCAGGTACAAGTCCCCCGCGCTGGTGAACCTCGACTTCCATGCCACCTTCACCTCGACGCTGCTGCGCAAGGACTTCGACCTGGGGCTCGCCGCAGCGCGCGAGCACGAGGTCCCGATGCCAGTGGCAGCGCTGGTCCACCAGATTGTCCAGAGCCTGGTCGGCAATGGCTACGGGGACCAGGATTTCGCGACCGTGATCGAGCTGCAGGCAAAGGCCTCCGGCCTTGAGCTCAGCAGCGAGAACGCAGAAGTGTCCGACGGACTCGAACCCGCCGGCGAGCACGACACCACGCGGTGAGCCGCAAATCTCACCACCCAGCAGCCGGGTTCGCCCGGCGTGCTAACCCGCAAGGATCGGGCCTTTCCCGACTGGAAGGAGCACCGGGAATGAGGTCGTTAAAGCATCGCACCCGGTATCTGGCTATTGGCACGACCGCAGTCCTGGCCACAGCACTCGTGGCTGCCTGCGGCGGTTCGTCGCCCAGTTCGTCGTCGTCCAAGACCCTCCTGATTGGCGCCTCGCTATCGCTCACCGGCGACTTCTCTGCCGACGGCAACGCCTACAAGCGGGGCTACGAGCTGTGGGAGCGCGACGTGAACGCCCACGGCGGTATCGACGGCCGCAAGGTCAAGCTGATCATCCTCAACGACGACAGCTCGCCGACTCAGGTCGACACGAACTACACCGACCTCATCACGGTGAAGCACGTCAACCTCACCTTCGGGCCCTTCTCCTCGCTGCTGACCGCGCCGGCAGCGGAGGTGGCGCACCGGTACGGGTTCGCTTTCATCGAGGGAGCGGGCGGTTCCCCGCTGGTGTTCAGCGAGAAGCTGCCGAACGTCTTCGACGTAAGCCTGCCGGTGGCGAACGAGCTGGACCCGTTCGCTAACTGGATCGACTCGCTGCCCGCGAGCCAGCGGCCGACCACTGCCGCCTATCCGATGGCCAACGACCCGTTCGCAACTCCGCAGGTACAGCGCGTCCAGGGCATCATGCAGACCGCAGGCATCAGGACCGTGTACTCCAAGATCTTCCCTGAGGAAGAGCCGGACTACCTGCCCAACGCCGACATCGTCGCTGGCGACAAGCCGGAGGCAGTTGTCCTCGGCTCGACCGACGTACCGACCGTGGCGTCGTTCATGCACGGATTCGAGCAGCAGCACTACAACCCCAAGGTGTTCGTCGCGGCAGCCGGCCCTGACCAGGGCCAGTCGTTCCTGTCCGCGGTCGGCGGCGCCGGCAACGCCGACGGGATGATGGTCCCGGACGCCTGGTACCCGGGCTACGACAACGCGACCAGTAAGGCCATGGTCGCCGAGTACGTGAAGCTCTACGGCGGCTCCGCCTCGGACGTCAACGCCGACGTGGCCGAGGCGTACTCGGTCGGTGAGGTCACCGCGCAGGCAGTGAAGGCGACCGGCGGCACGAGTGGCTCGAAGATCATCGCCTACCTGCACAGCGGCGTCACCCTGAGCAGCGTCCAGGGCCCGGTGAAGTTCAACAGCCTCGGCGAGAACGTCAAGGCGATCGCGTTCATCTTCCAGTGGCAGAACGGCCAGTTCGTCCAGGTGCTGCCGGTCGGCGCAAAGGGCTCGGTGCCAGTGCTGTACCCGAAGCCGAACTGGGCAAGCTGACCGGCGATGCACAACGCAGCACGGAGCTGAGATGGCGTCAGAAATATCGCAGGCGATAGCCGCCGGGATACTCGGCGGCGGTGTGTACGCGCTGATGGCAGCGGGTCTCACACTGATCTTCGGCGTTCTTGACATCATCAATGTCGCGCAGGGCATCTTCGTCGTGCTTGGCGCCTATCTCAGCTACGTGCTGTCGGTCCACCTTCACCTGGACCTGCTGCTCGGCCTGCTGATCACCGTGCCGGCCATGTTCGTCATCGGGCTGGTCGTCTACTGGCTGTTCATCAGGCCGTTGCGCGGGGCAGAGCGGACCTCGATGACGCTACTGGCCTGCTTCGCCGTGGCACTGATCATCGAAGGCGTGCTGTACCGCGAATTCGGCTCCGGCTATGTATCGCTGAACGCCTGGTACACGACTGCCAGCGTGCACTTGTTCGATTTCTACCTGGCCGATATCTACCTGATCGGATTCGGCCTGGCGGTTGTCGCGATCGTGGCGCTCTACCTGATCCTGTACCGGACGACGTTCGGCAGGGCCGTTCGCGCCACCATGCAGAATCAGGTCGCTGCCCGGCTCATCGGCATCGACGTCACCCGGGTGTCGGCGCTGACCTTTGCCATCGGCACTGCAGTGACCGCGATCGGCGGGATGGTCTACGGCGCGATCAGCGGCGGCTTCACGCCGAACAGCGGCTACGACCTCATCTCGCGGCTGCTCGCCATCGTGATCCTGGCCGGGATGGGCAGCATCGGCGGCGCCCTGGCCACGGCGGTCCTGATGACGACCGTCGAGGCGCTGGTGGACATCTGGCAGCCGGACTGGGCCGTCGCGGTGTTCTACCTCGCCATGGTGATCATCCTCACGGTCCGGCCGGCCGGGCTGTTCGGCCGCCGCGCGGTGCGTGCGCAGTGACGTCCGATCGCGCCACCGGCGAGGCGGCCGGCGAACAGGACACCAGCCGCCAGCCTGATGTTGATCCCGGCCGGGCAGCTCCGGCGACGGAGCCTCTCATAACGGAAACGAGGATTGCCGGGCAACTGCGTTCCCGCACCCCCGCGCTTGCCGGCCTGGCCGTCCTGATCGCGGTTTTCGCGCTATTCCCGCTCGTCTTCACCAACCCGACGGTGACGACAATCGCCGTCGTCACGCTGATCTTCGTCGCTGTCGCATCCGCGTGGAACCTGTTCTCGGGCTTCTCCGGCTACTTGTCGCTCGGGCACGCGGTGTTCTACGGGACCGGCGCGTATTTCCTGGTCGTCGCCGCCAAGGACTGGAACCTGAACGGCACTGCGGTGTTCTGGCTGCTGCCGCTTGCCGGAGCTGTCGCCGCCCTCCTCGCAGTGCCCCTTGGCCTGGTCGCGCTGCGCGTGCGGCGGCACACGTTCGTGGTCATCACGATCGCGTTCTTCTTCATCGCTCAGCTGTCAGCATCCAACCTGACTGTCACCGGCGGGTCCAGCGGCCTGCTCGCCCCGGTCCCGAACTGGGCGCCCGCGACCTACAACAACCCCTTCTACTACGTCGGCTTGCTTCTCGCGGTGGCCGCCGTTGCGCTGTCCGTGCTGATCCGGCGTTCGCGCTTCGGCCTCCAGTTGCGGGCGATACGCGACGACGAAGACCGGGCCGCCGGGCTCGGCGTCCGCGCGATGCCGGTTAAGCTCGGCGCGCTGGTCCTGTCGGCGTTCATCACCGGCATGGCAGGCGGGCTGTGGGTTTACTTCATCGGCCAGGCGGTTCCGCAGTTCGTCTTCGACCCGCTATTCGACCTGGCCGTCGTGCTGATGGCGTTCTTCGGCGGACTCGGCACGATCGCGGGCCCGGTCCTCGGAGCGCTGATCCTGGAGCCCACCCAGCAGTATCTCTACTTGCAGCAGAGCAATGGCTATGAGTCAGAGATCCTGTTCGGGGCGCTGTTCCTGGTCGTGATCCTGTTCCTGCCGCGCGGCGTGCTGCCCACGGCCGGCGAGTGGCTGACGCCCGCGCGGCTCGGCCGGCTGCGCGCCGCCTGGCCCGGCCGCCGGGCGGACCGGATCGCCCAGCCGGTCCAGCGCTCGAAGCCCCCTGCTGCCGGGAGCACGTCATGACCGGCACGCTGCGCGCGGAAAGTGTCAGCAAGTCCTTCGGCGGTCTGCAGGCGCTCGCCGACTGCTCGCTGACAGCCGCAGCCGGGCGCATCACCGGGCTGATCGGTCCGAACGGATCCGGCAAGACCACGCTGTTCAACGCGATCACCGGCTACGAGCGCGTCGATGCCGGCCAGGTCTACCTGGACGACCAGCGGATCACCGGCGCGTCACCGCAACGCGTCTTCGCGCTCGGCGTCGGCCGGACCTTCCAGCTGACGCGCATCTTCCCCAGGCTGACCGTGCTGGAGAACATGCTGGTCCCGGCCAATCGCGGCCGGAGCACACGGGACCACCGCGAGCGCGCGATGGACCTGCTGGCATTCACCGGCATCGAGCGGCACGCCAGCGCGCTGGCCGGGACGCTCTCCTACGGCCAGCGCAAGCTTCTGGAACTGGCTTACGTGCTCGTCGCCGATCCCGCGGTGGTGCTGCTCGACGAGCCGGCCGGCGGCGTGAACCCGACGCTGATTCACCACATCGCCGATCGCATCCGGGAGCTCAACGCTGCTGGCCGTACATTCCTGATCGTCGAGCACAACATGGATTTCGTGATGGGCCTGTGTCACGAAGTGACCGTGCTGGACTCCGGCACCGTCGTCGCATCCGGCCCGCCGGAGCTCATCAGGTCCGATCCCCGCGTGCTGGATGCCTACCTTGGCACGGAGGCAGATGATGACTGATACTGCCGATGACTGACGCCGCGCTGGTCGTCGAGAACGTCACGGCTGGCTACGGCGGCGGCGACGTGCTGCACGACGTCTCGTTCTCCGTGCCGGCCGGCCGGATCACCTGCATCGTCGGCCCGAACGGCGCGGGCAAATCCACCCTGCTGGCGGTCATCAGCGGCATCCTCAAACCCCGGTCCGGGCAGGTGCTGCACCGCGGCGAACGGCTCACCGGAAAGAGCCCGCGGGAGATCCTGCGCGCGGGTGTTGTTCAGGTGCCGCAGAACCACAGCTTGTTCCCGGACATGACGGTCGCCGAGAACATCGAACTCGGCGGATACACACTGGGCAGCAGAGCACTGGTCGCGAGCCGCCGGGTCACCGTCGAGGCGCTGTTCCCCGATATCGTCAGCTGGGCGAAGAAAAAGGCCGGCAGCCTGTCCGGCGGGCAGCAACGGCTCGTCGAGTTCGCCCGTTGCCTCATGCTCGACCCGGCCGTCATCATCCTGGACGAGCCGTCGATGGGACTCGCGCCGAAGATTCTGCGCGTGGTTTTCGGCGCGGTCCAGGAGATGAACGCCCAGGGCAAGACGGTGCTGCTGGTGGAGCAGAACGCCCGGGCCGGACTGCGGATTGCCGAACACGGCGTGGTGCTCGAAAACGGCCGGGTGCGCCTCGCCGGCACCGGCACCGAAGTGCTCGAGCATCCCGAGATCGGCATGCTCTACCTGGGTGGCAGTGCAGGAACTGCCCCGTCGTGATCGTCGACTGCCATTGTCACGTCATCCCGGACGGGATGTTTACTGACGCGGTGCCGCAGTCGTGGCAGCCACTGCTGACCGTGGCCGGCGGCCGGCCAGTCGTCTGGTTCCAGGGACGCCAGCTGACGTCGGTGACCAGCGAGTTCAGTGACATCAGCGTGATGCTCGGGCAAGCCGAAGCGGCTGGCGTCACCCATCTGCTCGTGTCTCCCTGGATCCTGCTGGTGCCGGTGC